>Ga0157371_10001774_pt1 | contig 21813 bp, 22 predicted proteins | sample C45metaG_FD_113462 | JGI IMG/M metagenome (GOLD analysis project Ga0157371, IMG submission 113462) | Corn rhizosphere microbial communities from Kellogg Biological Station, Michigan, USA - C4-5 metaG | ecosystem: Host-associated > Plants > Roots > Rhizosphere > Soil | place: USA: Michigan...
AGGCTCTTTGAAAGTTCTGGCAATTTCTTACCACCAAAGAGCAGCAATACGATCAAAAGAATGATGAGCAGCTCTGGCGTACTAAAGTCCAGAATTGCAAAATTATAAGCCATTCGCCCCTCCTACATGGTTTATTTGTATGCACTCATGATATCATAAGCGTAATAATGTAAATAGCAGAACATTGTATATGAAACACCAACTATACTCCGTCAACTTTGCGCAAGCCTACGGTCAAGGCACCTATTCATCATGTTCGTATAACGACAGCACCTCTTGTACCACAAGCGGGTCTGGCACATCAGGGTCTGGCACCAGCAACGGGGGATTGGCTGACACTGGTCTTGCAATCGCCGTCATTGTCACGCTCGCGTGTCTTATTGTATTTGTCGCCATGATGGTGCGCATCTGGCGTCGCCCAAGTCGCAAGCCAGTAGCCGAAGTCGTCCCTGAAGATGACGAAATCACCCAAAGCCCACGTGACGACCAACAAAATCAGTAGTTAAAACTGGTTACGCTGCAAGTACCAGTTGACGTACGCCAGCAATAGTAGGCTCATAAAGCAGAGCGCTACTAGTATCCAAAAGCGTCTTTTTTCAGTCATGTGATTCCAATCGTGCAACTACAACGAGTCTGTTATGTGGTGCCCAAAGCGGGGTGCAGGTGTACAGCGTCAGCGTCGGTCCAGGCGTAGCCGCTTCGATAGCCATGTCAGTAGGGCCGACCGTTTTTACCTCACGTACGATATACACATACTTTTTGCCATGCCAGAAAATGCCAATATCGTCGCCAACCTTTACCTTATCGAGAAAATAAAACGTCCCGCGCGGGTTAGTGTAGGTAAAGCGATGTCCGGCAATAACGGTATTTGATGCTTGGTCGGGCGTACTTGATCGCGGGCGGCGCCAAGGGCCTTGCATCAGCGCGTGCTCATTAGAGCCTTCGATAATTGGTTCATCAAGATGCATCACGGGAACAAGCAGGCGATTGTCCGCAGGTATGTCCGGCTTGCTTGTTGGTGCCTGGAGCCGCTTCTGGAGCTGTACAGTACTTGTTGGGTGGCTTGGACTACGATCTTGCCACCAGAACACAAGACGCGGCCAGAAAGGCGCTACGACCACGTAGCCGTTAATAAGCACGATGGCAACAAGTAGTGCAGTATTGATGCGCGCCAGTTTCATGCTTTTTATAATACCGAAAAAAGCTTACGCATAAAAATACACGCTTATCATGGGCGTGTATTTTTATGCACCCAGAGGTCTAGTTATTTCGAGCGTATACCTGCACAAATAGGATGCACAGGGAAACAAAGAGTGTTATCAACAGGATAACGCGCAGCTCAAGCGTAGACATTCCTTTAGCAGCTGGCTGCTCACCCGTTACGCGAACGACGGTTGTTGCTGCCTTGGCGCGAGGCTTTGAAGCTCGCGCCTTTGCTGGTGCTGCCGTAGTTCTAGCCTTGGCGGCGCTCGTTCGTGCAGCCGTTGGCTTTGCTGCCGGCTTTTTTGTTTTTGCTGTCGTAGGCATGGATCAATCCTAGCGTGTAACGCTGATTGTTGCGCTATTTTCTGCTGATGGAGCCGAGACGGTCACGCGGTTACCAGCAGTGCTCTTGGTAACAGTGTAGCCAGCGCTATATGTTGTACCGCTTGCAGAACAGAGGCTCGCACTTGGAGACTTCGTACCAGCTGTTGGGTCAATAGGCACATCCGCAATATAGGTTGGGACTAAGTCAGCACAGACATTTGCCTGGCCAGTACCCGAGCCGATTGCCGTAGCTGTACCAGCAGTTAGTGCTGAAACAGATGGAGGCAAAACACCTTTGTTTGCAGCTGAGTATTGGTTGATGGCGTCCAAAATAGCAGTAACGTCAGAGCGGCGTTGACTGTTGTTGGCGTCACCAAAGTTCTGCCGAGGATTTAAGGCAACCAGCGTAATTGCCAGCAAGACTGCCAAAATACCGATCACGATTAACAGTTCGATAAGTGTAAAACCTTTTTGATTTGAGCGGATGCTTCTAAAACGCATATAACCTTAACCTTTTTATTAATCTTTCTTATGATAAAAATCTACACGTAATATTGTCAACGTTGTTTTTTTGGTACTTCATTGCTTTATAAAGTTCAGCACTTCGGCGGTGTGCCTATCGTCCAGTAGGTGAGCGACGACGCCTTGTTTTGACAGCGTCTGAGGTTTGCCATACGCGGCCAGGGGCACCACAGCAATCGCCTTAGCAGCTACCGCTTCGAGCGCCTCTATCAAGACATGCACAAGGTCGTTATTGGTGCCGAACAGTTGAAGTTGACGCGCGGCATGCGTAGAAATAACTGCCCGCCTGGCAGGCTCAAAGGGAAGTGCCGCCGTAAAGAGACGCACAGCTTCGGTTGGCACGACATGCTCAGCGTCATCTATGGTTTTATCAAAGACGACTGAGCGGTCCATAACCACCAACACCCGCTGATTTTTAACTGCACCTAAAAAGGTCGTCAGTTTGGACAGCAAGGCAGGGCGATCGACGATCTCAAGATTGCGCACAAGCTGCACCTCAAGCGTCAGCTTAGAACCCTTAGCTTGCCGATTTTGCAAAACTACAGCATTACGCTGCACGAGCAAAAGGTAGGAAGGTTTCGATCCAAACATCATGGTGTTTCACTCCAAGAATTTATGGTTAGCACATTTCCAGTGTAGGTTCCGGCGACCGTTATGGTGCGACGATAATCACCGATGACCGCTTGCGAAACAATTGTTTTAGAGCTCGTTCCGCTTACGGTTATTGTAACAGTTGCATCGCCAACAGTAATAGTCTCGCCTACATAGCTAGGATTTCTGAGTAACTGCATATTGGCATTTTCGGCGCCGCTTTCGGCGGCCTGCAAGGCAGCTTCTGCAGTCGTCACGCTGCTGTTGGCGCGTGTATTAATGAGAGCTACGGCGGCACTCGCCATAGTGATCATCATGGCCACACTAATGAACACCAATAGGGCAATAAGGGTTTGACCAGATTGTGCATGACGACGCATCATCGAAGCCCCACAGTCGTGCTAAATGTCTGTGAATCGGCGGCTCCGGCATGGATAATTTTACTTGTTACGGTAAAAGCTATTTTGACCGTTTCATCACCGCCGGCGTTGCCATACTTAATAAAGCTGAGGCTCGAAACTGTGGTGTCGCCCCCATTGAGCGACTCTGTGCCTGTCGCGTCGGTTAGCTTCAGGTCAGTGCCGCTCAGGGCATATGTATATGTCGAGCCGCCGACGGTCATCACAAGGCTTGGCCCACTGACGCCCAAGCTACCAGGCGTTGTTACTGCCGTAGCGTGATTAATGTCATAGGCAAGGCGAGCCAGTATAAATCGACCATCCTGCACAACTGTTGCACTCGACTGCGACTGTGATCGCACGTCGAGAGCAGCCGTAAAGATGCCCGTAAGCATTACCAAGAAAATCGACATCAGTCCCATAACGAGCAGCACCTCGATGAGCGTCATACCTTTAGAGCCAATTGCAGTGAGTCGTTTTTTATATAGTAAAATCATGGTGAATAATTAACCGTAAAATCTTGCAGTATCGGCGTCGCACTCGTCGTGCCAGTGAAAAATGCTTTGTAGCGGAAATACCGGCCAATCGTACCGTACGGTATGGATGACGCGCTCGTGTAGTACGTAGCTGCCGTGCCGTCAGGGCCGACAAAATTCCAGGTAGCGTTATCGGTGTTAGTAGCAATCTGGATTTTGACTGATGTACTGGCAGGCTGCGTTGCACTAAAGGTTAGGTAGTTGAAGGCGACTGACGAGCCAGTATCATACGTTGACGCCTCGAGCGTGCCCGACGTCAGATAACCCGAAGACCCAGGACCAATAATCGTAAATTCTTTTGCGGTATCGGCCGACCCGACGTAGGCATAGCCCGCAGTCCCCGCGACAGCGTTTAGTGTTGACGTTGTGTTAAGCGTCGATTTAAGCGTCGGCGTGGCAGGCGCTGTTACATCGAGCACAATAAACTGCTTAGTCGATACTGCTGTAGTAAGGTAGGCGTAACTACCCGCAAAGGACACACCAGTAGCATTGCCTCCCACCTCGTATGAACCCTGGAGCGTCGGCGTAGCTGGCGTTACAATATTAATCGCGTAAAACTCAGCTGCGGAGGCATTATTGTTTGTTACCAGATAGGCCGTTGTGCCATTTAGCACCACATCCGTACCGGCGCCCGTACCAGGTCCATTGTAGGCACCGGCGAGTGTTGGCGCTGTTTTGGTTGTTATGTTTATGACTGTTAATTCGCGTGATGTATTGGACGAGGCCGCATACGCGTAGTTACCAGATATTTCCACGGCATTGAGGTCTGCGTTCGCCTCGTATGTACCGACAACCGAAGGGGCGGCGGGGTTGGAGATGTTGACGACGTAAAACTCAGGCCCTAATGAGTTGGTCTTTTTTGTCAGATAGGCATAAGTCCCCGATACTGCCACCGACTTGCCAGCCGTCGAATCAACCACCAACAAACCGCTGGTGAGGGTGGGAGTAGCAGGGTTTGAGACATTGACGATCAACAGCTGATTGGTCAACCCGCTTGTTGCCAAATACGCGTAGTTTCCCGAGACAGTAATGCCGTTGACTGCTGCACCCACTGCATACGTACCAACAAGTGTCGGGGCGGCGGGGTTCGTAATATTAAAGATGGCCATACTTGTTGAGTAGCCGACGTAGGCGTAGTTTCCCGATACTGCCACGCTCAGGCCCGAGACACTTCCGGTAATGTTGTAGCTGCCGACGATACTTGTTGAGCCCCAGTTTACGCCGGTCGCCAACTGTACTTCGCCACCTGCTGTATTAGTCGTAGTCGCATTAGTTAAGATGTCGGCGTTGAAGTCAGCTTGGGTCGTATCGGTCGCAACGGCATTGGCCAGCCAGCGATTGTAATAGGCAGTGCTTGAAACAGAAGCTGCGAACGGCGTCGTCCAGGATACGGTAGTGACTACTTTTTTGGTTGAAGGGTCGACAGTGCCACCGCTATCAACCAGTGATCCGCTACCATTACGCTGCGAATCAGAAATCACCACCTGGCGAGTAAAGCCATTTGCTGTTTGCGTACCTGCAGTCAAAGCCCATGCCGTACCCGATACGCTCGGATAATACGTGCCGTTGACTGCGAAGGCCGTCCAGTTTTTTTCGCGCACCGATCGCACAGCTTCGTTTGTTTCACGCAAGATAGTATTTGCCTGTAATTGCTGCAAGCTTTGCGCACGGCTTGAGCGAGAAGTCACTAAAGCGGTTGCCAGTGTTGGCAATAATATAGATGCGAGCCCGATTGCGAGTAACACCTCGACCAACGAAGCGCCGCGCTGCGTCCTATGTAGTCGTCGGAAGAAAGCAAAAACACGCATGCCTAGTTAACTGTTACGGCTCCGTACCGCGTAATGGTAATCGTCTTTTGATCTCCCGAGGCACTATTGGTAACAGCAATCGTATTATTGGTGCCCGAATAGCTTTGGACTGCCCCCGTGCCTTTAGTAAATACAACTTGCGATGAGGCAAAACTGGTCGTTAAAGCAAGCCCTGCATCAAGCACCACGTCAAAGTTATTGCTATCGGCGGCACTGTAGGCCGAGCCAGCAAATAGGCTGTATTTAGTGCCGGTCATATATATACCATGGGGCTGGATAGTCGCCGTCTGACCGTCCTCACCAGTCATCGAAAGAAGTTGCTGATTCTTAATATCCGCCACGAGCGTGTCAGTTGCACCTTGCACCGAAGCTATGTTCTGGGGCCGCACCAAGTTAACCGATGCCAGCCCAAAAAGGACGGTAATAATACCAATAACAACTAGCAGCTCGATGAGCGTAAAGCCTCGTTGGTTAGCGGAAAGTGTGCGGAGTTGCATGGACACAACTCCTAACTCGGCCGAATTTGCGTAATCAAGTTATATATTGGCGCAATGATAGTAATCATCAATGTTCCGACCATCAGGCCGACAACGACCAGCAGAATTGGCTCCAGCAGCGTCGTAATAGCCTTAAGTCGCTGGGATACTTCACGCTCAAAATATGCCGCAAGGTCTTGCATAGTTATTTCGAGCGTACCTGATTTTTCAGCTGTTTCAGTAGAGCGAATCATAATTGGCGGCACGAGTCCTTTTGCTGCTCGCAGACTGCCCGACAGCGGCTTACCAGCATCGACCTGGCGCTTCATGGCATCGACAAGCCGAACCATTTCGGCCTTCTGCACGACACCGCGCGACAATGTCAGGGCTTCATCAACCGGTACGCCGGCGTGGAGTAATAAACCCAAACTACGGGTGAACCGGGAAAGGTCAATATTACGCCCCAGACGGCGAAGACCAGGAAGCGCCAAGAATCCTCGAATAATAGCGCGTTTCTGCATCTTGAAAAGCACTACAAAACCAGCGATTGCCACGAACAATCCAATCGCAATGTACCGCCAGTTGGCCTGGAAGTACTGTGAAGCATGGATCATAAAAGTCGTGACGGCAGGGATATGAACGCGCAGGTTTAAAAATACTTTCGCAATACGCGGAATGACAAACGTCAGCATTAGCACCACAATGCCACCGAAAAGCACCATCACAAAAACAGGATAGATCATGCTAGTACGGAGCTCGTCGCTAAAAGCCAGGTCCTTTTGTGTTGACTCAGCCAAGTTTTGGAGTGTTGTTTCGAGTGCACCACCTTCTTCGGCAGCGCGAATCAGATTTATACTAATAGGATCAAACGACTGCGGCATATTGCTCAGTGCCGTTGACAGGGGCTCTCCGTTGACAAGCGCTTTGTGCATAACATCGAGGGCTTTTTTAAGTTGGCCTTTGGCGTCTTCTTGCAATGATTCAATCGCCTCCATGATAGGGATGCCAGCACGGAGCATTGTCCCGAGGTCGGTATACAAGCCCATACGGTCTTTGCCAGTTAAGTAAATAGCTCCCATGATATTACTGCTGCGTGACGCGCAGCACCTCCTCGAGTGTTGTTGCACCCTGGCTTACTTTGCGTAGTCCATCATCAAGCATAGTTGACATACCTTCGGCGACCGCTTGAGCCATAATGGCATCAGCGTTGGCACGTGAGGTAATCAGGCCACCGATCTTTTGGCTCACTTCCAGGATTTCAAAAATACCAATACGCCCTAAGTAACCTGTGCCATGACAAATATTGCAACCCACACCCTGGTAGACTCGGATTGTTTTCTTGTCGCCAAAATGCATCACTATTTTGTCATTCGGCAGGGAAGCCAGCAGTGCAACCTGGCGGCTATCACCCTTCCAAGCATCTGCTGTCTTGGTGAGCTCAAAACTTTGCTTACAGTGCGGACAAATTTGGCGGACAAGGCGCTGGCCAATAATAGTGTTGACCGTCGAGGCAATCAAAAACGGCTCAACACCCATATCAATAAGGCGAGGGAGGGTTGTTGCTGCATCGTTGGTGTGCATTGTACTAAGCACCAAGTGACCCGTCATGGCAGCGTTCACGGCAATGCCTGCCGTTTCGCGGTCACGGATCTCACCAACATAGATAATGTCAGGGTCTTGGCGGAGCAAAGAGCGGAGCCCGTTTGCAAATGTCAGATTAGTTTTTTCGTTGGCCTGGATCTGGTTAATGCCGCCAATTTCATATTCGACAGGGTCTTCAATGGTTGCAATGTTCTTGTCGCGAGTATTCAATATTTTAAGTACCGCGTACATGCTCGTCGTCTTACCAGAGCCCGTCGGACCAGTAGAGAGCACCATGCCATATGGCCGGCTAAAACCGTGACGCACGCGCGCTAAATCTTCTTCGTTCATGCCCAAATCGGCAAGGCCAAATTGACGGAAGTGCGATGCCAGCAAACGCAACACTACTTTTTCGCCCGTCACCACAGGCACGATCGACACACGAACGTCTACATCGGTATTGCCAAAACTAAAACTCATGCGACCATCTTGTGCGCTCAAGTGTTCATCAGTGCGCAGCCGAGATAGCACCTTGATACGCGCGACAATCTGCCCGTGGAGCGACTTGGGCATCCGCACTTGGTCGTGGAGCACGCCATCGATACGAAAGCGAACCACTGTTGTGTCGCGGAGTGGCTCAATATGCACATCAGATGCCTTAGCATCAAAAGCATACTCGACAATCATCTGCACAATGTCGGCAACCGGGATAGGAAGGCCTTTGGCAGGATGTAAAACATCATCGAATGCCACTTGCAGTTCTTTTTTGTAGAGATGCAGCGCCTGATCAATAGCGTCACTCGTTGCATAGAATAGCTTGTAGTGCTGGGCACCAGCTTTTTTGGCAATATTTGCAAATACATCAAGGTTGTCTGGCTTATTTGTAGCCAGATGGATATCTCCGTCTTCGAGAGCGACAGCAACAACGTGCGCGTCACGCGCAAGACTTTCGGGAACTACGTGCAGCACGGCGTCATCAATGGCAATCGATGACACATCAATAAACGGCATCTGAAAATGGTAGGCAAGAATCTTGCCCAGCTCAGCGTCAGACAAAATATCGTGCTGGACTAAGGCGTTGTAGAGCGAAATGCCTTCAGACGCAGCAGTTTTTTTAATAGTAGCAAGATCAGCAGCTGGAACGTACTGCAGGTCCTCGAGAATCTTAAGTAGTGACTGATCATCAACCATATTTCTACTGTGATTTGCATCGATTATTGTTAATAACCATAATCGAAATTCCTGTGGCTATTGTAGCATGCGCTGTTATTTTCCCAACGATTTTTTTCTGCTATATTGAAACCATATGCGTCATGGATTCACCCGACATACTACAACAAACAATGAAGTAAAAATTGGTTCAGATGGCGTTATTTACCTGTCATTTGCGGGCCCTCAAACAGAGGCCACAACCAGTCCGATATATGAACAAACTAAAAAGCTCATCGCCGAGCAACGTGCCGCCGGAAAACGTGTGCTGATGTTTGGTGATGTTACAAAAATAACAACACAAGATAGCGGCTCCCGCGTTAACGCCAAACGTCTCATGTCACTCGACTTTGATGCTAACGCCGTGTATGGCACTTCGAAGTTAATGCCGATCATCATGTACGTCATGCGCTCAGGCAAGTACAGCCATGTCCGTGCATTTCGCAGTAAAAAAACTGCCATGAGATGGCTGCATGGCAATGACCACAGTACGAGTAATGGCTGGCCACCATTTATTAACGGCGTGCTTATCGCTCTCGGCGTGCTCAACCTTATCGGGTGGATTAAGCACATTTCGATACTGCAGCACTTTTATCCAACATTTCCGATTATTCGCCCACTCGCAGCCATTGCCCTTATAACATTAGGTGTTGCATCAATCGCCGGCTATTTTGGAAAAACGCGCGTTCGCGTGATATTCAGTGTTATCGCCGGCATCATAGGTATGTGCATGCTCGCGCCGCACATGCTACCGGCGTGGTTACGCGGCGGGGAAGATCAGACCATTCCTGCGGTCACAGCTTGGAGCTTCATGCTTTGCTCACTTCTCAGTGGCTTTTGGGGAGCACGCCACAAACAAATTAAGCCACTTGCACTGGGCATTATGGTCATCGTCACGCTATTGGCCGCGGCCAATAGCGTTGCGTACATCTACTCGCATGCCTTCTTATTTAGTTTAGGACATTACTTTATTGCATCACCGATGTTATCAATCTGTTTTATGGCATACATTTTTGCGCACGGCCTCTTTCAACAGCGGACCAAAGCCTCGCTGGTACTCAGTCAAACGAGCTGGATCTCGATTGGTATTATCGCTGTTATCCTGGGAGTCCAGCTCTTAACCGCGCTGTCGTGGCGCAGCACAAGCGATAACGCAAGACGTACGGCATACACTGCCTTCAATGAGCAGATCAATGCAAGCGGCAAAGCTATCGCTGACCGCCTGCAGACCTATGTCAATGCGCTCTATGGTTTTCGTGGCCTCTTTAACTCCAGCGACCAAGTAACCGAAGGTGACTTTTCGAGATATTACAGCTCGCTAGATTTGCAAAAAAGATACCCTGGATTCCGTGCTATTAGCTTTATCCAGTCCGTCAATGTCAAGGAGATACCAGCAACCGTTCAGGAAGCGCGCAATGACCGCTCGCTCTACCCCGAAGGCAACCCCAATTTCACAACCCCTCAGTCATATAGTGAGTACTTCATGGTGCGCTACGTCGCCAACGGTCGAGGCACCGGTCAAAACCTCGCGCTTGACCCAACAAGACGCGCTATTTTTCAGCAAGCACGTGATAGTGGCGAGCCAAGCGCCAGTGGCACTATCGATTTCGCGGCATCAGCCACCCAAAAGGCAAGTCGTGGCTTTATTATTACTATCCCCATATACAAATCACCAGCCGTTCCTACAACGATTGAAGCTCGCAGAACGCAACATGTCGGTTTTGTGAATGCCGTATTCAATTACGACACGCTCTTTGCCAACGCGCTCACCAGTGTGCCTGATTTTTCCATCCAAATTTATGATGCCGACGGCATGAACGCCAACACACGGCCATTCTTTAGCACCACCGCCGTCAACCAGCCCGATGATTCGCGCTTGTTTACCAAACAATCCACTCTCTATGCAGCAGGGCGCCCATGGCAAATTTCGGCACAAGCTCCTAAAGATTTTGGCGGCGATAAGTCCCAAGAATCACTGGCGCTGACTATTTTGTATGCCGGTAATGCATTGGCGCTTGTTTTGCTCTTTGTCTTGTGGCTCGAAATGCAAGGCCGCCGCCGCGCAATGCGCCTAGCCGACGCCATGACCCAAGACCTTAACGCCGAACGCAATAATGCCATCGCACTACAACATAAAGATGAGGCCTTGCTTTCAAGTATTGGTGACGGCGTATTTGCCCTCGATATGGATGGGCACATCATTCTGTTTAACAAAGCTGCGGCTTCAATCACAGGCTTCTCTAGCGATGACGTACTGGGCGAACGTTATAGTGATGCACTCCATTTCATAAATGAATCAACAGCGGCAATTGAGATCTCATTTATCGAAAAAGCCCTCAAGGGCAAGCTGGGTGGGATGTCTAAGCATACCGCAATTATCCATAAATCAGGCCACCGCGTACCTGTTGCTGACTCGGCTGCACCGATTATCGATGCCCAAGGAAAACAGATTGGTGCCATTGTAGTATTCCGCGACGTCACGCATGAGCGGCAGCTCGAACAAGCTAAAGACGAGTTCGTATCACTAGTATCACACCAACTACGAACGCCGCTGACCGCCATGCGCCTCTTTGTAGAAATGCTCCTGGGCGAGCAGGTCGGCAAGCTCAATGAGCCGCAACGTGACTATCTGTCGAAGGTAGAAGTCTCGACACAGCGCATGATTCAGCTCGTTGGCGACTTCTTGAACACCTCACGCATCGAACTCGGTCGCCTCAAAGTCGAGCCCGTGCCCACAAAGCTGAATGAACTCGTTGCAAGCCATATTGACGAAGTCAAACCACTGGCGGACGCCAAAGGCATTACCATCGCCTACACGGCCAAAGATATGCCAGAAGTTAGTGTCGACCAAAGCCTCTATGGACAGGTAGTGCACAACCTACTCACCAATGCCATCCGCTACACACCAACTGGTGGCAAGGTCACCGTGACCGTTCACAAGAGCACACACGGCTTCCAGCTCGACGTTAGCGACACCGGCATTGGCATTCCAAAAGAGGCACAAGCCAAACTCTTCCAGCGCTTCTTCCGTGCCGATAATGCAATTAAGGTAGAGGGCGAAGGCTCAGGCCTTGGTCTGTACCTCATTAAAAAGATTGTTGAGCTCAGCAAGGGGAAGATCTGGTTTGAAAGCGAGCAAAGCAAAGGCACAACCTTCCATGTTATAATCCCCGAGGAAGGCATGAAAGCTAAGGCTGGTGCCGCTAGTTTGAAGTAAACGCAAAGGAATCTATATACCTATGGACACAGCTGCAAGTACGAAAACTGGAAAAAAGATTGTCCTCGCCGACGATGAACAATTTATTGCAATTGCATACAAAGACGGCCTGGAACGAGCAGGGTATGACATTACTGTCGCCCACAATGGTGCAGAAGCCCTGGAAGCAGTCAAGAGCACCAAGCCAGATCTGGTACTCCTCGATTTAATTATGCCGAAGCTTAATGGCTTTGAGGTACTGAAGGCCATTAAGGCTGATCCGGCTATCAAAGATATTCCGGTTATAATTCTATCAAACCTCAGTCAACCGACCGACGAAACCGAAGCTCGCCAAAGCGGCGCTTTGGACTTTATCGTCAAGGCCGACATTTCACTCAAGGATCTTGTCGAGCGCATCGCCAAAGTCTTTGCATAAACCGTTACACTAGAAAACAAAACCCTACCTCTCGAGAGGAGTTGCCGTTGGCAAACTCTCTCGCTGTAGGGTTTTGTTTTTTCACGGGCAGGAAAGATCGGCAATCTTAACAACGACGTAGCACGAAGCAGCGTGTACTCGGCGAGACAATTTGCCAACGGCAACACTTGTCGAGAAGTGTGCATGCTTGCTGCTCCAAACTTATCTAATAGCGTCGAGTTTCGCGACAAGATCAGCAACAGCCGGGTTCTGAAATGCCTTTGGAGTCTCGTTTTTGAGGGCGACGAGTGCTGCCAAAATATCTTTGTGCGTAGCGTGCTTGTCGCAAGTTTCGATGGTATACATGCTAATGCTGCGTTCGCCCTTGAGCGGCACATCCCCAAGCTCCACGATGCCTTTCACGGCAAGCTCGATCAGAGCAGACGTCAGCGTGGTGCGCTCGTCAGCAAGCTTGAGGTTTTTGGCAGGCTTTACGATACGGCGTAAATTACCCATGGACAGCGCCAGGAGCTCTGGTTTTTTGTGCTCGATAGCGTCAATACCGAAAGCCAGGTAGAGATCCGAAAGGGAACGAGTCATGTCGTAGTAGGTGCGGTTAAGTCCGATGTGCTGCTGGCCGTTGCGCACAATGTCGGCCAAGCGAGCAAACAGTGCCTCGATGACAGCTTCGATGGCTTCGAAGTAATACATTGGGTAGGCATCTGTGTAGCGATCAGCAAGGTCGCGGTATGAGCAGAAAAATTCCACCAGTGCTGCCGTTACGGTGCGATGCTCACCAGTATAGTGGCCAATGATTGGCACTGTCTTGAGCGGATTATCTTTTTGCAGGTAATACGTTTCTGAAATACGCGTTACTGACAAACACACTTCTTCAAATGTCGTTGATATAGTAGCCCACTTAACCTTTTTGTGGCGGTCGAGGTAGGCGTCGGTTAGCGAATGAATTGAGTTAATGACTTCGATGACTTCATCATCATCGTTACTCAATTTAGCAATGCCCTCAAGGCCACGTACGATGGTTACCAGACCTTCGTCAGCGCCTGCGGCAAGCAGTTTTTGGCCCTTGGCATGTGTCATGCGAATAACGTCAAGTTTGCGCTTTTCGCTGGCATTCTTTTCAAAAATCGAAAACAGTTCGAGCGCATTTTCAGCCATGTAGCGCGCCAAAAAGTAAAACTCGTCGGGGCGTGGCTTTTTGGCAATCGTAGCGAGCGTGGCGTCAAAGACCTTACTAAAGAATTTCAGACCAGCTGCCGTACCGTAATCATACGACTTAAAAGCATTATCCTTGGTGTACTCACGGATAGGCTGGAACGGATCATATATAATCTGCTCGCGATCAAACGGACGTACGAGCTGCTGCATAGGGTTTTTCTTGGAAGCCTGACCTTGCGGCTTATCACTATAGATTGCCTCGAGGTAGGTGCGAACTTTTGCCGGATGGACATGCGCCGCATACTGCTTGACGTATTCATAGTCGTCAAGCAGCTTTCGTGACTTATATGTAAGCCACGCAAACACGAAGAGGCCAGCAATGCTTAGCCCCAACAGACTAGGTAGTACGGCACTACTTGCAAAGAAGTGAACCGTCGATAGACCAAAGAGGTGCTCAGCGTCACGTGGAAAAGCCGCCACCCAACAACCAACCGCAATAACGATCAGTAGTACAGACAAAAAGGCGACATAACCTACAAGCACGCCTTGGCGAATTAATAAACTTGCTTGTCGCTTGGGCTTTGCTCCGCCTACAAGCTGCATCAGAGCCACAATACCAGCGATTACGAACCCGAGAATCGCCATCTGCAATTGCAGCAGCGCCAAATAATAGTCAAAAGCATTTGCATTCATGGGTTTAAGTATAGCAATCTGGTGCCAAGAGAGCACATACTTCCTGTATTATTTTTGCTATCATTAGTAAAAAGGAACTCTACAATGCAGCCATTCCGCTCGAAAAAGGCACGATAACATGCGCACCCCCGTCCGCCTTGTGCGTAATGTCGATGCCGCACGCCTCCTCGATACCTTTCTTGTTTCTTCGATTGCCAGCGTCCTGATTACACGACTCTATCTGCATCTGACCGGATATCCACAAATTGGCAGCTCCACGCTGCACATTGCGCATCTATTGCCCGGAGGGCTCCTGATGATGCTGGCCATTCTTGTTATGATCAGCTCGGTCAATCGATCATCGCGTGATATTTCAGCATTTATTGGTGGCGTAGGATTTGGGCTTTTTTGGGATGAGGTAGGGAAGTTCATTACCCGTGACAATGATTACTTCTACCAACCAGCAATTGCCATTATGTACGTCTTTTTTGTGGCGCTGTACTTGAGCACTCGATACGTCATTCGGCGTACTTACCAACCCGAAGATTACCTTGCGAACGCGCTCGACTTGGCAATGGAAGGGGCTATTGGCGAGCTAGACCCCCGCGAATATCGCAAAGCATTGCTACTGTTACAGCACGCTGACAAAACCCACCCGATGTACGCCGCGACTGTCCAACTTTTGGAGCAAGCAAAGCCAACTAAGGCCTACCATCCGTTTGTCATCGATCGACTATCCGATTGGTTCCATGCGCCATTTCGACTCCTTGTCGGGCAGCCATGGTATCGCACGATGCTTTATGGGCTTTTTTACGCCTACGGCCTTGGGTTAGTTGGCATCATTGCATTCTCGGTCTTTACGAGCCACCACATACCAACAGCTTTTTTCCTCAACCCAAGTGCCGACACTAACTTCGTAGCTGCCGCATCATCGGTTGCAGCCGGTGTACTGGTAGTGTGGGGCATTGTTTCGCTTACCAAGCGCCAGACGGTACGTGCGCTACGCCGATTTGAAAGTGCGCTGCTCATTAACGTCTTTGTGACACAGACCTTCTTATTTCTGCATTACCAGCTGGCAGCCATTGCGGCACTCTGCATCGCACTTGGCTTATTATTTAGCGTACGGATGCTCTTGTCAGACCATGCACAGCAACAAGCAAATCAGAGGTAGGGCAGTTGCAAATAATACATGCCCATGCGACAGGAAATCGCTTGTGCTTTGGCAAGCGAACGCACTATACTAAACAGTGAGCCATGTGTGGGCTGGTGCAAGCCTTCCTCCATACAGACTTTATGTACATTTCAAACAGGAGGCATACTCACTGACGAATCCTTTTCGTTAAGCGTCACTGCAATCCTCAATCAAGCACGTATGCTGGTAAATTAGAGCGGTCATTATTAACGGCTGACCAATCTGTACCCGGTCTACGAACTCCTCATGCCGTTGACTTTTATTTTAAAAGCGAAGGAGCTTGACTATGGAAAACCGTGTTGCTGTAAATGAAGAAGTAAACATCACAGCTGTTTACTTTCGAAATAAGCAGAACCTTAAAAGCTTTCCAAAGCGAATGGAATACAAAAACGAAGAATATACCTTCATCGAAGGCCTTCAGTACCTCGTACAAAAAGGCCAGCAAGCAGTTCGACTGTTTGACATGACGGACGGCACCAACAAATATCGCCTGAAGTTTGATGAAGGACAGTTCACCTGGACGCTCGTAAGCATCACTGGTGAACAGCGAGCTTTCTGAATCGCAGACTCGCCCGTATAAAAGAGCCGCCGCAAAAATAGCCGACGGCTCTTTTTATTTTGAACACATTTTTTACTTTTAAGCCACTATGGTATGCTGTCGCCATGTCACAATTTGAAGTCCCCCTCGAACAGATCGCCCCCTTTATTCAGCCTGATTACTGGAATGGAGCAGTGGTAGGCCGCGATGCATTGCCCACCGCACAACGTGGCGTACCTGGTCCTATTGGCTTTCGCCGAGGCGTGAAGGCGTTTCATGAGTACTTTATGACTCACCAATCGCATGTCTCGATAAATTCATTCCAAACAGGCCATCAATTTGATCCAGCCAGCTATGAACCAGGGTCAGTATTTGTATTGGCCGCCGATAATGTTGCTGCTGCGCAGCCTGTAGATCGATTTGATTTCTCAGAGACAGCCGTACCAGACTCCTACCACCGGCCAATGCCATATATAGGCACGGGCGCTCATGACATTATCGCGATGCAGCATGAAGACGTATATTACAGTCGCCGAACCTGGTGGGGTGTTATTATGGCCAACCGCAAAGGGCAGCATTCACTCATGGGGATGAGCGCGCATGCCATGGAGATCAAACCTGGTGGGATCGACTATTCGAGCAGGATTTTCATGAACTTGGGCGCCATTACCATCGGCAAGCCATTTGGAGCGCGGCATCTTAAAGAGGGCGACAGAAATACCTACGACCGCGTTATGGGGATGGATCAGCTTGCAATTGGCACGCCACAAAAAGAGCGCAAGCTTAGTTTTAGCGGCGTTATGCGCTCACTTGGTTTCAGTCAGGGATAGTACCTGGTAGAATAGTCACTCATGAAGACACCAGACAATAATAGCCGAGAGCAATTCGCTCAGCTCGCCCATCCTGAAAACTGGGAAGGGCATATACTTGGGCAGACTGGACCAGAGCACAGCCAAAAAGGACCTGTGCCATATCTTTCAGGAGGGCAGGTCGTACGGGACCTAAAGAGTCGGGCCGCAACGCTGGTCAGCCACTTTCCGCTTCAAACCTATGCACTTGGCGAGGAATTCGACGTAAGTGCTCATACTCCTGGAGATGTCTTTCTTTATAACTTCGAGTCTCTTGGTGCTCATGAGTATAGCGCCGCTCCGGCGCTGGATTTTGCAAATGCCGAGGCAAGGCGCCCTTCGATACAATTAGGAACCCATCTTGAGCCCCATAATGGCAACCGGGTTGCTTTTCGGTCAGACGGGCTTGCATACCTGAGGGGCAGCTTTTGGGGTGTTATCGCAGAAACAAGCCGAGGCAACGTCATGATGAGCGTCTCAACAAGCGACGTATCTCGTGATGAACAGCTCAAAGTACGTGTCAAGGGCGCACCCTTGCACCTTACGCCGCAGCAATTTATTGTTGGCCAGGTATTCGGCAAAGCAGTACCGCGACCCCACACCAAAGGCACAAGTGCCCATCGCTATACACGTGTCGATACACTCGAAAAAATAGGTGAATCAGGGCACCCCGAGAGCAAAAAGAGTCGCGGCTGGCTACCGTCCATACTCGGCCGCCTCGCAGCAGAGCAATAGCTCACCCGAGACTTCTGTCGCCACCTCTGATAGAATAGAGGAATGCTTTTGAGCGCACAGATCAAAAATAAACTTATGGGAAACAAGCAGTTGTTTACTGACTTGGCTATTACCGTGCGTCAAGATGAGAAAGTGGCCATTATTGGGCGTAACGGTGCGGGCAAGACGACACTCTTTCGCATTTTAGCCCGCGAAGATGGTGACTTTGAGGGTGACATGCAGGTCCGAAAGGGCGCTACTGTTATTATGACCGCCCAGGAACATCTCGATGCCAAGCACCACAGTTGCCTCGACTATATTCTTGCCAGCCTACCTGATTACACGCGGCTGCATCACATTATCGAAACATATCCCGAAACCATGGGCAGTAACATGCGCAAAATTACCGAGTATAGTGAGGCGCTCGAACGCTTTGATGAACTCGGCTATTACTACGTCGAAGAAAAGGTCATCCAGGCGCTAGCCGACTACCAGCTTGACGAGTCAAAGGCTCGCGGCCCGCTGAGCAGCCTCAGCGGTGGTCAAAAGCGATTTGTAGAGCTAGTCAAAGTACAGCAGGCAAACGCTACAATCGCTCTTATCGACGAACCGACCAACCACATGGACTACGCCGCTAAAGAGCGCTTTATCGACTGGCTACGCGAAACGCCTTCGACGGTAGTCGTCATTACCCACGACCGCGACGTTTTGCACGAAGTAGACCGCATTATCGAAATTAAAGACAAGCAGGCACATAGCTACGAGGGCAACTACAAAGCCTACCTGCAACAAAACAGCACCTCAACGGTGAGCGGCATGGCCCAGTACGAGATTGCTCAAAAAACAATTGAAAACATCAAGAAACAAATCTTATATGCCCGCAGCAAAAAAGCCTCATGGGGCGGCACAGCCGACAAGAAAAACCCTTTTGTCGTTATGGAAGAGCGCCTCAAAAAGGAGCTCAAAGAGCTCGAGGCCATTGCCAAGCCATCGTTTTGGATCGACCAAGAATCGGCAGCTACACTCAATAATAAAGTTGTGGAGCGATACGAAAAGTACAAAGACACCAACATTAAACTACGTGGACTAAAGACCGAACACCAGCACAGCCAAGAGCTTATTGGCATACAAAAATTAAGCCTAGGCTATACCCAACCGCTGTTTACTGACATGACGTTTAGCCTAGCGCCGGGTGAACGGATCCGCCTCCACGGGCGCAACGGTGCGGGTAAAACAACGTTGATTTCGTTCTTGCGCAACCAGATCACCGGCGAACCCATGGCTGCAACCGTTCTTGAGGGTGCCGCCAAAGTCAGTAGCAAGATCCGCCTTGGTACATACGAACAAGAGATCGACCCAGCGTTTCTCGATTTTACTCTTGGGAAGGCTATCGAACATATATACAACGAAAAGCATGCACACGTTACTGAGCAGATCATCCGACAGCTACTAGCTAACTACCTGTTCAATCCTGTAACTGATTACGACAGCTTTATTCGCCATCTCAGCGGCGGCCAAAAAGCCCGCTTTCAGCTTATTAGCATGCTCGCCAATGAGCCCAATGTACTAATTCTTGACGAACCGACTAACCACCTTGATCTGCCATCGATTGAAGAGCTCGAAAATGCCCTCAGCACATATACCGGTGCTATTGTATACGTTTCGCACGATAGCTACTTCACCGACAAAATGGGCGGCAAAACAGTTACCGTTGGCCAGTAATCACTGCGTTGGCGGCGGCTATAAGCGCCGTATTCTTCAAGTCAATACGAACACTAAGCACCGGCATCTCGAATAGCATCCGTTGCTCCACGGGAAGCAATTGTGCGTACGCCTCTATACTCTTTAAGTGCTCGGCGCAGGCCTCAAGCGTCGCATCAGGAAGCTCTACCTGCTCCGCATATACAATGTCGAGGGCATCACTGTGAGCACCAACGACTTTTCCGAGCGTCCGCACTACCGCATGTCTTGTAGTATCGACAAGCGCCGCCTCAAATCCACGCTGCCTACTATGCAACAACCAGCGCGCCATCAGCTCCGTGCCGTAGCCTTGGCGCTGGTATTGTTCAGCAACAAAAATATTGCCCAGGTCAACTTCGTCGTTGCGAACACAAGATAAAAACCCGTCGACAGTGCCAATCGTCTGTCCACTGTCTGGCTGCTGTAGGTCAATACTAAAGCCTGGATCAGCAGTTAAATCCGTAATGGCTACTTCGTGGCGTGTTTCGATCATACGGCCCGACCAATGCTGTAGTAGGTAAAGCCAGCTTCGCGCATGACATGCGGCTCAAATATGTTGCGACCATCAAAGATCACCGCATCTTGCAACTGGGCAAACACTTGGGGATCAGCATTACGAAATACCTTCCACTCGGTAGCAATTAAGAGTGCATGAGCCCCCTCGAGGGCTTCTTCTGGTGTATCAACGAGCACGAGAGTCGCCTGGTGCTTGTCGGCAAAATGGCGTGCAACATTTGCTGCTGCCTCAGGATCGTAGGCGCGCACCGTGGCTCCGGCTGCAATCAAAGTATCAATAATTTTAAGGGCGGGGGACTCGCGGATGTCATCAGTATCTGGCTTAAATGCCAACCCCCACAATGCAAAAGTTTTGCCGTGCAAATCGCCGTAATGCGTCTGGACTTTTTCGACTAAGCGGGCCTGCTGCGCCTGGTTCGCCTCAAGAACAGCTCGAAGAATCCGAAACTCATAGTCATGAGCCTGGGCAGTACGGTCAAGAGCGAGCACATCTTTAGGAAAACAACTGCCACCGTACCCGATACCAGCCTGCAAGAAACGTGCCCCTATGCGAGTATCAGCCCCAATTGCACGCGCCACTTCCTCGACGTTAGCGCCAACGCGCTCCGCAAGGTTAGCTACCTCATTAATAAATGATATTTTGGTCGCCAGAAAAGCATTGGCCGCATACTTGGTTAGTTCTGCCGAGCGTTCATCCATAACAAGCAGTGGGTGGAGCTCGTCGGTAAGGGGCGCATATAGTTCACGCATCACGAGTTCGGCTCGCTCGTCACTCACGCCCAGGACAACGCGGTCGGGCTCCATAAAGTCACGTACGGCAATACCTTCGCGCAGGAATTCTGGATTAGAAACAACTGCCACGTTGTTTGCACGCTTTTTCATGATCACCTGGCGCACTTCATCGGCAGTTCCAACCGGCACAGTGCTCTTATTCACGACTACCACAAACTGCTCGCCCAAGAAGTCGGGAAGTGCCTCGGCCACGGTAAGCACAGCTCGCAGGTCCGCGGAGCCATCCTCTTGCGGCGGCGTAGGCAACGCCAAAAAGACAACTGCTGCATGAGCAACATCCGCCATGTCGGTTGTAAAGTGCAGGCGGCCACGGGCGCTATTTTGCCGCAAGAGATCTTCGATACCTTGTTCATAGATAGGCGAGTGGCCTTCACGTAATGCAGCGATTTTGCGTTCGTCGATGTCAACACACGTGACAGTATTCCCAATTTCGGCAAAACAGACGCCGGTTACTAATCCTACATATCCTGTCCCAATAACTGCAATATTCATGACACTATCATACGCCGAACGTAGTACAACAACCAATTGACGTTTGTGAAAAATGGTCGTATAGTTTTGATTCCATGCTACGTTCTGAAGCTCCTGTTATTGAGATACCTCGTTTTCCAACTACGGCACCACTCCATCAGCCGCTTGAGCAGTTGATGGGTGAACAGACCCTGGCCTTTGTGCTTGAGTGCGATCCGACGCTCAGTGACCGAAATCTAGGACTGGCGCATCATCACCTCGTGAATTACGTCACGAAAGGTATACGCGAGATCACTGGCCAGTTACTTGAGCGAGGCATTACCGAAAAGATTGACGCGAAGAAAGATAGCGGCATGCACAATGATGCTGGTTTCGACCTCGCGATCAACGTTCACACCACCTTTAATGGGCGTTGTGATGCGCTTCTTTTGCGTGACACCGGCCAGCTTGCAGTAGAATCAGATATTGACTACCCGCGAAATCGTAGTTTCTATGAACGGCAACAGACTGCCGTTGACCACTGGAATAGCAGCCCCTCAATTATTGACGAAGAACTTATGCATCCCGAGATCTGGCGCACCTGCCTGGGCCGAGGGGACACACTGGTATTTGTAGCTGGTAACAATGCCGCGGGCTTACGCCCACGAAGCGCCTGGCACCAATTTGTATCCGAAACGCCAGACCGACTGTCGTATGTCAGCTTTCTTTTTGAAAAGTCATTATAAAAAGACCCCGGAAACAACCAGGGTCTTTTTATAAGATGCTACTATCTCTAGTGCATTGCAGCTGAAGCCGCAGGCGCAGGATCTGCGCCCTTGGTGTGCCTCAGGACTGAGGCAGCAATGACTGACGCTAGAACAGCGAAGCCAACAGCCGCATAGAATGCAACGTGGTA
>Ga0157371_10001777_pt1 | contig 21790 bp, 19 predicted proteins | sample C45metaG_FD_113462 | JGI IMG/M metagenome (GOLD analysis project Ga0157371, IMG submission 113462) | Corn rhizosphere microbial communities from Kellogg Biological Station, Michigan, USA - C4-5 metaG | ecosystem: Host-associated > Plants > Roots > Rhizosphere > Soil | place: USA: Michigan...
CTATGCCGGCTGGCCAACTTTTTTTATTAATCTTAATGCAAATTCCAGTTGTTCTTTTTCTGATAGGTTGGTATTATCTAACTCTATTGCATTGGCCGCTTTGCGTAGTGGGCTTACTTCGCGGTTGGAATCAATGTAATCACGCAAAGCAATATTGGTTCTGATCTCATCTAAAGAAATGTTCGGATTTTTATCAAACATTTCTGCAAATCTTCTTTCAACTCTAACCGCTTCATCCGCCACCATGAAAATTTTTACTTCTGCATCAGGAAAAACTGTTGTACCAATATCGCGGCCATCCATTACAATTCCTTTGTTAATACCCATTTTTTGCTGAGCCGCTACAGCAAAGGATCGTACAGCTCGTAAAGCTGCCACCTCACTGACTTTTTCTGCAACTACCAGATCGCGGATAATGTATTCAACGTTTTCTCCGTTCAGATAAATTTCTGATGTTCCGGAATGCTCATTTTTGATAAATTCAAGAGAAATATCTTCCAAAGCATTTTGAATTTCCTGTTCATTGGTCCAGTCAACATGATTGCGCAAAAAATATAACGTTATCGCTCTGTACATTGCGCCGCTGTCAATATAAGTATAATTTAATTTTTGAGCTAACTGCTTTGCCAGCGTGCTTTTTCCACAGGAAGAAAAGCCATCAATCGTGATGATAATTTTAGGAAACATGACCACAAAAATGGCACAAAAAAAAGAAACTAAAAAATGAACAAAAAAAAATGCCACCGTTTTTACGATGGCATTTGTCAAACAAAATACTTAAAAACTAAACTTCTGATTTCTTTTTGTGAGATATAGCGCTTCCTTTTACCTGGAAAATAATTTTTGAATTTTCTTTATCAAGGGAAGCTATCAGAACATCTCCGTTTTTTACATGCATATTCAATATTTCTTCTGCTAACGGATCTTCCAGATATTTCTGAATCGCTCTGTGCAAAGGACGTGCGCCAAATTGCTGGTCGTATCCTTTTTCTGAAATGAATTTCTTCGCCTCTTCTGTCAACTCTAATTTTAATCCAAGATTGTCGAGCCTTTTTGTAACTCCTTTCATCAGGATGTCTATGATAGAGAAAATATCTTCTTCAGAAAGCGAATTAAAGATCACTACATCGTCAATTCTGTTAAGGAACTCAGGACTGAATGTGCGTTTCAATGCTTTTTCAATTACCGCTTTATTATTTTCCTCTGCATTTTGAATTCTGGAAGCAGTAGTAAATCCAACGCCTGCACCAAAGTCTTTCAATTGTCTAGCACCAATGTTAGAAGTCATGATGATCATGGTATTTTTAAAATCGATCTTTCTTCCAAGGCCATCGGTAAGAACACCGTCATCCAACACCTGCAATAAAATGTTGTAAATATCCGGATGCGCTTTTTCTATTTCATCCAACAGAATTACAGAATATGGTTTGCGTCTCACTTTCTCTGTCAGTTGTCCGCCTTCTTCATATCCAACATATCCCGGAGGCGCACCAATCAATCTTGAAACAGTGAATTTTTCCATGTATTCGCTCATGTCAATTCTGATGAGCGCATCTTCACTGTCAAACATGTATCTTGCCAAGGCCCGCGCGAGTTCTGTCTTTCCGACACCTGTAGGGCCAAGGAAAATAAATGTACCAATTGGTTTTTTCGGATCTTTCAATCCAACCCGGTTTCTCTGGATAGCTTTTACTACTTTAGAAATTGCTTCGTCCTGACCAACCACAGCGCCTTTTAGATCTTCACCCATTTTGCGAAGCTTATCTGTTTCTTCCTGAACCATTCTCTTCACAGGAATTCCGGTCATCATGCTCACTACTTCCGCAATCGCTTCCTCATTGATAGGATATCTTTTATTGCGGCTTTCTTCTTCCCAATCTGCTTTTGCTTTTTCCAGTTCTTCCTGCAAACGTTTTTCTGTATCACGGAGCGAAGCCGCTTCTTCAAAACGCTGGCTTTTTACCACTTTATTTTTTTCGTGCTTAATTTCATCGATCTTTTTTTCAAGCTCAATCACTTCTTGTGGCACATTGATATTTTTCAAATGAACTCTTGCACCAACCTCATCCAAAACATCAATTGCTTTATCTGGCAATAAACGATCTGTCATGTACCTGTCGCTCAGTTTTACACAAGCATCAATGGCTTCATGATCATAAATTACGTTGTGATAATCTTCGTATTTGCCTTTGATATTGTTCAGAATTTCAATCGTTTCATCTACGCTTGGCTGTTCTACCATCACCTTTTGAAAACGACGATCCAAAGCCCCATCTTTTTCAATATACATTCTGTATTCATCAAGTGTGGAAGCGCCAATGCATTGCAGTTCGCCACGCGCCAAAGCAGGTTTGAAAATATTGGAAGCATCCAGCGAACCGCTTGCTCCGCCCGCACCTACGATGGTATGAATTTCATCAATGAATAAAATAACGTCGCGGTTTTTTTCAAGCTCATTCATGATCGCTTTCATTCTTTCTTCAAATTGTCCGCGATATTTAGTACCTGCAACCAATGCGGCAAGATCCAGAGAAACAACTCTTTTATCGAACAAAACCCGGCTCACTTTTCTTTGAATGATTCTTAACGCCAAACCTTCTACGATGGCTGTTTTACCAACGCCCGGTTCACCGATTAAGATCGGGTTGTTCTTTTTACGGCGACTCAGAATTTGCGACACTCTTTCGATTTCTGTTTCACGGCCAACGATCGGATCAAGGCTTCCCATTTCTGCAAGCCGTGTAATATCTCTTCCGAAATTATCCAAAACCGGAGTCTTGGTTTTTGTTTGAGCCGCAGTGCTTTTTGCAGGACGCTGCTGTTGAGAATATGATTTTCTTTCTTCTTCAAACTCTTCATTTTCTTCGTCCTGAAAATCAGCTTTCGGATCAGTTTTTACATAACCCAATTCGCTCTTGAACATATCATAATCCACATCAAACTGATTTAAAATTTGTGTAGCGATATTTTCTTTATTCTTCAAAATAGAAAGCATCAGGTGTTCACTTTCTACCAAAGGGCTTTTGTTGGTCTTAGCTTCCAGAACAGTGATCCTGATTACTTTTTCCGCCTGTTTGGTGAGTGGCAGTGAATTGATATTTGCTATGTTTTTTCCTGTTTTATCTTTTACGGCGAGTTCAATTTCTTTACGCAGTTCATAAAGATCTACGTTCAGCGATTTCAAGATTTTCATTGCTGTATTTTCGCCATCCCTTATCAGTCCGAGAACCAAATGTTCCGTTCCGATGAAGTCATTCCCCAGGCGCAAAGCTTCTTCGCGGCTGTAGGAAATAATTTCTTTTACTTGTGTAGAAAAATTGTTGTCCATTTATAAACAATTTAATTTAATCTGGTGTGTAATTTAATGCTGTACAATAATAGTAAATAAATTCAATTAATTAACGTTTAAAAGAATTCACAGGTTGTTAAAAAGTAGATAAGGAAAGCGTAAAAGATCAAAAAGGGTGATTTGTAAAAAATACATGTAAACAATTTGCGGGTTGATACGAACCTGGATGATTTGCAGAAGGCTTTTTATAACTCCAAATCACTTATTTCAAATTTTTTAGTTTTCAAACTTTTGCTTTTTAATATCTTTGAATAATCTTTTGCATTCTTCTAAACTGATAATATGAAAGTCAAAATTGATACCAAAGAAAAAATGCACGTCATTACGATAGAAGAAGACAAATTAACTGAAAATATGACAGAGGATGTGGTTAATTCTCTTGAGAGATTTTTGGAAAATGCAATTTCAAACATGGTGCTTAATTTGAAGGAAGTAAAGGAAATCGAATTACGACCGGCAAATGCTTTGATTGCTTTGCAGCAAAGGTTTTATGAAGAAAGTCATTCGATGGTTTTTTGCAATCTTCAACCTGGTGTTTATGATTTTTTAGATAAAAGGGAATTATTGGAGATGATGAATGTGACTCCGACAGAAAGCGAAGCATCAGACATTGTGCAGATGGAAGAAATTGAGCGCGAACTAATGTAGTTGAAGATTGAATGTTGAAATTGAGTGCTGAATGTTGAATGAAAATTGTGTAAAAACAACCCCACGGAAAAATAAAATTGAGTGATTGCCGTAACCATTTTAGGAAACAATTCTGCCGTCCCATCACACAACAGGCATCCTACCTCACAGGTTTTGCAAACCGCTGAACACCTGATTCTCATTGATTGTGGCGAGGGAACCCAGATGCAGATGAGTCGGTATAAAATCAGAAAAAGCAGGATCAATCACATTTTTATTTCGCATTTGCACGGCGATCATTACTTTGGTTTGATAGGCTTGCTCAACAGTCTCGCATTAAACAATCGTTTAACAGATCTGCATATTTATGCTCCTGAAAAATTAGAATCGATCATAGAGATTCAAACCGATGTTTCAGGATCAGGATTTCCTTTCAGAATGTTTTTTCATAAAATTGATAAAGAAGAAATTTTGTTTGAAGACAAAAAACTTTCAGTAGAATGTTTTGCCGTAAATCACAGGATCGAATGTTGGGGATTTCTTTTCAGAGAAAAGAAAAATCCAAGGAAAATTAATGTAGAGCAGGTAAAAAATCACAGAGTTCCAAAATTATTCTATGAAAATTTACACAGGGGCGAAGATTATGTCAATGAAAATAATCAGTTGATAAAAAACCAGCTACTTACGATTCCTGTCGAACCCGCAAAATCGTATGCCTATTGCGCCGACACTGCGTTTCATGAACCGATTGCTGAAAAAATAAAAGGCGTGGATCTTGTATATCACGAAAGCACTTACCTGGCTGATCTTGAAAAAAAAGCATCATTAAGATTTCATTCCACATCAAAACAGGCAGCAACGATTGCCAAAAAGGCGTGCGCAAAAAAATTATTATTGGGACATTTTTCTTCCATGTATGAAACCCTGGAACAATTCAAAGAAGAAGCCTGTGAAATTTTCCCAAATACAGAAATAGCAGAAGAAGGAACTTGTTACCTGGCTTGAAAAATCCACAGTTTAAGAATACAGTGAACGAATAAATAATTTGAAATTTTATTTTATCGTTTATGATGGTGGCTAATCTCAAACCAAAAAAAGTGAATGGTTGATTTGGAATCATCATTTCAATGATTAAAAACTTTCCTAATTTAGTATTCTTTTCTACTTCTTCATCTCTAAATCTTTTTTTATGATTATGGTTCACGACACTTTTGTTTGTAAGCCCGGACAGGCTTCAAAAATGGCCAGACTTTTTAAAGAAATGATGGCCGGACAGGAAGAATTCGTCCATATTCTGACTGACATGACAGGCGAATTCAACAGGGTAGTGATGGTTTCGAAATACGACAACCTTTCTGCTTATGAACAAAATTTTCAAAAATACATGCAGGACTCGGATGAAATGAAAAAAATGAAAGAAAAAATGAAGGGTTACCAGGATATGTACCTGACAGGTTCGAGAGAAATCTTCCAGGTTTGGTAATGCGAATGGTTGATCCGGTAAGTAGATTATCATCAATATAGATTTGTTGGTCACTCGGCTTCACGCCGAGCGGTTAAGGAAGGTTTATGATGAACCGGAGCACAAAGAATAAAATCGCCAACGCGCTTCCGAAAATTTTAAATTACGAATATCTTTTCCATAAAAACCATTTCTGATGAAAAATAGAATTTGTCCATTGCTTCTGCTGCTCTTCTTTATTTTTTCAGGCTTTTTCGTTTCGGCCCAGGACAGGCTTACAGGCGAAACTTTTGCAACACGATCGGTGGTGATGGCGCAACATGGAATGGCTTGTACAAGCCATCCATTGGCTACTATGGCCGCAATCGATGTTTTAAAAAAAGGAGGAAATGCGATTGATGCGGCGATTGCTGCCAATGCCGTTCTTGGTGTTACCGATCCGGAAATGAATGGTATCGGTGGTGATCTTTTTGCGATAGTATATGATGCCAAAACTAAAAAACTCTATGGTCTGAATGCTTCAGGAAGATCGCCGTACAATCTGACTCTCGCGATGCTGAAAAGAAATGGAAACGAGTATATTCCCCTTAATGGTCCTTTGCCGGTTTCTGTTCCCGGCTGTGTTGATGGATGGTATCAGTTGCATCAAAAATTTGGTAAATTATCTATGCCTGCCATTCTTTCTTACGCAATTCATTATGCCCGTGAAGGATTTCCTGTTGCTGATGAAGCGGCATTTGAATTTGCACATCTGAAAGAGGAATATGGCAAGAATCCTAACGTGAAAGAAGTTTTCCTGAAAAATGGTTCAGCGCCAAAAAGAGGAGAAGTTTTTAAAAATCCAATGCTTGCCAATTCATTGGAAAAGATTGCAACGGGTGGGCGCGATGTTTTTTACAAAGGCGATATCGCCAGAAAGATAGATGCTTTTATGAAAAAAAATGGCGGTTATCTTTCGTATAAAGACCTGGAAGATCACAGGTCAGAATGGGTGGATCCCGTTTCAACCACTTATCGCGGTTATCGTGTATGGGAGTTGCCGCCAAACGGCCAGGGGATTACTGTATTGGAAATGCTCAATATCCTTGAAAATTTCGATTTCAGTAAAATACCTTTCGGAAGCGCACAACATCTTCATCTTTTTACCGAAGCCAAAAGGCTGGCGTATGAAGACAGGGCAAAATATTATGCGGATCCTGATTTTGTAAAAATCCCTGTGAATGAGCTGATCTCAAAAAAATATGGAAAGGAAAGAGCTGCGCTAATTGACCCGCAAAAACCTTTACCTGAAGTTTATGCAGGCGATGATAAAGCTTTGAAGGGCGGCGAAACGGTGTACCTGACCGTTGCAGACGATGAGGGAAATATGATCTCATTGATTCAAAGCAATTTTGCTGCGTTTGGCTCAGGTATGGTGCCCGACAGTCTTGGATTTTTCCTTCAAAACCGCGGTTATTTGTTTTCTCTGAAAGACGGTCAGAAGAACACTTATGCACCTCATAAACGGCCATTCCATACAATCATTCCTGCATTTGTAACCAAAGATGAAAAGCCGTGGATGAGTTTCGGTGTTATGGGTGGCGGATTTCAACCGGAAGGGCAGGTGGAAGTGCTGATGAATATGATCGATTTCGGAATGAACATACAGGAAGCAGGCGACGCACCAAGAATAGCGCATGAAGGCTCGTCAGAGCCTACAGGACAAGTAAGCAAAGGAATAGGGACGATTTATCTTGAGTCAGGATTTTCTGAGCAAACGATACGGGCCTTGTTACAAATGGGATACAAGGTAGCGGCAGGAACTCCCGGGGATTTTGGTGGTTACCAGGCCATCAAATATGATTCAAAAGAACATGTTTATCATGGTGCCTCAGATCCACGAAAAGATGGAATGTCAGCAGGATATTAAAATAGCACAGATCACTTTTCGTATTCAAATTAACATGGACAAACTTCATTCCTTATACACTTTCATTGACCTTGCCGGAACATTTGCTTTTGCCATAAGCGGCGCGATGGCTGCGAAAGAAAAAGGATTGGATGTTTTTGGTATTCTCGTTGTTGCATTTACTGTTGCCTGTGGCGGTGGCATCATGCGTGATGTGTTTATCGGCGCGGTTCCCCCGGCGGGATTAGCAGACTGGCGCTATCTTCTTGTGTCAGTTTCGGCAGCTATCATTACCATGTTCCTCGATTCGTTTTTACAATTGTTCAATCGCCCGGTATTGCTGTTTGATGCCTTGGGATTGTCGCTGTTTGCTGTTTCAGGAGCAGAAAAAGCGCTGGCTTTCAGCCATAACAATGAAGTGGCTGTTTTGCTGGGAATAGTTACTGCTGTGGGCGGCGGCGTTATCCGCGACATTTTTTTGAACAGGATTCCGGTAATTTTTGAAAAAGAGATCTATGCTTCAGCGGCATTGCTGGGTGCTTTGTTGGTGGTTTGCGGCCATTATTTAGGTATTCCCAACAAATGGACTTTTGCGGCGGGATTCCTCGTTTGTTTTATGCTGCGTTTGCTGGCTTTGAAATATCATTGGCAACTTCCTTCTTTCTCAAAAGAAAAGAAAAAGGGTTGATAACCGACAGCAACCTTCTTTTTTACGAATGCTGCAGCTTCATTTTCTCTTTTTTCACCACCGGTTTGAAGGTTTGTGTGTTCACAGTGGCATTGAGTTCGTTTAAGATCGTGTACAATCCAAAATTCGTCCTGTTGATGTAAATGAAATGTTTAACGCCGCGTGGCTGCCTGAATTCCGGCATTTTCGTGATCTTCTCGCCCCATTCGTAAATGTCTTCGAAAAATTGTGGCTGGCTGAAATCAAATGTTTCGCTGGCATAAGGCATCGAAAACAAAGAGATCATTTCTTTATAAGACTTATAATAAAATTCTACCTGCCGTGGCGTATCATTCGGCTGGATCATTCCCAGCTTTCTGAAAGCTTCAATAGTAGCAGATTTGTGATTCATCAATCCGTTCCAAACCAGCGCGAAGAAAGGCTCGTAAAAATCTTCCGGAATTTCTTTGATACATCCAAAATCAATAACGGCAAGGTTTTTATCTGGCATGATCAAAAAGTTTCCGGGATGAGGATCGGCGTGTACCGCTTTCAATTCGTGCTGCTGAAAATGATAAAAATCCCATAAAGCCTGCCCGATCTTGTTTTTAAAAGCCTGTGATGGCTTGGTTGCCAAAAACTCTTTTAAATGCAATCCTTCCATCCAATCCATTGTAATGATCTTGGCGGAAGAAAGCTCGGGATAATAAGTCGGAAAAACTACATTTTTCAATTTACTGCACGCTTTTGAAAACTGGATAGAGCGGCGCACTTCCAGCTCATAATCGGTTTCTTCCAGCAATCGTTCTTCCACTTCTTTGATATAAATATTCAACTCTTTTTCGTTCATTCCAAGTAAGCGAAAGGCAAATGGTTTTACTAATTTCAAATCCGAAGAAATGCTGTCTGCAACGCCGGGATATTGCACTTTTACCGCCAGCTTTTTTCCATGTAAAGACGCCTGGTGCACCTGCCCGATTGAAGCGGCATTGGTAGAAACCGGATTGAACGTGTCGTAAAGTTCTTCAGGACGTTTGCCAAAGCTTTTGGTGAAAGTCCTGGTGATTAAAGGGCCGGAAAGCGGCGGTGCATTGTATTGTGATTGGGAAAATTTATTGACATACGCCTTTGGCAGCACATTTTTATCCATGCTAAGCATTTGCGCCACTTTAAGCGCCGAGCCTTTTAACTGGCTGAGCGAATTGTAAATGTCTGACGCATTGTCTTCATTTAATTCATCACGGGAAAGATCTGGATTAAATAATTTTTTTGAATAGTGTTTTATGTAATTGCCACCGATCTGAAAACCCGTTTTTACAAATTTTGCAGAACGCTCTACTTTCGTAGCGGGCATGGATTCCTGTATTTTCATTTTTTAGATTCCCATTTTTTCTCTGAATTTTCCATTCCTTACCAAAAATTTTCCATACTCAAAAAGGTTGTCGATAGGAGAGTGTTGAAACAAATCGAATGCTACATTCACTCCTTTTTCAATCGCTTCATCGGTTTTTTCAAAACCGGCGCTGTCGTCGTCTGCCCAAAAATTTACAAGGAAAGTAAATTGAAGCCAAAGCGCGTCTTTGTATCTTTTGCTGAAAAATTTTCTTTCTGCCAACTCGCCTGAATCCAATCCGTCATTGATCACTTCTTCCGCAAAGCTTTCAAAGATGGGTTTTACTCCTGCCAGCACATCAGGCGAAGAAAATTTCTTTGAATGTTTTTTCAGCGTATAAATGGCAAAGCTTCTTTTCGTATTCAGCAATTCTACAAAGGCATAAAAAAATGAAAGCATTTTTTCGCGGGAAGAATAACTGGCCCACACTTCCTGTTCTTTTACTTTTTCAATTACCTGGTTGGTAATTCGTGTCCAAAATGATTTTTCTATCGCATTGAAGGAAGCATAAAAAGAATAAAATTCTGCCTCGGTGATGTTCAGCTTTTTTGCAAAATCATACACTGATTTCGGAGGTTCGTTGTTGGTTAATACGTAATCGATATAAGCTTCTTCAATTTGTTGAGAAGTGATCATTGGTTTAACTGTTGCTTTTGCCATTAGTGATAATAATTGTTGAGTGAGTATAAAGGTAGAAAATGTAACATTGTGAAAATGTGAAAAATTCAACAATTGGCGAATGTGAAGATTATCCTGCTCATGTTGCCCATTAGCAATTGCCGAAAACAATGCAGTAAAGGAATTCATATTATTTGTTTGTTTATTGAAATCATAATATTCTTTTTACATTCGATAAAAATTTTTATAGATGAAACTGCTTTATCAAATTATGGGTACTTTCTTCCTTTCTTTTTATTGTTGTTTGCTGCAGGCACAAACGGTTATTAAAAACAACACACCCCGAGACGCAACAGTTGATTATACAAGGCTTTCGAATATTGACACGCTCATCAACGGATATGTTTCGCGCCGCTGGGTTCCCGGCGTTGTTACGCTGATCGTGAAGGATGGAAAAGTGATTCAAAATAAAGGATATGGATACAGTAATGTTGCTTCGAAAAAACCAATGGAACCCAATAGCATTTTCCGGATTGCTTCCCAAACAAAAGCGATTGTAAGCGCCGGAATATTGATTTTATATGATGAAGGAAAATTGTCTCTGCAGGATCCGGTTTCAAAATATTTGCCTGCCTTTGCGCATCAAAAAGTGCTGGATCAATTCAATGCTGCTGATACCACCTACACCACCGTTCCTGCAAAAAGAGAGGTAACGATCAAAGACCTTCTAACTCATACGTCCGGCATCGATTATCCCGTCATCGGCAGCAAAGAAATGACTGCCATTTATGCGAAGGCCAACATTCCTTCAGGATTGGGCGTTTTCAACGACAACCTGGAAGATGAAATGAATGAGCTCGCCCAATTGCCGCTCGCTTTTCAACCCGGAACCCAATGGCGTTACGGATTGAGCGTGGATGTGCTTGGCGCTGTAATAGAAGTGATCACGAAGACAAGCCTTGAAGATTTTTTGAGAAAAAATATTTTCGTACCGTTGCAAATGAACGACACCTGGTTCAACCTGCCGGCCTCGAAAGCCAGCCGGCTTACCAGCGTTTACACGGAAGATTCTTTGCACCATGTGATCCCGTGGACTGAAAAGGATTATGGCGTTGATCCCAATTATCCTTTGGCCACCAAACATTATTTTTCAGGAGGCGCCGGCCTTTCCTCTACAGCCATGGATTATGCGGTGTTTTTACAAATGATCATGAATGGCGGCAGTTATAATGGCAAACGGATCCTTTCAAAAAGAGTAACAGAGATGATGCTGCACAATCAACTCGATTTTACTTTTGACGGCACCAATTATTTTGGATTGGGCTTCCGGATCGTTAGTGATAAAGGCAGTGCCGATCATTCAAGAAGCGAAGGTACTTTTGATTGGGGCGGATTCTTTGGAACCACTTATTGGGCAGATCCAAAGGAGCACCTGATCGTATTATTCATGACCCAGCAAACTCCCAATTCGCACGGCGACCTGGAGGAGAAATTTGAGCAGATATTGTATGGAAGTTTCAAGTGATGTTGGATGTCGGATGTGGTGATGTCGGATATTAGATACTCATGTTGTATGTTAGATCAGTCGCTGCCGGGTAAGAAAGAGTAAACGAAGAAATAATTTCAATTTCTATTGCGCTGTTTTCTTTACACCACACTCAACCGCAATCAATAGCAAAAAGTTTTGGGAGGAAATGGATTTTGTACAATATTGTTGTATCTCACTTTATAATGGCAGTCTTAAGATTCATATTGTAAGCTTCCCCAAAGTGCCTCCATTTAAAAGTTGAATAATTTTTTAACTTTAAATGGATAATTATGAAAAAAACAAGATTCACAGAAACACAAATTGTAAAAAATGCGTACAAGCAGTAAATACAAAAAAAGTATCTTCATTCCGCAGCTCAACGTCTGCAATGGGGTTGATGTGATGCTCGCCGCACAAACGTATAAATGCCCAAAGATTACAAGTTGAATTAATATTCGTAAGTGCAAGGGAAGTAACACCATTTTCAACCGCAGCGAGCACGAGCTTTTCTGTTGAAAAGGCTGCGTAACGGATTTTTGCTGACAGAACTTGAAACAATCATTACGGACTATCTGATAGATAAGCCCTGATTCCGACGGCATCATTAAATTGAGAATGCCTTTTAAAAATGCAAATTAATTGCTCACTCTGCAACCTTATTGTTGGTATTAAAGGTGCGAATTAAATTGATACCCTAAAAACCAAGAAGGTTTATTTCAGCGCTCGTTCTTTAAAAAGTGCGAGGTAAAACCTTCCTGGTTTAATACATTTAGCCGCACGGTTTCCATGGCAAAGGTCCTCACGTTCTTTTGATGTGTTTGTTACTGGATTAAACATTCAATTCTTTCACTTTTTTGGGCTAATCTCCCTGATCAAAAAATCAAGATTTTTTTTATCAGGCAAGTGCACTGCTTTTGGATTTTGATCCAGCAGCATGATCATATTTGAAGTGGTATTATAAGCCCGCCATCGCGGAAGTCCTTTTGCATTTGGATTGCCTGAACGAATAAAATTTGCCCAATAAGATGACATCGTATTTTCCAAAGAATAATCGACCGGTTGCCACGGGCAGCGATGCACCAACTTTAAATTATGATACGCATAAGCGACCTCACCCGTGTGAAAAGCGCCGTATTTCTGATACTCGCCGGTTGCAGGAAGTTTTCTTGCAAAACGGTACACATACACTTTATACCTGCTTTTCTCCGATTGCTCGTTGGCCCATAAATAATTCTGAATTCCAAATATATTGTCTCGTGAAAGTTTTGCTGTGGAAGCAGCCACTTCTGCATCTGTATTTCCGGGATACAATTTTAAAAATTCTGCTGCGTCATCGCCGTATTGCTTTTCAGCCTGCTTTTTGTATTCTTCTACTGTCGGCATTTTGCCAAAAGCCAAGCCATCATCTTCATTCCATCCGGTCAGCAAAGCCACATCATTTTGCTTTCCTTCTGCAAAAGTTTTGGCAATTGATTCGGTCATAACATATCCATCAATATTTGGGGAATTCAAAGACCAGGGTTTCTTTAATAATTCATCTGCCGGAATCTTTCTCAGATCTTCCAAAGAAGTAGCATTAACTGACTTCTCCAATTTTTCTCCCGCTTCTTCAGCATCTTTTAATGTCGGCGTTTTTTGACCTATGAATTGCCCACCACTTTCAGCAATGGCTTTTTGAAATAATCCTTTACAAAGGGGAGAAGCAACAAGATAATTAACACTAAACGAACCCGCTGACTGGCCGGCAATCGTAATATTATCAGGATCGCCACCAAAAGCAGCAATATTTTTCTTTACCCATTTGATCGCTGCAATCTGATCAAGCAAGGCATAATTTCCCGAGCTGTTATGAATAGATTGTTTCGTCAATTCCGGCAATGCAAAAAATCCAAAAATACCAACGCGATAATTGGCGCTGACGAATATGATTCCTTTTTTTGCCATTGCTTGGCCATCATAAACCGGAACTGCAGTGCCGCCACTTACAAAACCGCCGCCGTAAATCCAAATCACAACAGGTCTTTTTTCTTTTGCAGAATGAGCGCCGGTCCACACGTTCAGGTACAAACAATCTTCGCTGATCGGTTCTTTGGGAATCAAATATTCTTCAGACCATGGACCAAAAGGATGTGGACTGTTTTGCATCGGGCTTGGGCCAAAGGCTGTACATTTTTTAACTCCGTTCCATGGAGTTACAGGCTCGGGCGCTTTCCATCTTAAATTACCAACCGGAGGCGCAGCAAAAGGAATTCCTTTGAAAATATGAATATCGCCGGACGAATCAACAGTTCCGGAAATTTTGCCACCATCAACCTGAATCACTTCAAAAGGCTTTTGTTGTTTTTGAAAAGACCATGAAATGAATGCCATCAAAACGAAGACAAAGGCGGCTGCGGGTTTTATTATTTTTGAAAGCAAAGTGAAAGGTTTAATACAGGAAGAAATGAATATAAAGATAACAAGTTCATTCTCACCGAATAAGAAAAATAGAAACCGGCCTTTTACTGTTAGTATGTAACGCAATTTTTAAAAATCAGAATTGAGTTTCAAACTCTTCTTCATTAGCTGCAAAAAAGCGAGATTTGCTATTTAATACTTTTGAAAATTTGGAAATTTATTGACGATTTAGCATGTTACCGAAGTTCAAAAAATTACTCATTCAGCCTAAATTATATCTCAGTGAAATAACAGGAGTATTACTGTTGGCGCTCGGTATTTTTTTTATCAGGAGCGAGGGAAAAGAATTAAGAAATGTGGGTGAATATTTAAGTTCCGGTGATGGCGCCTGGATTGCCGTTGGAATTTTTGTGACTGCTGTTTATATTTTTTTGCAGGCCGTCATGTATATCGCCAGCTTCAAAGCAGTTGGATTAAAAGTGAGTTTGTGGGAATCGACCGTTCTGTTTCTCAAAAGAAATCTCATCAGTATTTTTCTCCCCGGCGGCGGCATTACTTCACTTGCATTTTTTACAAAAGACATCCAGGAAGAAACGAACGAAGAAAATAAAACGCGCATTCATATTGCCAGCACTATTTATGGTTTTACAGGAATTGTATCTATCATCATTATTGCCATTCCGGTTTTGATTTATCTTGCTTTTATCGGCGAAAGCTGGCAAAACGCCAACCAGGCCGCGGTGATCCTGATCTTCTTTGTGCTGCTCATCGTTTATATCGTTATTTCTTTTATCAGGAAAGGCTGGGTACACCGTTTGGTAAACCGCTTTTTACCACAGATTAATACAGAATTCAGGAAAGAACCGAATTTTAAATTCCGGTTTTTTATGGTGAATATTTATGCCGTTCTGATAGATCTGACGGGCATTTTGCATTTGTTTATTGCCATGAAAGTAATGGGCGTGGAAGCAAGCTGGAAAATTGCTTTGGTCGGCTATGTGATTGCAACTTTGCTCCTCGTAATTTCTCCTTTTTTGCGGGGAATTGGTGCGATAGAATTTTCATTGACACTTATTTTAAAACATTATGGCTTTCCAACTTCTGAGGCATTTGCCATCACATTAATGTATCGCCTTTTTGAGTTTTGGATTCCGGTTGCAGCGGGAATTGTAAGCTTTATGTTAAAGAAAGGAAATATGTTGTTGCGGATTGCGCCCGCGCTGCTTCTTTTTGCTCTCGGTATCATCAATATCGTTTCTGTATTGACGCCGGCGCTTCGTTATCGCGTTAAATTATTAAAAGAATTTCTGCCACTGGAAACCATTCACGTTTCCAATTATATGGTTTTTATTCTCGGCTTGCTTTCAATTATTACGTCTGCATTTTTGTTTCGCGGTTTGAAAAATGCATGGCGGTTTGCGATGCTACTTTGCGTTTTGTCTCTTATTGGCAATCTTACCAAAGCGATCGATTATGAAGAAGCATCGGTTGCATTTTTTAGTTTGCTGGTTTTATGGTTTACAAGAAAACAGTATTACATCAAACACAACAAACAACTGCAGCGCTTTGGCATTGAAACTTCTTTGATCATTCTTGCCAGTGTGATTATTTACGGTGTCATCGGATTTTATTTTTTGGATAAAAGACATTTCGGAATTGATTTTGGTTTTCTGGATTCCGTTAAACATACTTTTCTCAATTTCATTTTGCTCGATGTAGATGACTTAGTTCCAAAAACGCAATTCGGAAAAGTTTTTCTCGATACGATTCATATCAGTGGAATGGTTTCCATTGGCCTGCTTTTTTATGCATTGATCAAGCCATATTTTGTTACCATAAAACAAGACCGTGAAGACTTTTTGAAAGCGGACGAATTGATAAAAAAATATGGCAATTCTCCGGTAGATTATTTTAAAACTTCGGAGGATAAATCATTTTATTTTGGAGAACAGGTAGAGGGATTTATCTCTTACCGGCTGACCGGAAGTTTTGCTATTGTTTTGGACGAACCTGTTTGCGAGGGGCCAAAAGAAAAATTGCAGATGCTCGAAGAGTTTGAAAGCTTTTGTTTTGAATCTGGCTTAAAATCTGCTTATTATCGTGTGGATGAAGATTGCCTGCGACTTTTTAAAGAGATTGGGAAAAAATCTTTGATCATCGGACAGGAAGCGGTTATTGACGTTCAGAATTTTACTTTGGAAGGAAGAGATAAAAAATCGATGCGAAATGGTTTGAAAAATATTGAAAAGAAAGGATTGATTTCGGTAGTTCATCAGCCTCCGATCAAAGATGGATTGTTGCAAAAACTGAATTATGTTTCCAACGATTGGTTGAAAACAACCGGGCGTGAAGAAATTGTTTTTACACAGGGAATGTTTGATTGGGAAAAATTAAAACAACAAACAATCATTACGATAGAAAACCGTGACGAGCAGGTTTTTGGATTTCTCAATATCATCCCGGATTATGCACCTGAGGAAGCCACTTACGATCTGATTCGTAAAACTGAAGATGCGCCGGGCGGCGTTACAGATGCATTGATCATTTCGCTGATAGAATATTGTAAATCAAAAAAAATAAAATACTTAAACCTCGGACTGGCGCCGCTTTCAGGCATCGAAGAAGCACGTGATCTTCCTGAAAAGACATTAAAATTTGCATATGAAAAATTGCAGCAATTCCGTCATTATCGTGGCTTAAGAGATTTTAAAGAAAAGTTTTCTCCCGTGTGGAGCAACAAATACCTGATCTATGAAAACCATTATGACCTCATCAGTTTGCCAAAGGCGCTGAACAAAGTAATGAAACCATAACCGTATGAAGCATCTGAAAATAATTGTTGTAATAGCCACCGGAATATTTTTATGTAATCCTGTGCAGTCGCAGACAAAAGTGAATATTTCTGATTTGCCTGTAACGATTATTCCTGCAAAAAGGCAGGGGCCCGACCTGATGGTTTTATACATCAGCGGCGATGGCGGATGGAATACTTTTTCTCAAAATTTGTGCAATCAGTTTGCTGCTGATGGCGTTCCTGTTGTTGCGCTCAATTCTCTAAAATATTTCTGGAGCAGGAAAACCCCGGACGAATCTGCGCAGGCAGTAACCGCTTTGCTTGATGAATACAGATCTGTCTGGAAAAAAAATAATATTTTATTGTGTGGCTATTCTTTCGGCGCTGATGTAATGCCTTTTATTTATAACCGGCTTCCTGAAATTTTGAAAGAAAAAGTAACGCGCATTCAGTTGCTTTCTCCATCGGCCTACACTGATTTTGAAATTCATGTTTCTTATCTTTTTATTTCCAAAAAAAATAGTGTCATTTCAGAAGTTCAGAAAATCAACAAACCGATTATTTGTTATTATGGCGAAGATGAAAATGACAAACCTTTGCAAAATGTGCGTATGCCGAATTTTAAAATGGTTATTTTAAACGGAGAACATCATTATGAAAAAAGCTTTGCAGAGATTGTGCAATCGGGAATTTTTCCTAAATAAAAATTGGTCTTATTTCTTTGTTTACTGCAATTTTTTCAGTGAAGCAACCAATAATGGTGATTTATAAACGGGTATGTCATTTGTTTTGTAAAACAAAAATTTCAGCATGAATAACGTCCACTCTAAAAATATCATTGCTGCCGGAAAAGATTTAAAAGATGCTAAAAAAGTTTTGATCATGATTCACGGGCGGGGTGCAAATGCGCAGGATATTCTTTCACTCGGCAATTATTTGAATGTGAAAGATTTTTGCCTGCTTGCTCCGCAGGCTTTTAAAAACAGTTGGTATCCATTTTCTTTTTTGGCTCCGCCTTCGCAAAATGAGCCGTGGTTGTCTTCTGCTTTGTCATTGATAAAAGATACTTTGAATGATGCAGTTGCATTCGGAATTTCTGAAGAAAATATTTTTTTTACTGGCTTTTCGCAAGGTGCTTGTCTTACATTGGAATTTGTTGCAAGAAATGCAAAAAAATATGGCGGCGTTGCTGCTTTTACCGGTGGATTAATTGGCGACAAAGTTGATTCAAAAAATTATAAAGGAGATTTTCAACAAACGCCGGTTTTTATTGGAAGCAGCAATCCTGACCCCCCCGTTCCTGTGGAAAGAGTTCATGAAACAACACGGATTTTAAAATCAATGAATGCTGATGTAACTGAAAAGATCTTTCAGAATATGGGACACACCATTACAAAAGATGAAATTGATCTGGCGAATGAATTGGTTTTTAAATAATTATTTTTGCTTTACAATTTTTCAATTCAAGTGCCCCACTTTATCATTCACTGTTCTGAAAATATCCTGACACAAAAAACTCCTGGCGAAATAATGCAGGCAGTTTATGATGTTGCAGAATCTACCAAACTGTTTATGAAAGGCGATATAAAAGTGAGAATACATCCTTTTAAATATTATCAATTAGGGGAAGAGAAAAAAGATTTTATTCATGTTTTTGGAAATATTATGGAAGGAAGAACGACGGCACAAAAAGCAGATCTTTCTCAAAAAATAATTAAAAAATTAAACGAAATGTTTCCTGACATTTCCATTTTATCAATGAACATCAATGAATTTGAACTTGCTACTTACTCCAACAAATCTTTGATCGATCCATTAAACACCGAACGCGACAGATTTTTTTAAAAAGAAATCTTCCAGGTTTTTCATTTCACTTTATATGCATGATTTTTGAGAAGCATTCCTTGTATGGAAAAAAATTATGCATCAGTTTACAGCGCTCTTGGCGCCGATATTTTGATTGCTACCATAAAATTTATTGCAGGCGCTTATTCCCACAGTTCTTCCATGATCTCTGAAGGAATTCATTCTCTGGTGGACAGTACCAACGAAATTTTGCTTTTGTATGGAATGAAAAAAAGCAAAAGGCCTCCTGATAAATTGCGGCCTTTTGGTTATGGAAAAGAATTGTATTTCTGGTCGTTCATAGTTTCCATTCTCATTTTTGGATTGGGTGGAGGAATTTCTATTTTCCAGGGAATCATTCATGTAAGATCGCCGCATCCGCTCGGTGATCCCACATGGAATTACATTGTACTTTCTCTTTCCATTATTTTTGAAGGCACTTCGTTGATCATTGCTATGAAAGAATTTAATAAAGCCAGAAAAGAAATTCCTTTTTGGGAAGCAGTTGTGAAAAGTAAAGACCCTGCAAGTTTTCTCGTTTTGTTTGAAGATGGCGCAGCAGTTTCCTGGCTGATCGTTGTTTTAATTTTAATGAAAATTAATGCCACTTATCACATTCCTGTTTTGGATGGAGTTGCATCAATAATTGTTGGCCTTTTATTGGTTTTTGTTTCGTTGATTTTGGCAAGAGAAAGCAGAAGCCTTTTGATGGGAGAGGGAATTGCGCCGGAAACTCAAAAGAAAATTATCGCTCTTGCAGAAAAAGATCCGGCTGTAATAAAAGTTAACAATGTGCTTTCCACTTATGAATCGCCGGATGAAGTGGTGCTGATGCTAATCATTTCTTTTAAACAACATTTGGATACCGAAGAAATTACCAACGCGATCGTGAGGATCAGAAAAGGGATTAAAGAAGAATTTAAACTGATAGAATTTGTGATCATTCAGCCACAGGCTGGAGCAGTCAGAAAATAATGTTTCATTTTTCTATAGTCAACAAAGAATAAGAACAATTTTTATTCTGTTCGAAAGCATTCCGGGAATGAGGAATAAAATTTGAGAACTTTTTACACGGTTGCAAACCTTCTATTTTTTGTGGGGAAAAAGTTCCGGTTTGAGAAAATGAAACCTTCAATTTAGTTGTAATTTTAAAAAAAAAATAATATGGAAGATTCGGTTAAAAAAATTGTGATTGCTGGTGGCGGGTTTGGAGGTGTGAATTTTGTAAAAAAAGTGTGGAAAGATAAACGCTTTTATGTGACGATGGTGGATCAGGATAATTATCATTTCTTCCCGCCGTTGCTTTACCAGGTAGCTACTGCTTTTATTGAACCTTCCAACATCAGTTATCCTTTTCGGCGCCTGTTCCAGGATAAAAATAATATGCGTTTTCATTACGGAAAACTTTTAAAAGTTGATCCTGAGAAAAATGAAATTGAAACAACAACAGGAACGCTTTCTTATGATATTCTTGTCATTGCTATTGGTACGGAATCCAATTATTTTGGGATGAAAAATGTAGAAGAAAATTCTTTGCCGATGAAATCTATTGAGGACGCGATCAATCTAAGGAATCATTTGTTGCTGAATATGGAAAACGCCGTCATCTCGACCGATCCTGAAGAAAGAGAAAGATTGCTGAATATCGTGATTGGCGGTGGTGGTCCTTCAGGAGTTGAAATCGCCGGAATGCTTGCTGAAATGGGACAAACGATTGTTTCAAAAGAATATCCTGAAATAAAACGTGGTAATTCGCGCATTCATTTAATCGATGCTTCGTCACATCTTCTTGGACCAATGAGCAAAAAAGCGCAGGACGCGGCTTACAAGGTTTTAAGTGAGCTGGGTGTTCAGATAAAATTAAACAGAACGGTGAAAGATTATGTAAATGGACGTGTTGTGATGGCGGATGGAGAAACAATTCCAACCAATACTTTGATCTGGACTTCAGGAGTTGTTGCGCGTCAGGTTCCGGGAATTGACGCTTCAAAAATAGGCCGTGGAAGGAGAATTATGGTAGATGAATTTAATAAAGTAAAAGACTCAAAAAATATTTATGCTATTGGTGATATTTGTTTGCAGACAACGGATAAAAATTATCCAAACGGGCATCCACAACTGGCCCAGGTTGCTATTCAGCAGGGAAGATTGCTCGGAGAAAATTTAACAAGAATGGTTTCCGGCGAGCCGATGAAAGCTTTCGAATATGACAACAAAGGAAGTATGGCGATCATTTCAAAATATGAAGCCGTAGCTGATCTTCCGAAAGTTTCTTTCACCGGATTTTTTGCATGGCTGATCTGGCTTTTCGTTCATATTATTCCTTTGGTTGGATTTAGAAATAAAGTAAAACTTGCCTTTAGCTGGTTTTGGTCATTTATCACCAACAATCCAACTTTGCGTCTGATCATTCGTCCGAAAAAACAACCCGATTGCAATTAATTTTCAGAAGAATTTTTAAAATAAAAAATGAAAGCAGCAATTATCAATGAATTTGGCCCGGCAGAAGTTTTACAAATAACTGATGTAGAAAAACCGGTTGCCAATGATGACCAGGTTTTGATCAAAATAAAAGCTATCGGCATCAATCCTGTTGATACAAAAGTAAGAGCCGGAACCAGCGGTATTTCCAAGCAAATTTCCTTACCTGCAATCCTTGGCTGGGATGTTAGCGGAATTATCGAAAATGTTGGAAAGAATGTATCCGATTTTAAAACCGGCGATGAAGTGTTTGGCTGTATTGGTTTTCCCCGTTTGGGAAAAGCCTATGCTGAATATGCTGTTGCTGATCCAAATATTCTTGCAAAAAAACCGCAAAATATTTCTTTTGATGAAGCGGCGGCAATTCCTATTGCAGGATTAACGGCTTACCAGGCTATTAATGAAGAATTGAAAGTTTCTTCAGGTCAAAAAGTGCTGATACAAGCTGCTGCCGGCGGAGTAGGACATCTGGCCGTTCAGTTTGTAAAAATGAATGGCGCTTATGTTTTCGGAACGGCTTCAGAAAAGAATGAAAAGTTTTTACAATCGCTTGGCATTGATAAAGTGATCAATTACAAAAAGGAAAAGTTTGAAGATGTTGTTCATGACCTTGATGCAGCATTGGATGCAATGGGCGGAGAAGTTTTGTATCGTTCTATTGAATGTGTAAAAAAGGGTGGAAGAGTGGTTTGCCTTCCGTCCTCCACCAAAAATGATTCAAAAGCGATTGATATTGCATCA
>Ga0157371_10001778_pt1 | contig 21785 bp, 17 predicted proteins | sample C45metaG_FD_113462 | JGI IMG/M metagenome (GOLD analysis project Ga0157371, IMG submission 113462) | Corn rhizosphere microbial communities from Kellogg Biological Station, Michigan, USA - C4-5 metaG | ecosystem: Host-associated > Plants > Roots > Rhizosphere > Soil | place: USA: Michigan...
TCACTATTAAGTATATTGTTTAAATAAACTTCTTCAATTATAGCATCGTCTTCAAGATCATCGATATTAGAATGAGCTAATTTATTCATATTTTGGAAAAACCCCATTTTAGAAAGCTCAAAAAAAACATTATCTTCCAGATATATCTCAAACAAATCACCTTCTTCTGTTTTGTTATAGTCTAACCTATCTAAGGCTTCCTTATTTTTCGGAACACATATCGTTTTCATCAATTATCAGTATTATTAAAATGGGTTGCTTGGTTATATTTACAGGAGCTAATATTGTCCTAATAAGGTTAAAACTACTTTCAATCTACTCATAATCGTACCTTTCCGTAAAATACACCCCATTATAAGCTGCAGTCCTATATTCTTCCTGTGACTTATTCTGCAATTCTGAATCTATCTTGTCATCCTTATAGTTGTAATGTTTCTTGTTTAAAAACCCTACTGTTCGGATTGTCGGATGATCAAGTATCGGCTGGAGATTTCCGTCCAAAACATTTGTGTTTACAAAACGAAAATCAATAAGGTTGGGGAAATATTTCAGAAAATCAAGATTTTCTACTGGTGCAGTTGAATTTAAACATAGAACTCTGAGATTTTTAAGTTGAAGTAATTCGTCTGTAAATTCAAATTTCTTACATGTGTTGATGTGCAAATGCTGAAGGCTGTCACTAAGGCGATTTAGTCCAAAATCACTTTCAAGTTTCACACAATAGTGCAGTTCAAGCCGTTTTAGATTCTTAAATTTTTCTATTCCTCCAAGGTTCTTGATATTGGCCCAATTTAGTTCCAGATATGATAAATTGTCATTTTTGGGCAGATTATTAAACGCAGTATCCTTTTCTTTTAGATGCCACAAAATAGCATATTCTGAATTTTCAAAATTCTTATGCTCGCTCATAATAATATTATCCTTGACGTCCTTTTTAAAGAACTTATCTTGCTCTATTCGCTCAAACCAAATTGTGTTGAATCTCCAATCCATTTTCAGTTATTAATCTGTCCAATCTTCTATCTTTCCTGTATCGCCAACAAACCATATCTCTACAAAAACATCTTCGGCCCAATCTAGGATTTGCTGTTATTATTTATAACAATGTTTTTAAATGATTATTAAGACAATTTATATCAGTACTTTTATTTACATGCTGGTTATCAAAGTCCTTTACCACATCAATATAACTAGTGTGAAGCATTCTAACTTCCTCGCCTAAAATTCCATCTAAAAGTATTTCTGAAGCAACCAGCTTATCATCTTCACCTAGACCATCCAAATCACGAGTCTGGATTATTATTTCAAACCCTTCATCTTCATACTTCAACAATACATATTGCCAATTTGATGCATTAATCTCGAACACATCACCGTTATCTTTCTCAAAATCAAATATGAAATCCCATTCTTTTGGAGGCTTTGCATAATGAAATTCCCAGCCAGGTATAATTTTCGCATAAGAAACAATTTCTTTTGTTATTGGCAATAAATCAAGATCTCCTCCAGGAGATATTACTAATTGATTATCCGATTTAGTTCCTTGTCCAATCTCCCAAGCAAAACCACCTAAATCCATGAGCTTATCATCAATTTCATTTAATACCTTTTCATTATCAAAATTTTCACCAAGGTCTTTATAGTGCTTTGAAAACCAATCCCAAAACATGTTTATATCTAGTTTACTGATTTCCATTTCCTGAATTTTTATTTTCACGCTTTTTTTTGTTCCATTTTCATTTCGTTCACCTCTCTTCTTTTATTATCCAAGGTTATCTACACCATTGTGGTCGATTGCTTTTTGCTCTTTATAAGCTCCTTCTCCAGGTTTACTGGGATCATAGATGTCAATTACTTCAGTTTGTCCCGTCCTGAAATTACTTGTCGTTGTTGTTTTCAGTTTTTTTCCCGATCTCGAAACAAATACTTATACTCTACTACGGTAACATGCCTTACGCTGATAACTTAAGAGGTTAATTATGAATAATTAATGTAAGGTAAGCACTTTTTAGTATTCAAACTAATCTAAACTTTCAACCCATTAATTAGAGAAGGACACAAACGCCGGAAACAGAAGGCGGTGCAGACACCTAACTCAACTTATTACGATAGTCTACAAAATCAATTATTTTTACAATACTTGCACGTTAAAAACTACCATATAACTAATAGTTGAAACCAGTATATGAAGCCAACAATTGCAATCTCTTTTTTAATAATTTTCGTTTTGTGCTCTTGTCAAAAAAACAATGACAGACAACTAAATAAAGATATACTTGGCGAGTGGTCTTATCTCAAAATAGAAAATCAAAACAAAACTACTCTGGAACCTCCAATCCCTCCTCCGCCGTCTTTTGATGGAAATATAAAGGGACATGTTTTCTTAGAAAATAATATATGCGAAAACAAATCCGGCTATTTTAAAAGAATTGGAGGACATGAAATTAAAGATATGACAGAGATTTTTCTGGGGACCAAAACTAAATATAAAATCGAAGATGAAAGTCTGAAGATTTTAGACTTATCGAGCAGGGCATGGGAGGATCAAAAAATACATTCGATTATTGGAGACACGTTAACAATAAAAATAAGTGATAAGATTTTTGCAAAATATACACGGGTAAAATATAAAATCAATTCAAATGAGGATTACGATAAAATTATAATTTCGTCTTCTGGCTGCTATGGTTCTTGTCCTATTTCAAATATAAGCATTGACAATAATGGAAATATCTTCTATTATGGTCAGCATTTTAATAGTAAAAATGGCTTCTTTAAATCTAATATTACTAAAGGCGAGTATCAAACACTTCAAACTAATTTTAAAAAAGCAGATATAAAGAGACTTGAAGATCATTATGAATCAGGTTGGACCGATGACGAGACAATCACTGTTACATTTATCAAAAATAATAGAATAGTAAAATCTATTAGTGATTATGGAAGAGACTCTCCCCCTTTGTTAATTTGGGCGTACACACCTGTTAGATATTTATATCAACAAATAAAACTGGTCCCCCTTAAAATTAAAAAGCCTTTATTATCAATTAGGAGCATAAGCTTTAACAAAGGAAATCAAATTTTCGATCTAAAAAAATCGGAGAGTTTTTATCTATTACCAGAAATACTTAAAGGTAAGGAAACCGCTTATAAGTGTGAAAATAGATACCAAATTGAATTTTGGAATGAGGAAGATAAAAAGGAAATAATCAATACCGACGGCAGGTACTTTAAATTTAGAGACAGAGTTATTGATATTGGTTATAATTTTTTGGCAGTAAATAATCTGACTGCGAGATTTAGACAGAAGAACAAATACGACAGATAAAAATTTAAAATATAATGAAAACTTTAACAACCAGCGCGCCTCAAATAGAATTTTCAAGTTGGGTGAGTCACAGCAAAATAAAAACCAGCAAAAACCTAACAATCAGACAGTTAAAAACAAAGACACAATCCTTTTGGCTCCCGAACCCTAAAAGAGGCTCCCGAACCTAAAAAAAATACGCTCAACTATTTGATATACTGATAATTATGAGTAATTTTACAGAATAGCATTTGCAGTTATAAAAACAGAGATTGCGGTGAGTAATTCGGTGAGTCGAGTTTTCAAAGCCCGCTCAGACACAAAATAAGACGGTTTTTGGGCTAAGGTACAAATCCCTCGCTCTCCGCCTGTTGTCGCTGTAGCGACCTTCGCCCGCCGAGATCCAAGTGGATTTTTCTAAAGCGAATAAGACTGAAAGCCAGATAGATTTTATATTTATCTGGCTTTTCTTATTTTGTAAACAAATCGACTTTTACTGATGTGGTACTATGTTTACATCCTATTTTAACATGACATCTATTGGATCATAAATTTCACAATCAAGCTCCCTGTCTTGCCCATACTTGACGGCTCATACATACGGCGACCATAGTTGACGGCGGCGCTGATGTACATATTTCCGGATGGGTCGAAAGTTATGCCGGTATAGCTCATAGTGAGAAATGAAAACGTACCTGTAAGATCGTAAAACTCTGAGGAATTTAATGCTTTGTTTACCATGAATACCGGGCCAAATGTACAGCAGCCGCCTGATGCGACCGTGCCGTTATTATAGGACGATCCGGGTAAAAATAAATTGCCGGCTACATCTACCGCAAGCATAGATGTAAATCGTAAAGTTACAGACCCTTTGCCCCCCGTCCAACTAGCCATTTGCTTTGGTATCGGCCCAATAGTGCTTACAATGCCGGCGGGTGTTATTTTACGAATGTAATAAGCGCTACTCTCGACACCCCTGATATCATAATCACCATCGCTTACATAAACATTACCAGAGGCATCAGTGGCAATATGATTCAGGTTGCCATAGCTTCCAAAAGCGGCTGAGGTACCCTGGCCATCCACTTTTCCGGGAGTTGCCTTACCCGCAAAGGTACTTACCTGCCCTGCCGGGGTAATTTTACGAACGCGATAAACATCCGTAACAAACAAATTTCCAGAAACGTCAATAGTCATACCTGCCGGAGCGGTAAACTGGGCTGCAGTACCAAGCGCATCAGCATACCCTGAAACGCCGCTGCCCGCAAAAACGCTTACTGCTCCAGCAGATGTAACTTTATATATTTTAAAATCATTAGTTCCCACCGCATAAACGTTGCCTGCTCCGTCTACAGCTATGCCACCCAACTTAGTGCTGCTGTTGCCCACTTTGGTCAGCATACTTTTAACTCCCGCCGGGGATATTTTAAAAACGGTGTCCGTATTGGTATTCACATAGACATTTCCGGTGACGTCGGCAGCCATGTTTACGATAGAGGCACCATCAAACGCATTATCGGCCGGAATTTTAGTGATAACAAAGGATCTAACCGTAAAATTTGCAGGAAATAGGATGACCGTATCCTTATTAGTTACCGTAATCTGACCGGTGGTAGCTTCTTCAGGTACTACAACGATCATTTGGGTAGCTGTTATTGACTTTATGGTGGCAGATTTACTATTAAATTTTACACTGGTCGTACGCAGAACGGTGTCAAAGCCAGCACCTGTAATCGTTACAATCGTTCCCTTCATCCCCTGTAAAGGACTAATATTAGTAATAACAGTCTTTATCGGAGTGGTATTTATGGGCGCGCTTTTTTTGCATTGCACTGTAAAAATGGCCGTAACAATTATACCGATTATAGCCAGGTAATTTTGTGATTTTTTCTTCATAGTTTTCAAAGTTTATTCTCATTGAGTCACGAGTACAAGTAAACTATCAGCCCAGCTTTTGATCCTCCTTCTTGCATTTATAACATCATTTAAAGCAGTATGTTCGCATCACAATAAGAGGGGGATAAAATTGCTTTATCGAGATTGATCTTATACGAAACTACGACTTTAGTAAATAGGCTACAATACCCATATTTGGGTATTGTAATCATAGCAGCGACTCAGATAGTGCTGCTTCCTGATCACAATAGGTTGTTCCATTGAAATACTTTTCTTTTGTAGTACTACTCACACAAGTCGTTAAAGGCTTCGTTTATTACTTTCAATAGATATGAATTCCGGCAAATAATTTGGAGTACATCCATCTTTTATAAAGGACGATGAATCCAGCGTTCGTAAGTCAATTCAAATTTAGTTTCGCCATTGGTGAAATAGCTGCAGCAAGATGACCCGTATCCTCACAACAGACGGCATGGAAATTTAACCTCGCTTTTCCCAGCAACCTTTTTCGTCAAGAATTTTTAAATACCTGTTATATTCCTCCTTAGCATGATAAAGTAGATATAGATGATTGGTTAGCGCTGTGAGAAAATTAAAGAAAATTGAAAACTCTTCTTTCGAATTATAAAGCCCACCCCACTCATTTAATATCCATTTTAATGTTTTTCCATTCCGAGTGGTGACCGAAAATTCCAGGTAAGGCATATCAGCTTCAGTTTTTTTGTAATAGTCGAGCTGTAGCCCCCCCAATAGTCCTATTTCCCTTACAGGAACCCGAATGGAGTGTATTTCTAAAAACAAAACAGAGCCGAAACAGGAGCTGGTAAAGCCTTCTTCACTTAGTGAAACGATGTCTGTCGACTTCCTTTCAGATACCACTTTAAACAGTCTGTAAATAGCTATTAACATTAACGGCAAGGAGATCAGTAATAGCCAGGTCGGGAAAAGTGGGTTCGGATGCGACGGTAAAACGATGGTTAGGACTGTTAGTGAAACGGTCAGCAACGTGGAAAAAAACCAAAACAGAATAGTTGAACTTTTTTGGCTATTATTAAAATGGAAGCGATAGGTTTTCATAAATGACTATTTTGAAGTAAACTTGTCCGCTATAAGCTCGGATCAAATTCCACGATCCATTCAATACCATATTTGTCTCTAAACATTCCGGCGTATGTATTCCAAGGGCTGTCACCCATAGGCCCTTCAACCTCGCCCCCTACAGATAGGCCGCTAAATATCTGGTCTGCCTCTTCTCTACTTTCAGCACTGACCACTATTTTAGATCTGTTTTCGTTCTCGTTTACCTGTCCCATAAATTCGGGAACGTCATTGGCTATTAATACATTCTTTTTGCCAATAGGCAAAGCAATATGCATGATTTTGTTAGCCTCATGTTCTGCTATCGAAAATTCAGCACTTGCTAAATCTTTAAAACGAATGATCTTTGCGAACTCTCCGCCAAAAACTGATTTGTAAAAAGTGAATGCTTCTTCGGCATTGCCATTGAAGTTTATCCACGGATTAATTGCTCTCATAGTTATTCTATTTAAATGGTTAAATTTTATACTAGTATTCTCCGGTTTTAAGCATTCACGTTGCGAATGTGCCCCACCATTTTCTCCCTATATCTATTTCGATAAGGAGACCAGCAGTTCTTCGAGGTTTTTCAAAGTCATAATGAAGCCTATTTTGAAGCCCTCTAATAATTTCTCCAGTCGTTCAAACGATTCATTAAAGATGGTAATATTCACTTTAGTGATGCCGTTTTTTTCGCTGAAACTGTAATCCCATTCAGAACCCGGCAATTCACGGTTTTCGTCTTTATCAGCAAACGTGTTGTACATCTTAAAATTGATTTTCGGGGTAATAGAAGTAAATTCCTGCAGCGCCCAACGCTCCTGCCCATCGGGGCTGATCATGGCATAAAACCGGCGTCCACCTTCTTTAAAATCCATGTACTTGGTTTTGGCACGCATCGGCGCAGGCGCCCCCCATTGGTCCAGCAGCTCAGCCTTAGTAAAGGCATCCCATACTAAAGACTGTGCGGCATTAAATTCTCTGGTGATGTATACTGTTTTCGCCGTTTTATCAACGTTAAAATCAAATAGCAAATCGTTGTTCATTATTCCTTTGTTTTAATTATTGTTAATAATTGGTCCAATTGGTTAAATTGAGTTTCCCAGTTTTGTCTGAATTGGGCTAACCAATTATCAAATTCCTGCATTTTTTTCGCGTTAAAGTGATAGTAAATTTCCCGGCCAGTCTGCTCAGGTTTTATCAATTCACATTCGTATAACACTTTAATATGTTTTGATACCGCCTGTCGGGTCATATCAAATTTTTCTGCCATTACATTCGGCGTCAAAGCCTGAATGGCAAGTAAAGTCAAAATAGCCCTGCGTGTAGGGTCGGCTATAGCTTGGAATATGTCTTGTTTCATTTTGCAAATATTTAATCAGCAACCTTCAGGTTGCAAATATATGCGCAACTTTTGGGTTGCGCAAATTTATTTAAGTTTTTTTGGAAGAGGAATCGAAGTTTTAAAAGAGCATGTTGAGAAAGACCAAATGAGTTTTATAATAGTTTGCTTCCGTTCCTTCATATTCGTTTAAGCCATCTGCTGTTCAAAACTGAACAACGCATGTCCACTATCGGACAAAGATTCACAAGAAAGACCCAAATATTGTATTTACACCCCATATTATACGTTGTGGCATAAAAATGGAAACCACAATCACGAAATCAAACCATGCAACGATGTTTCTACTTAATTTCAAACTATCCCTGCGCGGCCTTTTGGAAAACCAATATTCCTCGCTCATCAACATCATCGGTCTCCATGTAGAGTTGGCGGGCCGTCTGCTACCAATCACCATCCAACCCAAAACTATTAAAGCAATTAAAATATGAACAAGTTTACCTGCTATCTCTTTGCCTTGACCCTCAACTGCCTATGTACTAAGGTAGTGGCGCAAAATAAGCCAGTATTTGACGGCCCTTCCTGGAAGCCACCCTATCAGCTTGAGCTGGACGGCTGGGGAATCGAACGTTTTCCCATCCCAATAGACTTCGCACCATCCATTACATACACTGGTGTGGAAGATATCCGGTTTACCAAAGGCTGGAGCAACCAGAAAAGCCCTGAATATTGGTCGTATGCGTTCCTATGGCTGCTGGACAATGCTCCTGTTCACACTACAGTGATCCTCCAAAAAAACCTGAATGCCTATTATGACGGCCTTGTAGACAGGAACATCACCAAGCGAAACATTCCCAAAGCCCTAATCATCAAGACTGAGACCAAACTCCGGGCGATAAAAACAGAAAAAGGAGACATGCATACTTTCCAGGGAACTATCCGTATGCTCGATTATATGGCACAGAAACCAATACTACTTAATGCAAAAATCCATATCAAAAAATGCCCGGGAAGCATGCAAATAATTGTTTTTTACCAGCTATCTCCCAAACCGCTTACTAAACCGATATGGACGAAGCTAAATGCGCTATGGAGCCGTTTTAAATGCGGAGGATAAAAACGCGGTTGATCTCATACCTTTTACAAAAAATTAATAAAATATTGAAATCTCTGCTCCAATTTGGCCACCTTGCATCCCATAGGCAAAACACTACCCCTTGAAGAGGTCAATTCTATGGTAAATTCCTACGGGGCCTTTATACCGATCTCGATGCCGAATACACAACCTTATTTGATGGTGTAATAACTCTATTGTCGAGCCTTAAAGAGCAAGACAAAATTGTGATCGTGCTGAGCAACAAAGGCTTAAGATTTCAGCAAGGTATTGGGTTCATAGTTTGCTAAAAGACACATAATTTATCGTTCGTTTGGATACACAGGACTTCATGAAACAGCACAAGACCAAATCTTTGGAATTGTGTGTGAATAAAGCCAGCATGTATATAATTTGTCTCCTAGCTTACTTTCACCATTGGGTGCTGGAGGTAAATAATAACTAAGGACAGCAGGAAGAAAGGTACTTCAATCATCACCCCTTTAAGATCTCTGCCCAGTAAATGAAAACAGATAATTAACAGGATACCTGCTGCCATCAGGAAATTCCCCCAGACGAAAGTTTTAGGAATGAGCATCAGGACAACACTCAACAGCGTAAAGAAACCTAAAGCCATCACCCCCTGCTTGCCGATGCTCCATTTGCCAAACAGTTCCAGCATTTCGGTTTTACCCGAAAACATCGCCCAGCCTTGTTTGGTTCCCATGTAAGCAGCAAAAAGCATGAGTATGGTGTTTATAATTTTGATTATCATGATTTTAAGTTATGGATTTATCCAGGCAAATAAAAATGCAAGAGCAAAAATCCTATATCACTTAGGACTTTTGCTTGAAACCTCTATCTTGTAGTGTACCCTCCGTTCGCAAAAATGGTCTGCCCTGTAATCCACCAGCCATCTGTTACTAAAAATTCCACCAGCGGGGCAATGTCCTCAATCCGGGTAAGCCCCCCTAAAGCTGATGCCGATTTATGATAGGCAACAGCATCCTCCGACTCCTGTCCATAAAAAAATGGCGTATCCATTGGACCAGGAGCAACCGCAGTAACTGAAATCCCCCTATCTCCAAACTCTTTTGCTGCCGCACGGGTAAAATCCTCAACAGGTGCCTTTGCACCAGCATATGTCGAGTAATAACCCGTAAATGCAGCCAGTAATGAAGTCACTATAGTACAGATCTTACCATTATCGTTCAATTGTTTTCCAGCTTCCTGTAAAAAGAAATAAGCCTGTTTTGAATTGATGTCGAACATGCTATCGTACTCTGCTTCGGTTGTGTCTAAAAATGGTTTTTTCAGCACTTTACCCACCGTATTGATCGCAATATCAATACCACTAAATTTGGCTTTTGCTTCCGCAAACAGCTTTACCACATTTTCCACCCTGGTTAAATCGGCCTGAGTAAGGTAAGCCTCGCCACCAGCTGAGATAATATCGGCCAAGGTCTTCTCTGCATCAACTCTTGTTGACTCACTATTGTAATGGATCACTACCTTCGCTCCTTTTGCCGCTACATTTCTGCTAATTAAGCCACCCAGGTTTTTTGCACCTCCTGCGATCAGCACTACTTTACCTTTTAAATCGTTCCTGCTCATAATAAATTTTTTAAGATTATTGATAGTATAAAATTCAGCTATCGCCCTTTAAATAACATGGTGAACTTTTCGGAGCTTTCAGGTATTCGCTATTTTTTATGCAGTTTTCTAAACGCCCCAGGTGTTTGTCCGGTAAATTTTCTGAAGAATTTTGAAAAATTGGAGGGATCATACGTCAATCTCTTCGCAATGTCTGCAATAGAACGGTCCGTATGGAGCATCATTTCTTTTGCCTGTTCTACGATTTTCAAATCATAGAAATAACAGGGATGGTGACCCATTGTTTGCTGAATGGTATCGGTCAGGTGGGTATGAGAAACACATAAGGCGCTTGCGATTTCGTTCAAGGTCAACATTTCAGTGGCCTCACCGCTGACAATTTCAGCTAGATGAAGGTCTAAAAAATCAAAATAGGTCCTGGTAATTTCATCCCCACGTTTCATTGGCTTATTTGCGTTTAACATAAATAGGAAATTGCAAAGATTATCATAATTTAAGGTTTTCGCATGGTGAACTTTTCGGTATCGCTTTTTACTCAATTTACAAATCAGGTGGCATTAAAAAAGACAGCTATCTAAATTGGGATGTTCAACAGTCTTAATTTCCCCCTTGTCGTTTCTGCATTAATTTCCTGTAGAAATTTCAGGAGGCTACCTTAGGGTTGTCAGTGGGCATGGTTTATTTTGAATAAAAAAATCATGAAAAAACTTGACCTGGCAAAAAAATACAAGCCCTACTATACCGCAAAGTTATCCAATCGGTATTTTAAGCAGTATACTTCAAGGTATACTGTTTTACCGGAGAGAACTATCAAAAACCGGCCAAAGTATGCCCGAAGTATACTTCCATCCCCGTTTGCAATGCAATAAGAGGGGTTCAACCAGACCTTGTAGACAAAATGGGTTCTGCTTATTGGTTTATCCATGCCTTTCTCAACGAAAGTTGACCACTGGAGGGGTTATTCATTTCAAAAACAGTTTTTTCGGCTTCATCATAATCGAGTCCTACCTTCATCAAACTCTCTTTTAAAGAAATTGTTTGTCCCTCTTCGACATAATCTTTAAAAAACTGACGAATCTCGGGGAATGTAAATGCAGTAATTACATTAAACAAGTCTTCGTCTTTAAAAGCTTTTTCAGGACCATATTTTTTAACCAGCTTTTGCATTAATTCCTGTGTACCAAGCTTTCCATTGGAAAGTTCTCTTAAGCGAATGTCAAGGCATAAACCTATCAAGGCACCTTTTTGGTAAAAATTCATATACTGATCCTGCCTTTTGATCGCATTAGTGCTCATCACAGTCATAGACAAGTTATTATCGAATCCTTCCATACCCTTGATTTTGGCTTCGATCTTTTTAGCAAACTGCTGAAGGCTGATCATCCGTTGTTTTATGGGCATATGCATGGTCGCATATTCAGTCATACCTTCATAAAGCCAGAGGTGCCTTGACAATACAGGGTTAAGAAAATTAAAATCCTGTACTTCCTTAGAATGGATATTGAGTGGCGTCAGAATATGAAAAAACTCATGAGAAGCAACATCAATTAATGCCTCGGGAAGCTGGTCTAAAGTTTCCGAACCGTACAGGCATACAGTGGAATTGCTGTGTTCAAGGCCATCAGCCATCAGTCCCCTTGGGATTTTTTCATGATAGATCAGAAATGCATACTCATTAACAGGCAATCTCCCGCCAAGGTATGCCTGCTGACTCCTTAAAATCGTGTCCAATCTGGAGGCTAAGGTTTTTGAATAAGATTGATGCGACTGCGAATAAAAGGAAACCAGGACTTTCGCATTCCCCACTGTGATCCAGGTGGTGTCTGGTACGCAATACATGACAGGTGCATCGACCAGATGACGGTAATCTTTTGCTGAAACCACATCTATAGTATCGTTCTGATGGGTGTATTCCAAGGCAGATGAGGGATAGAATTCCCGGTTTTTCTTTACCGTCACCTTGTAGCCTTTATTTCTAACTTTTTCAAAGTAACCGACGAGCGTATTATAGTTTAGGATAAAAAGTTTGTCTTTTTTAAAGGTACTTTCGGCAGATTTTGCTCCCGGAGTATTTTGCGGCAGATCCTCCCAACCGCTGGATACTTCATAGGTTATTCTAGCAGTATTCTTCAAGTCAGGCACGATCCAGGTATTCGTATCTAATCTTTTAACGGTGATTGGCTCTCCCTTCTTATTAAATGCCTTAAATGCGGAAACGTATTGACCAAAGTTCATCGCGTCATAGTAGCCCGGAATTAGCTTAGGCATTACAAATTTAGCTTCTCGCTGATTGGTTTTGGGTGGTACAAGGGAAACCTGCACCCTATTATCTCGCATATTCAACAAATCGATTTTATATTGATACTTATTGGTTTGAGACTGCGCCGATAATCTTGTTGAACAGATGAGTATTGCTACTATCAATAGGAACTTATTCATAGACATAATTTCTATAATATTTGACAATATATTCACTTTCTGTGTTATCCAATTAAAATTAATTACTATAAAGGCCATAAATACGAAATAAAGCTGCATTTAGAGCTGGGTTCGAAACCTCCACTCTTTGCCAAAGTGGTATCATAACCAAGAAAAAGCCTGCAAAATCATACGATCTTTGCAGGCTTTTTTTGTTTCTCTTCGAATGAGGGAACTATACGCCCCATACAAAATCTTATATAATTAACACCCCAGACAATTAGCGGGGAAACAACTGGACAAGATCATAGAACTCCAGAAAGAATTTTTTTTCTGTACCACTCGGTATCTTGTTCAGATATAGACTCTGCACCTTACCCGGAGAAACCCCGTCGTAAGGAATTTCCATATTAATTGTACTTTGGTCCCTATTCTTATTGACATAATAGTCTTTGGTCTTTGCATCCCTGACCACTACAATCGGGTAAAGTTCAGTGCCACTTTGTTGCGGGGTGGCTATTGGTACTTGAACTTTCAGGTAGGGCGTCCATGCTCCTGCCTTAACATTTTCTGCAATGGGAATGGTCGTGGTATTTACCACGATAATAGGATCTGGCTTGGTACCGTCAAAATAGTACTCAAGTACCTCAATATTAATATCTACCGGGGGAAAACCGCCAGCGGGATCCACATAAAAATTCGCTGTATATTCATCTCCCTGCGGATCCGGGTAAGTATATCCCTTGTTGAATTTCAAGCCGTCGAAATAAAAACGAGGAACAACATTTTGCTTGTCATTGATGTTAAATGTTTGACGATAAATGGTCTCTCCGTTACTTTTTCTTCTCAATTCCATGTTAATCTCGTCCTTTTCAAAGGCAAGCTGGTTCTGAAAAGAGACAGTCCTAACCTGTCCGTAATAATCCCGCATTTTAACACCGTCAAAATATTGTTCAACAGTATCGCCTACAACAAAACCGCTTATGCTAAATTCTTTGTTGATGGCTTTTATCTTGGGCATCATATGGATACCATCTTTTTCACAGGCACTGAACAGCAATATAGGCAAAATAGCTGCCAGGTAAATTATTCTAAATGTTTTGATCATGATCATTTAAATTAAAAATTATAAGAAATAGAGAGACTGAAAGTACGGCCAGTATAACGGGTAGAAGTTTGTCTGTCACCGACCAGCCTGTTTGTAGCCGGATCCATATATCCCTCTTCAAATTTCTCCGAGAAACCAAATTTATATTTGTATTTGTCGCTCCATTCCAGGTCTAACTTGCCCTCATTTCCGGGTTTTAATTCATAGGTCGTTGGATCATTAATAAAATAACGAAAAGGTGCGTCAAGCAGGTTGCTCATGTTTAATTTGGTTTCTAGTTTTCCTTGAAGAAATCTATAGCTGATCTGTGCATCCATTTGTGTTCGCGGCCTTTCATATTCAACATAAGAGGGCTCTATCCCCGTGATAAAAGTCTTATAACCGGAATGGTTCAAGCTAATGTTTAAACCTAGTTTTTTACCAGCGTATTGTACTCCTGCATTATACAATACTGGAACTTGCCCATATAAGGCACGGGGATATTTCATGTATTTATAATACATCGTATCGATTCCAGCAGCCGTTTTTTCATATTGCACCTCCCGTGCCCTTACTTTTGATTTTTGAAGCGTAAGGTTGCCGCTAACGTATACGTTCTTTAGAAAAGCAAGTCCATCGTACACAAAACCTAAACTTTTACGAAGTTCAAATTCCCATCCGCTTACCTTTGCCCAGTCAGAGTTTGAAATGGTAATGTAACCCCTGCCATTGTTTTCATTGTCTATCCTATAATATTCTGCAGGCTTATCAAAATATTTATAAAAATAGGCTGCCGACAAGAGTTCTCCTGCGCCGGGAAACAGTTCGATCTTGGCATCGTAATTATCGATAAGCGTACTGCTAACCCCATTGCTCCTCACAACCGATCCATAATTGGGGTTATAACGAGAGAACCTTGAATTTTCCATCAATCCTGGACGAACAGCTGACTTTGCATAGGAGGCACGTAGGTTCAGATCTTTTAAAGGGGAATAAGTAATGTTCGCCGAAGGCAGAAAATACCAGTCTTTCTTTTCTTCAAAGAAGATCTTACTATTTTTGTCCCTGAGCAAACTGGCAGAGTTTGTTATGGTATCCAACTTAAAATATTCAGCCCTGCCTCCCCAAACCACCCTAAGGCCTGGTAACAATTTGTGATCTAACATTACAAAGCCGCCCTTATTTATGCTTTTAGCTTCAAATTTATTTGAAGTGTAATCTTGCTTGAAATAGAACAAACTGTTTCCCGCGTTTTCCATGCTCATGTAATTGCCCCAGTCCTGAATGGGAATCAGTTCTACTGGAACAGTTGAATTTGTCCCTTTTACGATAGGAAGCACCTCCCAATCGTAAAACGCATGCTTTTTTAAATAATTCACTCCAGTTTTAAAGACATGTCTGGTTTTGCCAAGCCTAAAATCGTATGCAGCACTAATCACACCATCAAAATTATTTTCTTTGTAGATATATTCATCACGGTGCAGTGGGCCTGAACCAGGATCGCTTACGGTGCCTGGCTGATAAATGTAAAGCACCCTATTTCCAATTTCCCTGGGGCTCTGCGAGGCGGATATCGCATCCTGCTCAAGCGATTTTAAAGATGTCCTCGCTAAACTCCAGTCAATTGTGAGCGATTTAAAGTGATGCGTGCCACTTACTTTGTTTTGCAACAAATCTGTAAATTTAGGTCGGTCATCTTCTAAAATACCCCCATATTTCGTGTCCGTATCATTTTTCGGAGTTTCAAAACTCCAGCCGGTATAGCGGCTAAACCTATTGTCAAATATCCTTGTATATAAATTGTAGGTATTGATCTGGTGATTTTCTGTTTTCAAGCCCCCGTTTAGCAGTAATCCCAAGGTTGTATTAAAACCATATATATTCCCGGTATTTACATCAGTAGGGTCATCTTGGCGAGCAGGTTCATGGGCCCAGTCTCCGCGGCGCATGGTAGAAACATAATCATTGGTTTGCGTGTTCCGGTAACTTACCGAACCCACAAAACCGAGTTTGCGTACTTTAGCTTCACTAAGCGAATATGCCCTGCCCAAACTCAGCTGGTAATTTTGGGAGGGCATAGACTGAAAACTGCGTGTACCTAAACGCCCTGTCCCTCCTATACGCTTGTTCTGCTCACCAACCTGTGGAGCTTTGATTTCGTTCTGACTCTCATCCTTTGTTGGATCAAATTTACCCACAAGATTCAGCAGGTCAGCCGGAAAATGATCTCTGTTTCCATCATCAAAACCCAGGTAATCATATTTGCCACGACCATATCCCAGAAAATCTTTTCCAATGGTGCGGGTGTTAAAAGAGGTTCCGGCACTTATGGAAAGAAAATTGCTTTCCGGTACAGATTTAGTAGTGATCTGAACCACCCCCCCGGCGAATCCATAAGGCATATCTGCAGTGATCGACTTGGACACCACAATGTTTTCGACCAGGTTGGTGGGGATCAGGTTGAACTCAAAATCGCGTTCCTGAACATCTGTACTTGGTAAAGTGCTCCCGTTGAGCAGAGATACATTGTAACGCTCTGCAATACCACGGATTACTACTTTTTTATTTTCATTGGTGGATACCCCGGTAATGCGTTTCAGCGTTTCACCTACATGTTTATCCGGTGTTGCAGCAATTTGCTCTGCAGAAATCCCATCTGAAAGATTGGACAGATTTTTCTGCTGCGCATATAGCCCCGCTACCGATGCTTTTTTATAGGTTGAAGTTATCATTACCTCTGTTAAGCCTTTCGAATCAGGTTTCATGGATATATCCAGTGCCGTGTTGCTTCCTGCTTTAACCACTACATCTGTAATACGCTGCTTTTGATAGGAAATGTAGCTGATTTCCAGGGTATACGTTCCCGGCTTAAGACTAATGCTATACTTCCCATCTACTGAAGTTTGTACCGTCTGATCGGTTTCTACAATTTTAATCGTTGTGCTGGGCATCGCTTCACCCCTGTCGTCAGTGATTTTACCAGTAATACGCCCAGGCTGTTGCGGAACAGGTTTAGCATCAATAACAATGTAATTTTTAAAAAGTCGATACGTAAGATTGGTTTTCTCCAGGATGCTTCGTAAAACAGCTCCTGCCGTAATATCATTACGGTTTAACGTGATCTTTTTACTTTCTTTCCGGAGCATATCATCAGCATAGGAAATCCTTATGCCACTTTTTTTAGAAAGCGCAATGAGGCCTTCTTCTATAGAAGCATTGTTAAGTTTAATCTCGATCTTTAGCTTGTCGAGATTTTGACCCCATACATCACTGGCAAGCAGGACTCCGACAAAGGTGAGCTGGAAGACGGCAATAATCAGGGATAATTTCATTATAAATCGAATTGTTGGACGTAGTTTTACTACATTATGCATATTTTTGAATGTTAATGTTGTTTGATAAAAGCACTTTAATTTAATCCAGGCCTGGCCTGGAACATTTCACCTGCGGTACAGCGTCTTGGTAAACATGTTACTGCGTGTGATCACATTTTCCGTTTCCGGTTTACCGGGAACGGATTTTTTGTTTAGTAAAGATTAACCCTTCATTTTTCTCCTTTCCATTTTATTCTTTGCCGGATATAATAATTTCCTGTCTTCCGTTAAAACGGTATTTCAGGTCAGCTGTATTGCAGATGATATCCAGCGCATCCGAAAGTGAGGCTTTCCCGTCAACACTCAAGGAGAGGCGCTTACGAACCGACGCAGACCCTGCAAATCTGATTTCAATATTGTACCAGTTTTCCAGTTCATCCGCAATTTGTGCCAGAGAACGATTTTTAAAGGTAATTTCCCCTGATGACCATCCTTGGATTGCCGAGACGTCAACAGGTATTATTGATGCCTTTCCTAGCTGATGATCCCATGATATTCCTTCTCCTGGGACAAGCACCGCAAGTTCTGCCACTTTTGTATTTTCCTTCCTGGATACCCTTACTTTACCGGTTGCCACTTCAACAAACAACGGATCATCTTTAAAGGCCGTGATTTTAAAAGAGGTGCCCAGCACAGTGGTCTGTATCTCGCCAGTATGGATCACGAAGGGCCGCTTGGGATTTTTTGATATTTCAAAAAAAGCTTCCCCTGTAAGTGTTAAGTTTCGTTCGTTCGCGGCAAATTGCTGAGGATACCTGATACTACTTCCCGCGCCCAGGTAAACCACAGAGCTGTCCGGTAGCGTCACCTTGGAGCGGATACCCCTCGGATTGGTTTTCTCTATCATCACCTTAGCTGTTGTAAAGGCCGGTTTGGTCTTTACCAAATGTTCGCCCAGCAAATATCCTCCAATACCCAGAACAAGGAGGCAAGCGGCAGCATAACCTATCCATTTTGTGTACCACAATTTCATCGGCATTTTTTTGAAATACTTATCTCGAAACTCCTGGTTCCACTCTTCCAAAGTCGTCTCATCAGCTTGCGGCGCAGGCTCAACTGTAGAAAAGTCGGCTTCCAGTATTGCTTCCAGTGCATGCTGCCATCCGGGATCCTGAAGAAAATGCTTTACATGAAGTAGTTCATCAGCAGTACACTTGCCATTGATATATCGGACTAAAAGTTCTCTGTCTATTTCTGTTTTCATGCCTTCGGTATTAGAGCAAGTGCGCTATCTATACATACCGTAAGAAACAGAACTTATACCCAATGCAAAATGCGGGTATTCGTCAAAAACAACATAAACAACTGATAATGAGAAGGAAATATTTAACAAAAAATAAAGATTGCGATGGCAGGCAAAAACAAAAGAGTGATATCCCCCTTTTTCCGCACTAAACTTCTAACCGTATGCACTGCATCTGTAAGGTGTCGGTTTACCGTTTTAGGAGAAATGTCAAGTTCATCCGCTATTTCCTTGTAACTCATTCCCTGTTGCTGGCGCATTTCCAGTACCAGCCTTCTTTGGGGACTGAGACAGTTCAGGCTTTCCTGATACAATGAACTAAGTTGGCTGTAATTGATTCGATCATCGGCTCTTTCTCTGGACTCCGGCTCGGCAAGCATCTGATCAACTGGTAAGAAGAGAATACTTTTCCTACGGAATTGATCCACCATAGCTCCTTTAAGCAGGTGAAAAAGAAATGGCTCCAAACTCTGGCTTATGAGTTCTTCTTTCTTTTGCCATGCTTTGAACATGACGTCCATTGTTATTTCCTTTGCCAGCTCACTATCGTGAATATACCGGGAAGCAAATCTGAGTAATTTATGGAAATGAAGTTTAAATAATTTGTCGAATGCGCCTTCATCCCCGTTTTTCCAAAGATTGATTAGTTCATGTTCGTTCAGACTTGGGGACATTTGACCAATATTTATTTGCTCTCAAAAGTACATTAGAGAGATACAATAGCGCATTAAATGTATGTTAACTATTTGTTATATCTAATCTTACCAGCATGTACCTCGACTACTTGGAGAAGAATTACAAATGAGTTTTAATTTTGAAGAGTGATTTGGTTTTTGCTAACAAATGGCATAAAATTGGCTCTAGGCTCAGCATCATTTGTAAGCCATTTAATATAGACTGAATGTCACACCGCGCCTATTTATACAATATCAATACCCCATCAGTTGCCGAAAATACCGATAAGATGATGATGGAATGGGGTTACGAAATGCCACTTATGCTTCATCCATTATTAGTAGAGGGAGGTTTCATTTCAGGTAATAATTATAACAATCATGTGGAATCTAATGATTCCGGATTATATTTTGATTCCGAACCTGGAATTGAAAATCTGAAGCGGTTTTATAAATTTCTAGAAGACCAACCTGGTCTGATCACAGATATAGAAAAGTTTAATGAAGCCCGCGACAAGCTGTTCAATTACCTGGATAAGCTTACAGGGCGCTATTTTCACCTGGACATCTGGGACGTATTGAATATGGAGGATACGCCTCATGCGGAACAGGCCCAGCTTTGGCTGGCTAACATTGCCCATAACAATCAGATAATTACCAGAGCGATGGACGCTGGGGATATCAGCCTGCTGAATTATAAAGATCTTAATGATGTCAGTCCTGGTTTTAACGCTTTCCCTGAACTGTTAAATTATGAAGGCTACGATTACGGCTGGTCCTGTATCTGGGTGGCTGATGAAGAGAACCTTCCCTATGAAATATTTGAAGAAAATAACCTTTGGGGACTAAAGGATAGCGATGGCCGGGTTTTACTAAACGCTCAATTTGATGAATTTTACAGCTTTGGATCGCAGGACTTGGCAGTAGTGTCAAAAAATGGCAAATACGGATATGTAAATACCGCCGGAAGAATTGCAATTCCGCTAATCTGGGAAGATGCCTTTGATTTCGAATATTCAGGTGTTGCAGTAGCTACACTCCAAAAAAAATCAGGATTGATTAACACAAAAGGCAATCAGATCACTCAGTTTGTTTATGATGAAATAGAAACGATTGGAAATGGGAATTGTTTTAGTGCAAAAAAAGAAACTTTCTGGGGTGTCATTGATGCTTCAGGACGTATTGTAATTGATTTTGAACACACAGAGGTAATTGATTCCGGATATGGTTTTTATTACACCAAGATTAGTGGACAGAAAAACCAAAAGATTTACAATGAGTTTTTTAAATACCTTGGCGAATTTCCAATCGATTCTATAGAAAACCTGGATAAGGGACTGTTATTAATTAAGCCTCATAAAGGTCTTAATTCTAGTTTATTGTACAAAAAAGACGGAAGCCTGCTGGATAGCGGATTTGAAAAAATAAACAGACAAACAAATTTCAACGACTTGCTGGTAATCCGAAAAGATAAGAAACACGGCCTCATCAGCAGGAAAAACGAAAGCTATGTGCTGCCCTGCCTGTATGATGCAATTTTGGATATCCGTGCCAGAGTTAATGATGGGATAAGTGACATCGCACTAATCCATCAGGCAGAGAAAAAAGGCATTTATGACGGCAATCCGAAGCAACCATCCTGGTTAATCCCACTTGATGACTATCAACAAATTCTTTGGCTTCATGAAACCGTTTTCACGTTGCAAAAAAAACAGATGTGGAGCATCGCTAATACGGCAACCAGTGAGTTTAGCGATTTTGAATTTGACCTGGTTGTTCAGAAACCTAATGAAGATGGTTTTGCTTATGCATTTAAAGCAGACAACGTTTATTCCGTTAGCGAGACTGGCATCACTCCTACCCCCAAATCAGTTGCGCTGGAACATGCCGGCGAGGATTACGCTTACTATTTTGAGTTTGAAAGCAGGAAAAGACTTTTAGCCTACGCAAAAGGGCTGAGCAGAAATGGTGAACAGACAACCGATGAACTGACCTCTGTCCATGATCTGTGCGTAAAGGCCATAGCGGCTTACAACGCCAGGGATTATGCAAAATCAATATACTACGACACCATTGCATCCGAAAAAGGATATGCACTTTCCATGAATAATCTTGCGCACCTTTACTATAATATTGAAGGATTTCTTGACGACGATAAAGCTTTCTATTGGTACCATAAAAGTGCCCTGTCTGGCAATGAAAATGCAATGAATGGACTGGGAATGTGCTATAAGCATGGAGTGGGTACCCCTGTAGATATAGAGAAGGCGCTGTTCTGGCTAAATAAAGCCGCTGAAATGTCACTGGCAATAGCAAATAACAATCTTGGTGATTTGTATTCCGAAGATTTGCTGCTTCCCTCCGATAACGATAAGGCCCTTCAATACTACCAGACTGCTGCAGATCTGGGTGAACCCATGAATAACTGGTTAGGTTATCTTTATGATTTAAAAGGCGATTATGAAAAGGCGCTGCATTATTATCAGCTTGGCGCTGATGAGGGGATTGATGTTTCTGCCTACAATCTGGGTATTTTTTATTTAAATGGGTTAGGAACCGACAAAAACGTGATCAGGGCAATCGATAGCTTTAAAAGCGCGTTAGACCGTGGGTATCAGCAGGCACATATCGATCTTGCCTTGATTTATCAGAATGAAACA
>Ga0157371_10001780_pt1 | contig 21772 bp, 16 predicted proteins | sample C45metaG_FD_113462 | JGI IMG/M metagenome (GOLD analysis project Ga0157371, IMG submission 113462) | Corn rhizosphere microbial communities from Kellogg Biological Station, Michigan, USA - C4-5 metaG | ecosystem: Host-associated > Plants > Roots > Rhizosphere > Soil | place: USA: Michigan...
GGATAGTTTACGTGTCGCACGCTACCGTCTGCGTAAAAAACTAAACATCCCCCAGGGAGAGAACCTGAGTTCATTTATACAAACACTATAACAAAATTTACATTTTCAGGAGGCTTAACAAACTGTTAACATAATGCTAACTAAATGATAATGGCGATTTTAGTTACAAACAAAACACTAATAATCAATCATTTAAATAAATTATGTTCACGCTGTATCTGTTCTGTATACAGCATTTGTAACGTTGTATACATTTTGTACACGCCTCAAAAATAAAACTCCGTCAGGTGGTCTGCACATTTGCCTCACAGTTTAAAAAACACAACCACCACAAACAAATTTTAGGAAAATGAAGTCAATTTTACAAGTTCTTTTTTGCTTACTAATTGGTGTTGCCACGGCCAGTGCAACCAGTTTAAAAGGCTACGTTTTTGATCAGAAAACGGGTGAAGCTTTAGTAGGTGCATCAGTATATCTGGAAAATACCGACAAGTCGGTATTAACAGGATTAGACGGCTCGTTTGAGATCAAACATCCGCCAGCCGGGAACTTTACATTAAAAGTATCTTATGTGATGTATAAGGTATTATCTAAACAGATCTCAATACTTAAAGAGGATAATCCGGTTATAAGGATTTATCTTTCCGAAACAAAGGAGAAAGAATTAAGTGAGGTAGTTATTTCGGCAAAAAATGACGGTTCAGCAGAAAAAACCGCAAGGCGCATTGAGCAGAAATCGGCGCAACTGGTTAACGTGGTATCTGGCAAAGCAATGGAAATCTCTCCGGATCTAACCGTTGCTAACGTAATTCAACGTGTATCAGGCGTATCAGTAGAAAGGAGCAATAGCGGCGATGGGCAATACGCTATTCTTAGAGGAATGGACAAAAGATACAACTATACACTGGTTAACGGAATAAAAATACCTAGCCCTGATAACAAGTATCGTTATGTTCCACTTGATATTTTTCCTTCGGAACTTCTGGACAGACTGGAAGTATATAAAACCTTAACCCCTAACCTGGAAGGTGATGCCATAGGAGGTGTGGTAAATATGGTAATGAAAGACGCTCCGCAAAAACTACAGATCAATGCAAATCTTGCAGGTGGCTATAGTCAGTTATTTATCGACCGTGATTTCATGTCATTTGATGCCTCATCAGTTCATAGTAAATCGCCGTACGAAATTAACGGAAAGGATTACAAAGCCACGCAGGTAGATTTCCCTAAAGGCACCGCCGACTATAAATTAAGCCACCCTACCCCTAACATTGTAGGCGGTTTATCAATTGGGCAGCGTTTTCTTGATAACAAGCTTGGGATAATTGTTGCCGGAAGCTATCAGAACACTTATCGTGGAAGTGATGGCACCTTCTACAGATCATCTGCTGCCAATGCATCAAATAAGTTTGCCACTATTACCAGCATGAATGAACGCCAGTACTCTGAACAGCAGAAACGTTATGGTTTTCATGGTAAACTGGATTATGCATTCAACAAAAACAATAAATTAAGCCTGTATAATGCTTATGTAGATCTGAACAATATTCAGGTTAGAGATGAAAAATCTACAGATTTCTCTACCGGTTACGAACCCGCTGCCGGAAAAGCACAATTGGAATACGCAACAAGATCCAGGGTAACAGAACAACAGATCTACAACAGCACATTGCATGGAGATCATCAGATAATTCCTGATAAATTAAAGATATCATGGTCAGCCGTTTATTCTTCTGCCAAAAATGAAGTGCCAGATAACACTACCATTACGCTAAGCGGGAAGCAGGAAAACTTTGTCGACAGTCGTACTGTAGCAAAAACCAATGGTACAACGCACCGCTGGGAACGTAACACAGACGAAGACAAAGCAGGATACCTTGACATTAGCTATAAAGTTCCAGTTGGCAGACTGAAGGTCGAGTTTTCGGCAGGGGGATTATACCGCGACAAACAGCGCAGCAGTTTCTTTAACAATTACACTTTAACACCCATAAATACCGCAGCTAAATATGGGGTTGATTTTAATAATTATACTGAAATCGATTGGACAGTTCAAACTCCGGGCGGGGCAGTAAATAACCCACTTACTTATGATGCCTCAGAAAAACTAACCGCAGGCTATGGAATGTTTAACATTAATAAGGATGACATTGAGGTAATTGGAGGATTACGCATTGAGCATACAGATCAGGGTTACACCATGTTGTTCCCCGCCGGAGAACTTCGCCCAAAAGGCAATCAGGTTTATACTGACTTTCTTCCTTCTGTAAATGTAAAATACAAGCTAAGCGGAAAGCAACAGCTAAGGGCCTCATACTTCCGTTCTTTAAACCGTCCGGGATTTTATGAGCTTATTCCGGGAGGTGTAGTTCAGGATGATTACAAGGAGAAAGGAGATCCGGACCTTAAGCGCGCTATAGCAGATAACTATGACCTGCGCTATGAACTGTTCCCAAACAGTAGTGATCAGCTATTGGTTGGAGCATTCTATAAAGCCATTAAAAATCCAATAGAATATAGCTTTCAGGCCGACCCTATCCGTCCGCAAGACACCTATTATTTACCGGGTAACTTTGGAACAGCAAGAAATTACGGTTTGGAAATCGATTATATCAAATTCATAAATCAGTTTGGTATAAAAGCAAACTATACCTATACCCATTCCAGAATTACAACGCCTAAAGATCTGCTAACTATTGATCCTGAAACCAATGATTCTAAAAAAATAAGTGTGATGCAATCTCGCCCGCTTTACGGGCAATCAGAGCATATTGCCAACCTCTCCCTTATCTATAAGAACACTAAAAATGGATGGGATGCCCAAATTGCCGGCTCTTATACCGGCCCCCGGATTAACACAGTATCACAATTCCTTGATAATGACCTTTGGCAAAAGGGCTTTATCCAAATGGATGCATCTGCTGAGAAAAAATTCAGTAAAAACCTGAGCATTTTCGCAAAAGCAGGGAACCTGTTAAACACACCATCTAAACTATTTATCAAAGGTATTAATCCTGCAAATGCAGAAACAGGAAATCAGTTTGATGGTAAAACATTGATCCGTAACGATTATTATAAACAAACATATTTGCTTGGCTTACGCTATAAATTATAAATCAATCTTATTCATTATAAAAGAGAAAAAAATGAAAATAAAACAGCTTTTTATCTGCCTGGCCATAACAACATCAATCATTTCAGGATGTAAAAAGGCCAATATTGATGTGGATCCTGATACTGGGAATGGCACTGTTACCGGTGAGGTTTCCGGAATCTGGCTAAAAGGAAGTACACAATTCATTAAAGGTGATATTATTGTTCCGGAAGGTAAATCTTTAACCATTGAAGAAGGCGTTACCATTATAATGGATACCGTTGCCAAGCCTGAAATTATTATAAAGGGAAACTTATACGCTCAGGGCACAGCCGATTTTCCTATAAAGTTTACAGTTGCAGAGGAATTCAGAACTGAAGCAAAAAAGTTCGGCAGGCTATGGGGAGGTATTCTTGCTGCGCCAAGCTGCGAAGAACTGCTGCTTGATCATACCATAATTGAATATGCAGGTGCTACTACTTCTGATGCTTCAACATCTGTAAAACAGCATTTGTACAAGGCCGTGGCCGGGGAAAACCTGCCTGCACTTTGGTTTTCTAATGTAAATGGCAAATTAGTAGTTACAAACAGTATTTTCAGAAACCTGCAGGAAGATTGTACTTATATAGATGGAGGTAAAGTCATATTTGCAAACAATTCCTTTTACACAACAGGAGTTACTGGTGGTGAAGCCATCAATTTAAAATCAGGCTGCGTAGCTGATGTAGCATACAATTTAGTTTATAGTACAAATACAAATGCATTAAAGTTATCAAATAGCGGTGATCGTACACCACAGGCTTATATTGTTGTGTATAACAACACAATGATAAATACCGGATGGCGGCGTCCTACAGCAAAAGGCGGATCAATATGGGTAGAGGCAACTGTAAGGGTAAGCGTATTTAATAATATGTTTGCGAACACCAGATTTGGAATTAAAAGAGACACAAAAAAACCTGAGGATGACAGGTCTGTATTTGGGAATAATTATTACTACGGGTTTAATCAGGCCACTGTAGATCAATTCCAACCAACAAAGGAAATTATTGCTGGCACTAATGATATAATAGGTAAAACTGCCGGTGCTAACGACCCAATGTTTGTAAACTACCCACTGAATACCCCAGTTGAGAATCCAACTTTTAATACCACCTGGGATTTCCATTTGAAACAAGGCTCTCCAGCCCTTGGAAAAGGGACAAATAGCTTTACCAGACATTATGCCTCAGGATTGGTTTTAAATGGGAACACCTATAAATCACCCGAACCATCTAATTACATTGGTGCATTTGGCACAAATTAATTTAATTAACAATACTAACGAATGATGAATAAACCCAACCTAATAATTATGCTCGCAGCAATGTTTTTATCAATGAACATTGCCTGCACTCAACAAACAGATACTGCGGATGCAGTAAAACCCTTATATACTACTGAACCGGTACAATTTGATTCAGATGATCCGGCAATATGGATTAACCCAACAGATTCTTCACAATCACTGATCATTGGAACCGACAAAGATGAAAATGGTGGGTTATATGTGTTTGATCTGAAAGGAAAAATCATTCACGAAAAAACTGTAAAAGGATTAAAAAGGCCTAATAATGTAGACATTGCCTATGGATTGATATTGGGCGGCAAGAAAACAGACATAGCGGTTACGACAGAGAGGATGACACACAAACTTCGCATCTATTCTTTACCTGAGATGAAACCTTTAGATAATGGCGGGATTCCTGTATATGAAGGAGAGAAAGGTGATATGTACAGAGATCTTATGGGTATTGCGATGTACACCAGTCCGCAAGGTGAAATTTATGCCATTGCCGGAAGAAAGACCGGTCCAAAAGATGGATCTTATTTATGGCAATATCTGCTTGAAGATGATGGGACAGGCCACATCAAAGCCACATTAAAGCGCAAGTTTGGAAACTACAGTGGCAAAAAAGAAATAGAGTCAATTGCGGTTGACAATGAGATGGGTTACATATACTACTCTGATGAACAATTTGGCGTTCGCAAATACTATGCAGACCCGGCCAAAGGCAATAAGGAGTTGGCATTGTTTGCCAAGGAGGGTTTTACTGAAGATAACGAGGGCATCAGCATCTATAAAACAACTGACTCAACAGGTTACATTCTGGTATCAGATCAAAGTGCAAACCAATTTAAAGTTTACAGCAGGGAAGGTGTTAAAAATAGAAATGACCACCAGCTCATTACCAGCATTAAGGTATCTACCAATCAAAGTGACGGCTCGGATATCTATTCAAAGCCACTCAACGATGATTTTAAGCATGGAATTTTTGTCGCCATGAGCGATAACAAAACATTTCAGTATTACAGATGGGAAGACCTTGCAGGTAAAATACTAAAGATTAATTAAAATTTCAGAGGCCATTCTTTTCCCGAATGGCCTTTCTTTTTAGCCTTATCATCCGGCGTTTCTCGCGATCTACCTTTATCTTCTCGAATTTTGCGATTTGTTCTTTTATCTTCTTTTCCTTTTCAGGTGTTACACCAACACTATGCTTTATTCCCTGAAAAAGGGTTTTCCAGATAAAACTAAAAAAGGAAGCTGTTTTTTGTCGCTCAAATTTTATTGGCGTTGCTATAAGCACTCCATCTGACTTAGGATTATCCGAATTAATGATCATCGCATTTGCTAAAAAAGACATTAATCCTTGTTTAACTAAATGATCACGCCCCTCTTCTTTTTTCAGTAGCGCTACTGAAAGATCATTAAATGCAAATTTCACTTTACCTTTTGCAAGATTATCATTGGCCGTGATATCAAATTCTAGTTTCTTAACACGTCCACTTTTAACTTCAACCATTCCCAGTGGTTTGGTAATTCTATTAAGGGTTCTTCCATCCATTTCACCTAAAGTTCCGGAATAAGAAAAAGCACCATCGTTAGCAGTAAGATCAAATCTGAAATTAACGTTCAGTTTGCCCTGCCCCATCATATAACTGGTTAAATTGGCAAACATATAAGGGTTTTTACTTTTAATCTTTTGGGAATTGGTTATGTTAGTTATGCTTCCCGAAGTCTTCTCAAAAGTAATTCTTCCCTTTTGCTTACTCGCCCGGTCAAATTCAGCATAGGTTAAATCAACGTTACTTAAATTAAGTTGTTTAATGGTAAGCAAGCCCTTAAACTTTTGTAACAGCTGGTGGGGATATTTTCCAATCTTTATTTCAGTTTTTTTAGGGAGTTCATTATTATTAAAAACGGATACTGAACCATTATCAACATTCATCTCTGTAGCATAAAGTTCTTGCTTACGAACATACAGGGGCAAATTAATCCCTTCTAAACTAATATTGCTCATTTGAATATCGAACCTATCTTTTGAAAAGCCTACGGTTCTTCCGAAATCCATTTCTGTGTAACGAGGGACAACACTAAAACTCTTTATATTGAGTTTCCCTGAGGATGCCCTAAAATCTAACTGATTAAGATTGATGTGATACAAACTATCAGGCGTTGCAAAAGAGTAATTATTTAAATTTATAACAACATCTTTAAGTAAGTAAAATCGACTGGTATCTCTTACAGAGTTTTTATCGATCAACCAGTTTTTTAGTGTGACATTTAAATTCTTAATAGAATCAACCTCAGGAACAGCTAAGTTTTTATTAACATATTTAAAGCTGATATTTTTAAGATCAATGGTTTTTACTTTAAGCTCTTTAACAAACTTAGAAATATAATCGTAGGGTGATTTATCAGAAAATGACTTTTTGAGTTCATTAAACTCCAATTGTTTATTTACCATTATAATTTCCGGATTATCAAACAACAGAAGGTCAATTTTTACTTTCTTATATCGCAGAAGATTAAAAGGGTGAAAGTTCTTTATAGCAAGTTCTTTTAATTGTATATAATAGATGTTGTTTGGAGCATGTTTCAGTCCAACCATTTTTTTTAGAATGTTAGTATCAGGAGTAATTTTGACATCAGATAATGATGCTCTACCGGTAATGAAATTGGTACTTACGTCCGAAAATTCTATGCTATACAAACTGTCTGTAGCATTTAAAACCAGATCTCTGACTTGTGCTTTTATTATTGGCTGAAACCTGACACTTAGATGCCTGGATGCAGCAACCAACAATAAAATAAAGAAAAGCATGATCCCGGAAACCCATTTAAGCGTATTGTAACTCTTTCGGACTTTTTTGATCATAGGCCTTAGTGGTTTAACCTAATATACGAATTTATTAATCAGGCACTAGGTGTCAGTCTTTTTTTTCTCTGCCCTTTTTTCGGCTCGTTCTTTTCTTCTTTCTTCTCTTTTCTCACGTCGCTCCTGTTTTTTATCTTTTACTTTTTCCATCGCTTCTTCCGGCGTTTTTACAGGTACAATACCTAATCCAACGGTTTCACGCATACCTACAAAAACGCCTTTCCATAATAGATTAAAAAATGAGGCGGCAGGTGTTCTTTCAAAAGTAATTCTGGCTGTTCTTGGAGCCTCTCCTTTTGAGGGGTTTGCATTTTCAATTAAAAGGCTATTGGCCAGAAAAGACAAAAACCCTTTCTTCTTGCCTATCCCACCATTTTCACCCTCTTTGAGCAGTTTTATTTTAAGATCTTTATAATAGAAATGAACAATCCCCGAAGCTCCATTTACATTGGCCTGAATATCAAAATCAGTACCCTGCATTTGTCCACTCTCAATTTCAACTAATCCCATATTTTTTGCCATCGGATTTAAAACCATCATATTCATTGCGGCTACATTCCCCTTATAGGTAAAAGAGGCATTTTTATCCGTCAGGTTAAAGTTTATAGCAACTCTGATCCTACTTGTTTTCATTACCAGTGCTGTTAGATTGGCAACAGCATGATTGTTTTTTGCCAGCTGAAGCGAATCATTAGTTAAGTTGAGAATATTTCCGCTAAGGTTCTGGAAGTATATCGTTCCTCTTTTTTGGGTTATAGGATTGTATTCTGTATAGGCAACATCGATGTTGGTTAACTTAACGGTATCAATAATAGTTTGAATAGGTAATCTCTTAAGCGCTATATGCGGAAAGTTATGAGCCTTATCAAAATTGGGAGGTGGAGGCAACTCCCTGTTAACAAATATCCCTGCCTTTGCAGGGCCCATCTTTAAGATTTTTGCATATAGATTGCCCTCAACACTTAACTTAGTAAAATCTACCCCTGCCAGGGCTATTTCATTAAATTTTAGATCGTACCTGTCTTTTCCATACTTATACTTTCTGCTAAATTCGAGATCAGGATAAAGCGGAATCATTTGTAGGCCCTTTACACGAATAGATTTATCTTTTACTGAACCGGTCACCGTATCTATTTTCATGGTATACATTTTATCCTTACCTGTAGATCTGTACCCGGTCAATTCAAAACCAATATCCTTTGTATAATAAAAACGTGTGGTATCAAACTTAGAAAGCGAATCAATGAGAAGATCTTTAATATTGATATTTAAGTGCCTTATTGAATTTAAGGGTTTAGACGTAGCTCCGTTAATGTAATCAAAATCAGCGTCTACTATTTTAATGGCCTTTACATGAATAGATTTTAATGTTTTAGATATCGACTGGTACAAACTGCGTTCGTCTGCAGCCGTATCAGTCTTTTTAACAACGTTATAATGAAGGATATTTATAGATGGCCGGTCCATAACGATGGAACTCATGCTTATTCGTTTCTTAAAATAGGCGGTAAATACGCCGACTCTGCTTATTTGAAGATGTGCCAGTTTTATTTGAAATAGGTTAGCAGGCGCAAGGTTAAGGCCCTTTAGCTGATTAAAAACAGTAGTATCAGGTATTAGAGTAACGCTATCTAATATTGCACTTCCAGTTATAAGATTGAGATGAATATCTTTAAAATCAACCCTGTAAAGTTTCTGAGAACCGTTATAAACACCATCTTTTATCTTTTCGGTAAGTAGAGGCTTCCATTTTGCACCAAAATATAAGGCTGCACCCGCGATAATAAGAATTATTACCCCTAAAATACTACCAATCCATTTTAATAATCTGTATTTCCCTGCTTTTTCCTGAGCCATAAACCTTATGTATTAAAAGCATAATAACAATGGCAATGGCCACAATGTTTAGAAGCCTATAGTTCTTTGGCCCTATATCTCCGGACATCAACGTCACTTGCAGAAAAATATCCTTGTGCATTACCAGATATATTTCCATCTACGTTTACCGGTACACTGGAAAAAAGTCCGCGCCAGTCTGTTTCCATAAAAACTGAGTACAGATACCTGGAGTAACTTTCAGAAAGAGAGATTTTATAAATTGTAATAAAATCATCCTGCTTAAGAACAAATGTTCTCTTAAGGTTACTGAGTGGATATAGTGAATTGGGGGATCCTAAGAGATGTGTATAACTATAGTATTTTGTCTGATCAAACTTAGAAGGGTTCCAAAAAGGAATATCCGAGTAAGCAATAAACCACTTATTGGGATTAAGGTAACCAAATGTATGTTTAGGTATTGTGCCATCGATTAAGTCATTGGGTGTTCGATGTGTAGACAAAGGCAAAAAATCATCAATAATATTAACAACCTGTCTTAGTGTATCCACGGCAGTGTATGTTTTATTATTATAATTAATAGTTAAAGTATATGCATTATTATAATTGGGCTCATTTTTACTGGCACCTGCATAAATACCTGGTGCTGTTTCTTTAAAAATAATATCCGACTTACCATCATTAACTACAACAATCGCATTTCTAATTGCAGAAGGTATAGAGTCAGGATGAGTTGAAGGCTTGGTTAATCTGATATATTGAGTAGTTGTAAGGGTATTGAAGCCACCTTCAACTGCCAGATCATAAATACGTTTGGGTTTTAGAAAAAAGCTGTCAAGTGTATTCTTTTTACAACCAACTAATGTTAGCAAACAGATCAGTATTATTAAACAAGGCTTAACATTTTTCATACTTAAATCTTAAAACTATAGGCAAGCCATGGATAAAATCCAAATCCATACTGAATAGTACTCTTGGTTGACTCAAACGATGATGAATTCAGGTGATAATATAAAGGATTTTTCTGATTATATAAATTATAAACACCAACTGAAATATGATGTATTAAAGCTTTTTTCTCAGTTAGCCTTGTCTTTAGGCGGTATTGAGCGGAAATATCCAACCTGCTAAAATCGGGGAATCTAACTGTATTTCTCCGCTCAAAAATTGGCACATTTAATCCGTCATGCTGATAATACCCTACCGGAAGGGTAAGGGGCCTTCCGGTAGCATAGGTAAAGAAGGCCTGAAAAGCAAAGTTATCGTTCAGCCCATACCTGGCACTTAGCTTTAGTTCATGAGGAATATCATAGTTAGTCATAAACCGCTCGCCAAAGTTGATATCTGCAATTTTCCTGTATACTCTGGAATAGTTGTAAGCCAAAGTTCCGGTAAATTTTCCGGCATTTTTATTTACTTCAATCTCTAATCCATAAGCATTGGAATTTCCAGCTCTTAATTGATTTCTTATTTCTGGATTCGCAATAATCTGAGCATGTCCAATAAGGTCAAGCTGGTTGTCCATCTTTTTGTAGTAAACACCTGCAGAGAAAAGATAATTTTGTGGGGAATAATGATAACCTATAGCAACATGATTAGAACGTTGTGGTTTAATTGTCTTTGATGCCGGAACCCAGGATTCAAGAGAAGAAAATGCAAGTGTGCTGTTCTGAATCAGCTGCAGGTACTGATAGTTAAGATTATAAGTAATAAAAATACGTTGATTACTAGCTGGCAAATAACTGAGATTAATCCTCGGTTCCGGATTTGCAAAATGCTTATATTCATATTTTTCCAGTCTGTTTCCTTGCTCATCAAAAACATTCTGCAATTTTTCCGCATTCACAAAGACTCCAAACCGGATGCCGTAATTAAATTCGAAAGCCTTGTTTAAGGAAAATTTCTGTGAATAATAAATCGCCGATTCAACAGATCTGTCTCTGGAAATATTAAATTCAAAGGCATCCTGTTTATACATTTCACCTGGAGTAAATTGATGATAAATACCTGAAACACCAAATTTTATTTGATTGGATGGGCTCCTGTAATACGTATAATCAGCCTTTAGTGTTAAATCTTTCACTCCTGTACTCCATTGACTTTTTTGAGAGAGTGTATCTGCGTTAAGATCCAGTAAATTGCTATAATTGCTATAGATTGCAGAAATATTCAAGAATAATTTTGAATTAAAAATATGATTCCATCTAAATGTGGAGGTAAGATTACCCCAATCATTAGTGTATGAATTATCTGAGAACAGGTGGTCTTTACCTACGTATAGAGAATAGAATACATTGTTATCTTTATTAATCTTGTAATTTCCTTTTGCATTGATATCATGATATACAGAGTTTGGATTGAACAGCTTAAACTTACTATGAAAAACATCAAGTAAACTTCTTCTATATGATACTATAAACGATCCTTTCTCCTTAACAATAGGCCCTTCGGCAGCTATTCTGGCCGACATCAAATTGACACCCCCGCTTAGGTGAAACTCTTTATTATTTCCTTCAGCCATGCTATTTACAATTACTGACGAAAGTCGGCCACCAAAATTAGCCGGCATATAATCACGATACACCTGTAAATTATTAACAGCATCGGGATTAAATACAGAAACCAATCCATACAGATGGGAAGGATTATAAATTATTGCTTCATCCAGTAAAATTAAATTCTGATCGGAGTTACCTCCTCTCACAAATAAGCCCGAGCTGCCTTCCGTAATGGTTCTAACTCCATTTTCCATTTGTAAACGCTTCATTACATCAGCTTCTCCGGCGTAATAAGGGACATTTTTAACCTGTATCGCAATAAAATTCTTTTCATTACCCAATATTGGATTCGGAGAAATATTAGATTGTTTAATGACTACTTCTTCCAACTGCCTTTCCTGGAGTGACAGTTCAAACTCTTCCTGACGATTTTGATTTAAATTGACAGATTGCTGAACAGTTTGATAACCTGGCTTTGAAATGCGAAGCAGGTAATTCCCTGCCGGAACTGATATTGAATAAAATCCATATTGATTAGTAGTCACCCCAACTTTTAACTCAGGTATTTGAACACTGGCACCAATCAATTGCTCACCGTTTGCATTGTCACGTACATGCCCATGAATAGTTTGTTCGGTTATTTTTTTGGGCGTAATTACAATGTCATTTCCTATTTGTTTAAAATCGAGATTGGTACCAGATAATATTTTTTCAAGTATTACACTTAATATTGTCTCTGTAAATTTAACCCCTGGAGTTTTAGCTTTGCGAAGCTGATCTGGATCAAATGCAAAGTTATTACCGGTCTTTTGCTGTAGCCTTAATAATGTTTCAATTAAAGAATCTGGTGGCAAACTAACAGTTATCTTACTTTTAAGAATATTTTTTTGCTGGGCAAGGGTAGCTTTACCTACGCTTAACAATAAAAACAGAACAATTAAAAAGGGCAGACGTTTAATTATCCGATAGCGCATAAACTTTTTCTTCCCTGGTTACTTTACATTGCAAAGATTCAGAAATAACAGCTAGTACGCTATCTAATGTTTGGTAATGTAATCTGGCAGTTAACTTACGTTCTTTCAATTTATCACTTTTAATTTCTATAGGTACCTGATATACCTTACCCAATTCATTAACAACCTGATTAAGTGGCATCTCCTGAAAAAAGAAATCCTTATTTAGCCATGCTTTATAATTTAAATCTCTGTTATTTGTTGAAATCAATGATTTGGTCTTTGCATCATATACACCTAATTTTCCTGGGGTTAGCAACACCTGTTCATTAGCCTGTGTAGATTTTAAGGCAACCTTACCTTCTTCTACAACAACCGCTACCTTTTGATCATTTTTAAGCACATTAAAACTCGTCCCGATATCTTCTGCCACCACACCTCCCATATCTACACTAAATTGATATGTATTGTGTTTAACCACTTCAATAAACACCTCTCCGGCTAATAGTTCAAGTTTTCTATTGGTTAAGAAATTGGCTTTATTGTATCTAATTGTAGTTTCCGAATTAAGGTTAACACTAGTTCCATCAGGTAAAACAACATGGGTAAGAGCCATATCCTTTTCTGTGGAGATTGTAATGTAATTGTTTTGCCATATGAAGTACCCCCCTATAGACAATATGCAAAAAAGAACTGCAGCTACTTTATACCATAATCTAAAATTAATTTGCGGATTAGATTTCTTATCCACCGATATCTTTTTGTCGAGCAATTCCCAGGACAAATCAGCATTACAATGATTTTCATGATATAACTTATCAATATTACTCTGCACGTTTAAAAAGTCCTGATAAACTTTTTCATTATCCTCAGTTTCATCCCTCCACTGTTGTAGCAATAATTTATTCTCTTGTGTAATTGCCCCTTCAAGATCTTCTATGATCAAGCTATATATCAATTCTTCATTTATGTTAAACTGCTTCATAGTTATGATTATTAAAGTCTGTAAATATTTAAGAGTAGGATCAATCCGATAATTAATTGTTTGTGTTTTTCTAAATGTTCCCTTAACCTCTGGAAACCATATGTTAAATGATTTTTAACTGTTTTTACTGAAATATCCATTTGCAAGGCGATCTCTTGCTGTTTCAATTTCCCAAACCGGCTCAAATACATTACTTGTTTACATTTTGCAGGCAACAGCTCCAATGCTTCTTCCAGGCTTTTTAATAAAACCTCATCCGTTTCGGCAGATTCCTCATAAACAATTTCTTTATCTTGTATAAAAAGGTATGCCATCCGTTTTTCTGTATCGGCCTTTTCCTTCTTAATGTAGTTCAATGCAGAATTTACTACTGCTTTAAATAAATAACTTTTCATTGAATATTGAACATTTATTTGATCTGCCTTATTCCATATAGTTATAAACACATCGTGAACTACTTCCTCTGCAATTTCTACCTGCCCCAGGTATCGGTACGCTATTGCAAATAGCTGCTGATAATACTGTTTATAAAGCACCTCAAACAATTTTTTATCGCGCTTTATAATCGCACTGATCAATAGCTGATCCTTTTCGTTCAAATGCTTATATTCTCTTTCCATTCCGCCTCTATTTCTGCTTTAATGTAAGTATCCCAGAAATTTCAGGATTCATCGTTAAAGTGCTAATCGCAATAAACCAACGTCCTTTTAATATGTCCCTTTCTTGTAAAGGACTTAAAGTAAGGCTGCCTTTTAGAGGTGTTGTGGTATTTTTCCCTTCATTTTTATATAATTGTTTTACTATAGTACCGACAGAGCCTTTGGCTCCACTTCTTAATGTAATTACCTCAGGTATTAAATCCTTATACTCGAGCGTGTAATCCAACACTCTCGACGCTTCATCATAGAAGCCACTTAACATGGCTTTACCTTCAGAATTGCTATTAGTTCCTTTTTTATCAACTCTTGCAATCACTATATAGCTTCTTATAGGGGGCTTAATTTTGGTGTCGTCTGTAACCTGTGTTTGTTTACAGCTACAATGAAAAAACAGCAATAAAGCTATCGTTATTTTCCACAAACATCCCCTGATTGTATTGATACCCATTTTTACATATTAACCCAGGGTAAAAATACTAATTTCTAACAGATTTAAATCCTTAGTTAGAAGGCATTCATTACATCAATAACCCTTTCTATCTCTTGTGTTGTATGGCAATACGACACAGGTAAACTGAGTATAGTTTGATGTATATGTTCTGAAATTGGAAAGGCCCCTTTTAGCCTGGTCTTTAATGCATTTTGATGATGTGGCGGTACCGGATAATGTATTTCTGTTTTTATATTATTTTTTAGCAGATGCCTCTTTAACTGATCTCTTTGTTCGTGTCTTATTGCATAAATATGGAAAACATCGTCAAAGTCTTCATGTACAACGGGAAGAATAAAATCAGATTTTAGTCTATCCTGATACATACCCGCAAGTTTCCTTTTGTGGTTATTTATGTTATCAAGTGTTTTCAGCTTGATGGAAAGAAAGCCGGCCTGAATCTCATCAAGTCGTGAATTAATCCCGACATAGTTGTTATAGTATTTTTCGTGACAGCCATAATTTCTTAATGCCTTTATTTTTTCTATCATTTGGGAATCTGCGGCCAACAATGCTCCTCCATCGCCAAGCGCCCCCAGGTTTTTGGTAGGATAAAAACTAAACGCACCAAAATCTCCAAAAGTTCCCGCCATTTTTCCTTTATAACGCGCACCATGAGATTGTGCACAATCTTCTATCACCTTTAAACCATTACGCCTGGCAATATCCATTACCGGATCCATTTCGCAAGGCTTTCCGTATAAATGGACTACTAAAATTGCACAGGTTTTAGAATTTATCTTTTCCTCGATCTTTGAAGAATCAATATTGTATGTATTGATATCAGGCTCCACTAATACCGGGACTAATCGATTGTTATAAATGGCTAAAATAGTAGCAATATAGGTGTTTGATGGAACGATTACCTCTGAACCTTCGGGAAATTCATAGTACTTAAGCGCTAATACCAGCGCATCCAGGCCAGAAGCTAATCCGGCACAGTAGGTGTCTCCACAATACGATGCAAATTCTGTTTCAAATGAGGTGACTTTACTACCAAGAATAAACCATCCTTTATCCAGACTATCAGAAAAACTCTCCTTATAATCTTCCATAAAAGGCTGATTCAGCAAAAAAAGGTTCTCATACTCTACTGTATTCATAAGCATAAGGGGTATGAATATAATCATCAGCATCAAAATACTTTGAGGCCAACACCATTAAAATTGCGTCATCACTAAAACTATGCATTGTATGCCAATCTTCAGGATTAATGAGCAGGCATTTATCGGGGGTATCCAGCACGTATGAAGATTCCTCACGACCATTATCGCTATAAATTATACAATGTCCTTTAATACATATTGCCGCTTGCAAGGTTTCATGATGACGATGCCCACCTCTTTCAGAATTATCTACACCATAGATGTAAAAAATTCTTTTAATATCAAATGGCACCACCTTTTCAATCACCGTCAGATTTCCACGTAAATCCGTAAACGTTTTTAAATTAATTAAAGATGCCATATTGAAAAAAACGTTTAGAATAGAAATGTTTGTAAAAACCTCTGATGAAAAACACGATTGATCTTCCAATTACTTCTCCAATCCCTTTCCCATCTTCAATTCTTTTATAGGGGAGAAAGTCTTCTTTCAAGCCCGCCACTCTTTCCTCAGCTTCTAAAAGTGCCATTACATAAGGCCGATAAAGACGCTTCACCTGATTTTTTGTAATGGTATATTCTGCAGCTGTAATTCTGAAAGTATCATTCCAGGAATAAGCAAATGCGTGATAATGATAAAAAATAAGATCGAATTGCTCATTGCTTAACAATTCTGTTCCTATTATTTTAGAATGTCCTGATTTAAAAGCATACTGCTGTACATTCCAGGGTGCTACTCCCCCACCTAAATGTTGCAGCTCATGAATTCCTGTAAACCTTTGCATCCAATCATCCAAATACTTCTGATCCCCAAATTTATTACCCTCAACCCTGGCATAACACCATTCAATACAGGCATCAACCCACCAATTCAGAACAGTCATACCTTCCTCTGTATTCTTGATAGTAAGATACTGCACACAATATATCCCGCTCGAGGCAGTCTGATCAAAGCGTGGCGTATATCTATGTTTTGTAATCAAAACCGATTTATCGCCCATTTCATTATATAAAACCTGGGGATCATTAAAGAATAGTAAATCAGCATCAACATAACTACAATGATCCAGCTGGTATTTTTCAATACAATACTTGATTGTTGAAGAGGCACATGTCCAGCAATACTCTTGTGCAGTTCTATTTTGCTTTACAGCAAGCAGTCTTTCATTTTCAAAATCTTCGAGTTTAATAATACTTGCATTAGTTAATGAAAGTTTCGACAATGCATAATAACAATCCTCATCAAATGCGATAACATAGAGATGAAAATCTGCACAACGTAATGCCAACGAATTATACATTGCTAAACCACGTGTTAAATACGACGAATTAAATAGGGTACAGAATTTAAGCATTCTAATAAATTAATTATCCTGATCTACTACCAGCAACCTTTACAGGCCGATCAAATTTTCATACAAGACAATCCTTTTATAGAAAAGTCCTATATCCTTCACAGATTTATTTTTTGTGATTCTTTCATACTTAAAATTGTTATTCAAAAGTTCTTGCTTAATAAGCATTTCATTTGAATGTAAAATCACTGCCAATTTGTCATTTGTAAATTAAATTATGTATTTTTGAAGCCCATAAAACAATTGACCATTTATGACTGATTTACAGCTGACAGATAAAACACATGATGAAGAGCGCCAGGGCAAGGCTTTAATTGTTGATGCACCTTTAGTGCGCAATGGCCGCAAACTGTATATTGAAAGTTATGGTTGCCAAATGAATTTTGCTGATAGTGAAATTGTTGCATCTATTTTATTAGATCAGGGATTTGAAACTACAGGCAACTACAAGGAGGCTGATGTGGTTTTTATAAATACTTGTTCTATCCGCGAAAATGCGGAACAAAGAGTTCGTAACCGCTTATCACAATTTGGTGTTGAAAAGCGCAGAAATCCTAAACTTATTGTAGGCGTTCTGGGTTGTATGGCTGAACGCCTGAAATCAAAATTTCTGGAAGAAGAAAAGTTGGTTGATGTGGTTGTTGGACCAGATGCATACCGTGAATTACCACAATTGTTAAATGAAGTAGAAAGTGGACATAAAGCTATAAATGTGCTATTGTCTCGTGAAGAAACTTATGCAGACATTAGTCCGGTTAGGTTAAACGGAAACGGCATTACTGCATTTATTTCTATTATGCGCGGTTGCGACAATATGTGTTCTTTTTGTGTAGTGCCTTTTACAAGAGGCCGTGAGCGTAGCAGAGACCCACACTCGATTATTGCTGAAGCTCAGGACTTATTTAACAATGGCTATAAAGAGGTTACTTTACTTGGTCAGAATGTAGATTCTTACAAGTGGAAAGGTAATGATGCTGATGATAGCGCTGAAATTGAGGTTAACTTTGCTCAATTACTTGAAAAAGTTGCTTTGATTAGTCCTGAATTAAGAATTCGTTTCTCTACTTCTCACCCTAAAGACATTACTGACGAAGTTTTATATACTATCGCTAAATACGATAATATCTGTAATTATATTCACTTGCCTGTTCAGTCAGGAAGCAGCAGGGTTTTAGAATTAATGAATCGTACCTATACAAGAGAGTGGTATATTAACAGAATTGATGCAATTAGAAATATTATTCCTGATTGCGCTATTTCATCAGATATTATAGCCGGTTTTTGTACAGAAACCGAAGAAGAGCATCAGGAAACGCTTAGCATTATGGATTATGTGAAATATGATTTCGCGTTTACCTTTAGCTATTCTGAGCGTCCGGGAACTCTGGCCGCCCGTAAACTCGCAGATGATATTCCCGAAGAGGTTAAAAAACGCAGATTGAGTGAAATTTTACTTAAACAACAAGAAACTTCTTTATATCGTTTACAACAATTTGTTGGAAAAACTGTTAGGATTCTAGTTGAGGGAACTTCTAAGAAATCAGATAAAGATTTTTGTGGTAGAAATGACCAGAATGCGATGGTGGTTTTCCCGGCAACAGAGGGTGTTACTGCGGGGCAATATGTAAATGTATATATTGAACGTTGTACATCAGCCACCCTATTGGGGACTGTTATTGTTGAAGAACCTGAGATTGTTTAATTAAACACAGATTACATTGGACGTACAAGACATAAAAAATCGTTTTGGGATAATTGGTGGTTCTCCGCTATTAAACCGGGCTATTGATATTGCCAGGCAGGTTGCACCAACCGACATGTCTGTTTTAATTACCGGTGAAAGTGGTAGTGGTAAAGAGGTCTTCTCTCATATCATTCACCAGATGAGTACGCGCAAACACGGGGCTTTTATTGCAGTGAACTGCGGAGCTATTCCTGAAGGAACTATTGACTCGGAATTATTCGGTCACGAAAAAGGATCTTTTACCGGTGCTCACGAGGCCCGTAAAGGCTATTTTGAGGTAGCAAATGGCGGTACTATTTTCCTTGATGAAGTTGCCGAATTACCATTAGGTACTCAGGCTCGTCTGTTACGTATTCTTGAGAGTGGTGAATACCTTAGAGTTGGTTCTTCTAAAGTTCAAAAAACAGATGTGCGAATTATTGCAGCAACTAACGTTGATGTTTATAATCGTGTAAAATCCGGCAAGTTCCGCGAAGATTTATATTATAGATTAAATACTGTGCCCTTACGTATCCCTGCTTTACATGAGCGGAAAGAGGATATTTATTTATTGTTTAGAAAATTTGCAGCGGATTTTAGTGATAAGTACCGCAGCCCTGGCATACAGCTTGAGCCCGAAGCAATACAGATACTAAGCAATTACAGCTGGCCTGGAAATGTAAGGCAACTAAAAAACATTGCTGAACAAATCTGTGTCCTGGAAAAAGAAAGAAATGTTAGTGCAACGGCTTTACTGAATTATATCCCTAATGAAAGTGCTACCAACCTGCCTGTAGCAATTAATGGAAGCAGCAAAGAAGATTATACCGAAAGAGATATCCTTTATAAAGTGCTTTTTGATATGAAAAAGGATATGATGGAATTGAAAAAACTAGTTGCTGAGATCATCCAGAGCGGAGGTAATACTTCGCACATCATGGCTGACAATCCTCATTACATTAATCAGCTTTATCAGGAGGTAGATCAAACTTTTGGGAGTGAGCAACCTACTCTTACGATTAAAAAACCAGTTCAAAATGCACCAGTTGATTACAACTATACTCATGAAGCAGAAGAAGTTGAGGAATCATTATCATTAATAGACAAGGAATCGGACCTGATTAAAAAAGCACTAAGAAAACATAAAGGAAAACGCAAGTTTGCTGCACAGGAATTAGGTATCTCTGAACGTACATTATATAGAAAAATTAAAGAACTGAATTTAAACTAAGGATGAAAAATTTATCTATAATCATATTATTATTCCTTTTTAGCAGCTGCAAAATAGGATTATCCGGAGCTTCTATCCCTCCTGAAATGAAAACAGTAAGCGTTAGGGTTTTTGAAAACAATGCTCCTCTGGTAGTAGCATCTTTAAGTTCACAATTTACAGAGGAACTGAAAACACGAATCAGGAACCAAACTAGCTTAAATATCACGCAGAATGATGCGCACGGTACTTTTTCTGGAAATATTACCGGATATAGTATTACGCCTGTAGCAATAACTGACAACAAGCAACCTACCGCCGGCGCAAACAGATTATCTATAACAGTTAATGTTAAATACGTAAACAATCTTGACCCTACAAAAAACTTCGAGCAATCTTTTGAGCGTTATAAGGATTTTAAATTAGCCGGAAACTTACAGGCACAAGAACCTGCTTTAATTAAAGATGTTACTGCTCAGCTTACTGAGGATATTTTTAACAGGGCTTTTGCACAATGGTAGGTTAAAATAGAGATCAATTGTTAACTTAGCAGCGTGGAGCAGGATATAAACATTAAAGAAAAGCTGGCAGAATTGGTTGCAGCGCCTGAGAAAGTATCTCAGCATGATATCGCTATGCTGCAAGATTTTGCTAAGCAGCATCCTTATTTTCAGCCTGTTCATCTTCTTCTGGCAAAAGCTTCTTTAAATACCAAGTTGGGCAATACTAATCTCGCCACAGCTGCTTTATATACTAACGGACAACTACTTCATAATTTTATTCACGAAACAGAATATCTGGAATCAGGTGGCTTCAATATAATCAGCCATTCTTCATCAGGTGCTTTTGGTAATGATCCGGAAACTTTAGACGAAGTTATTATTGACGAGGTTCCAGGGGAATCAGAAGAATTGCAGATAAGCGATGATCAAGAGGTTTTTGATGAAATTGGTGAGATTGACATTAATGAATACAATCAAGAAAGTAGAGAAAAACGAGAGGATGATCTTGTTTTAGAGAACATTGTTGCCACAGATTTTTTTGCTTTTCAGGAAAATTTTAAGGTTGAGCCTGCACCTGAAACTCCGGAGATTATTCAAATTGAAGAATATCAGGAAACGGAATCAGTAGAAGAAGATGATACCATTGTAATCAGTAAATATGATGATGATCAGCTTCCATATACATTTTTATGGTGGTTAGCCAAAACAAGAAAAGAGCATCAGCAAATATTTCAACCTTATGCCTCACCTAAGCAAGTGAAGAAGGATAAAGAAGAAAAGCCTGATGTAAACAAAAAAGCGAATGAGCTGCAGCAGCAATATGTAGAGAACATATTTCATATGCAAAGCCCATTTGATGAAGAAGAAATTGAATATTCCGCAAGTGAGTTTAAACCTCGTACAAAGGGAGATGAAATTATAGAAAGCTTTATAAAGAATGAGCCTCAGATAAGCCCCCCGAAGCCAGAACAAATAAATAACGAGAATAAAGCTAAAAAAAGTGCAGAGGATCATAATGATCTCGTATCTGAAACATTAGCAAACATCTATATTGAACAGATGCTTTATGACAAGGCCATAGAGACTTATGAAAAATTAAGTTTGATGTTTCCAGAAAAAAGCCGTTACTTTGCCGACCTTATTCAATCGATAGAAAAAAAA
>Ga0157371_10001781_pt1 | contig 21766 bp, 19 predicted proteins | sample C45metaG_FD_113462 | JGI IMG/M metagenome (GOLD analysis project Ga0157371, IMG submission 113462) | Corn rhizosphere microbial communities from Kellogg Biological Station, Michigan, USA - C4-5 metaG | ecosystem: Host-associated > Plants > Roots > Rhizosphere > Soil | place: USA: Michigan...
AAAGGAGTGCTTGGTGATCGGCATGGTGATTCCTACGATGTCGATCTCTTGGAACGCGTCGGTGCCCATGACGGTGGAGAACACCTGGCCGGTGATCGCGATGAGCGGCACCGAGTCCATGTGCGCATCCGCAATGGCCGTGACGAGGTTGGTGGCGCCGGGCCCCGAGGTCGCGATGCAGACGCCGACTCGACCGCTCGAGGCTGCATAGCCCTCTGCGGCATGGCCCGCGCCCTGCTCGTGACGAACGAGTATGTGGCGGATGCTCGTGTGCGACGACATGAGTTCGTCGTAGAACGGGATGATGGCCCCGCCCGGGTAGCCGAAGACATCCGTGATTCCGAGAAGTTCGAGGGAGCGCAGGAGGGCTCCGGAGCCGGTCAGTACTTCGGGAGCCTGCCCCTTGCTCTTACTCGTCGTTGGTGAAGCGTGGGGCACGGGAATGGATTCCGTGGACATCTGTCAGATCCTTGAATTATGAGACGCGAATAGTGAGCGCAAACTACCCAGTGATCGCGCCCACGGCTGCGGAGTGCACGAGCTTCGAGTATTTTGCGAGAACGCCACGGGTATAGCGCGGAGGAAGTGGAGCCCAGCCATCCTGGCGAGCTGCCAGCTCTGAAGGCTCGACCAGTAGATCAAGCGAGCGAGCTGCGATATCGACCCGTATTAGATCACCATCGCGCACGAAGGCGATTGGACCTGCGTCCACCGCTTCGGGTGCTATGTGGCCGATACACAGTCCGGTTGTGCCGCCTGAGAACCTGCCGTCTGTCAAGAGTAGTACATCCTTGCCGAGGCCTGCACCCTTGATGGCGGCGGTGATCGCCAGCATCTCGCGCATGCCGGGGCCGCCCTTCGGCCCCTCGTAACGGATGACGAGCACCTCGCCCTTGGCGATGGTGCCTGCGGCGAGCGCGTCCAGCGCCTCGCGCTCGCGCTCGAACACCCTGGCCGGGCCCTCGAACACGTCGGCGTCGAATCCGGCGGTCTTGACCACGGAACCCTCGGGAGCGAACGACCCGTGCAGGACGGTGAGCCCGCCGGAGGCGTGGATGGGGTTGTCGAGCTTGCGCAGGACCTTGCCGTCCAGATCGCCGGGCTTGAGCTCTTCCAGGTTCTCGGCGAGCGTCTTGCCGGTCACGGTGAGCGCGTCGCCGTGCATCAGCCCGGCCTCCAGCAGGGCGCGCATCACGACGGGCACCCCGCCGCGCGTGTCGACGTCGTGCATGACGTACTGGCCGAAGGGCTTGAGGTCGCCGATGTGGGGAACCTTGTCGCCGATCCGGTTGAAGTCGTGCAGGCTGAGCTCGACCTCCGCCTCGTTGGCGATCGCGAGCAGGTGCAGCACGGAGTTGGTGGATCCGCCGAACGCCATGACGACGGCGATGGCGTTCTCGAACGCCTCCTTGGTGAGGATGTCCCGGGTGGCGATGCCCTGGCGGAGCAGGTTCACGACGGCCTCGCCGCTGCGGTGGGCGAAGTAGTCGCGGCGGCGGTCGGCCGCCGCGGGGGATGCGGAGCCCGGCAGGCTCATCCCGAGCGCCTCCGCGACGCTCGCCATCGTGTTCGCGGTGTACATGCCGCCGCAGGCACCCTCGCCCGGCGCGAATGCGCACTCGATGATCTTCGCGTCGGCCTCCGACATGCGGCCCGCCTGGACCGCACCGACCGCCTCGAAGGAGTCGATGATCGTGATCTCCTTCTCCGTGCCGTCGCTCAGATGCACCCAGCCGGGGGCGATCGAGCCGGCGTAGAGGAAGACGGACGCCAGATCCAGCCGGGCGGCCGCCATCAGCATGCCGGGCAGCGACTTGTCGCACCCCGCCAGCAGCACGGAGCCGTCGAGCCGTTCCGCCATCATGACGGTCTCGACGGAGTCGGCGATGACCTCGCGGCTCACCAGCGAGAAGTGCATTCCCTCGTGGCCCATCGAGATGCCGTCGGAGACGGAGATCGTGCCGAACTGCAGCGGGTAGCCGCCGCCGGAGTGCACTCCCTCCTTGGAGGCCTGGGCGAGGCGGTCGAGGGAGAGGTTGCACGGGGTGATCTCGTTCCACGAGCTCGCGATGCCGATCTGCGGCTTGTCCCAGTCCGCGTCGCCCATGCCGACCGCTCGAAGCATGCCACGGGAGGTCATGGCTTCGATCCCATCGGTGACGGTGCGGGAGCGGGGTTTCACATCGGGCTGGGTGGAGGAGCTGTCAGGCATGCTATGAGTCTAGAACTTCCCGCTCTGGGCATGTTTCCGCCCGTACCGCTGCGCAATTCAGCAACGCAGAACGCTGTGGACGGCAATAAGCAGTTCGGTTAGGAGCGGAAGTGCACCGCGCGGAGGTCGGCGAGCCGGTGCAGCACGGCTGCGACGTCCGCAGGGCCCGTCACCCGGTGGTCGGCGACCGTGTCGGTGTGCCCGCTCTTGAGCCCGAAGTCGCCGGGCCGGAGCACCGCGAAGGCGTCCTCGTCGGTCGTGTCGTCCCCGGCGTAGAGCACGGCGTCGGCGGCCGTGTAGTCGCGCAGGCGATCGATGGCCTCGCCCTTTGTCGTCGAGCGCACCGAGAACTCCAGCACGTTCTTCCCGTGCCGCACGGTCAGGCCGGGAAGCTCTGCCGCTGTCCTCTGCAGCGCGAGCCGCTGCGCCGCACGACCGTCGGCATCCGTCGCCAGCCGAGTGTGCAGTGCGGATCCGGCGGGCTTCGACTCGACCCAGGCCTGGTCGACGGATGCCGCCACCTCCCCCAGCAGACGCTCCAGTTCGCCCACCCGCGCCCGCTCCTCAGCGCTGAGCATCAGCCGGGTCTCGGGGGTGTCGAGACGGAACTCGATGCCGTGCGAGCCGACCAGGAGCACATCGCCCGGCAGACCGGACACCCGCTCCAGGCTCTCCAGCGGCCGCCCCGAGACCAGCGCGACCCGGGTGTGCGGCAGGGCGAGCAGCCTCAGCACCGCGGCGTTCGCCTCGGGCAGCGCCCTCGCGTCCTCCGGGCGATCCACCTCGGGCGCGAGGGTCCCGTCGAAGTCGAGGGCGACGAGCAGTTCGGGGGCCGACGCCAGTTCGCCGAGCGCGGTCAGCAGCCGTTCGTCGAGAAGCCCGGGGCGCACATCCGTCATCGGGAACCCCGTCCATCCCGAGACCGTTCGTCGCCGGACCGATGGCTCCTCGCATGCTGTCCCGCGGCCTGCCGTGCCCCGCTGGCGGTGAGCTCCTGCAGGAAGGCGGTGGACCACTTCGCGACGTCGTTGACCATCACGTTCCTGCGCAGGGCCCGCATCCGCAGCGCCCGTTCCCGCCTCGGCATCTGGATGGCCTGCATGATGGTCTCCTTGAGCCCGTCGATGTGGTGCGGGTTGATGAGCAGCGCCCGCTTCAGCTCGTCCGATGCGCCGGTGAACTCGCTCAGGATGAGGACGCCGTCCTCGTCGAAGCGGCAGGCGACGTACTCCTTGGCGACCAGGTTCATCCCGTCTCTCAGGGCGGTGACCAGCATGACGTCCGCCGCGAGGTAGAGCGCGACCATTTCCTCGCGCGGGTAGCCGCGGTGGTGATAGCTGATCGCCGTGTGGCTGATGGTGCCGAAGTCGCCGTTGATGCGCCCGACGGTGAGCTCGATGTCGTCGCGGAGCGCCATGTAGGCCTTCACCCGCTCCCGGCTGGGGTTGGCCACCTGCACGAGGGTGACGTTCTCGACGTCGAGCCTGCCCTCGGCGAGGAGTTCTCCGTAGGCCTGGAGCCGGTGGGTGATGCCCTTGGTGTAGTCGAGCCGGTCGACGCCGAGCATGATGGTCTCCGGGTTGCCGAGGTCGTCGCGGATCTGGCGCGCCCTGGCCTGGATCTGCGGATCCCGCGCGAGCGCCTCGAAGCTCTTCGAATCGATCGAGATGGGGAACTGCCTGGCCACGACCGTCCTCGTCGGCCCGGCACGATGGATCGGCCCGTGAGCCCTCACCCCCGGCGACGGGTCGACCAGCGGCACATCGATCAGCGGGCTCCTGGTGACGTAGCCCTTGAGGCGGCGGACGGCGCGGGCGAAGTTGCTGACGTCCGCGGTGCGCTGGAAGCCGATGACATCGGCCCCGAGCAGCCCCTCGATGATCTCGGTGCGCCAGGGCAGCTGCGAGTAGATGCCATATGGCGGAAATGGAATGTGATTGAAGAATCCGATGGTGAGGTCCGGTCGGAGCTCGCGAAGCAGCTTGGGCACCAGCTGCAGCTGGTAGTCGTGGACCCAGACCACGGCATCCGGAGCACTGGTCCTCGCGGCGGCCGCGGCGAACCTCCTGTTGACGCTCAGGTAGGTCTCCCACCAGTCCCGCTGGAACGTCGGCGGAGCGATCACGTCGTGGTAGAGCGGCCAGAGAGTGTCGTTGGAGAAGCCCTCGTAGTAGTTCTCGATCTCGTGCTGGCTCAGCGGGACCGGGACGACCCGGATGCCGTCGCTGTCGAAGGGATCGAAGTCGAGGTCGGGTTGGCCGGCCCAGCCGATCCAGGCCCCGCCGTTCGAACGCATGACCGGTTCGAGCGCGGTGACCAGACCGCCGGGGGAATGCTGCCACTCGGCGGTCCCGTCCGCCTCGACCACCCGGTCCACCGGGAGTCGATTGGCGACGACGACGAACGAATAGGTGTCGTCGTTCTTCTGTGGTCTGCCGGTCATCCCGCTGCTCACTGTCATGTCTCTCGTGCCACGCGTCGTCGCGAGGAAAGGCTCTTCCACGTTAGCAGCAGGCATCCCGGCTAGCATTGCCCGGATGGTGACCACGAGGCTGTACCGCGCCGGGAAGATCGTGAAAGAGGGCTTCCCGGTCGCCGACATTTCGGAACATCTCGGTGAGAAGGACTGCACCGTCTGGGCGGACTTCACCGATCCGACCGCGTCCGACCTCGCGGCGATCGAGGAGGAGCTCGGCCTGCACCGGCTGGCGGTCGAGGACGCACTGCACGACTTCCAACGCCCCAAGCTCGACCGCTACGACACACACCTCTTCCTCGCGGCGTACGCCGTCGAGCTCGACACGGCGAGTGGGCACCTGAGGACGAGCGAGGTGAAGGCCTTCATCACGCCCCACGCCCTCGTCACTGTGCACGACGCCGACTTCGATATCGCCCCGGTCGCGGAGCGCTGGGACGACGACAGCGACCTGGCCGCCCACGGGGTCGGCTTCCTGCTCTGGGGCCTGCTCGACGTCATCGTCGACGGCCACTTCGGAACCGTGCAGTTGCTGGATGCGCAGATCGAGTCTCTCGAGGACACCCTCTTCGGCGATGTGCCCCACGACCGGGAGGTTCAGAAGCGATCGTTCGAGCTGCGCAAGTCGCTCGTGCTGCTGCGCCGCGTCGTGCTGCCGATGCGCGAGGTCGTCAACACCGTGCTGCGCCGCGACCTGCAGTCGATCGACCCGGCGATGATGCCGTACTTCCAGGACGTGTACGACCATGTGCTGCGGGCGACGGAGTGGACGGAATCGCTGCGAGACCTCGTGACGACGATCCTGGAGACCAACATCTCGATCCAGGGCAACCGGATGAACATGATCATGAAGAAGGTGACCAGTTGGGCCGCGATCATCGCGGTGCCGACCGCCATCACGGGCTTCTTCGGGCAGAACCTCGCCTTCGCGGGCTTCGGCACCGGATGGGGCGTCTGGATGTCGGTCGTGCTGATCGTCATCGTCTCCGGCCTGCTCTACCTGGGCTTCAAGAAGCGCGACTGGCTCTAGGCTCCCGTTCGGGTGTCCGAACCGGGCACGAAGACGCACGCCGGCGGGGCCGCGGGCGAGAGGCGGGCGACCCTCTCTAGCCGACCTGCCAACCCCCGTCGACGATGATGTGCTGTCCGGTGACATAGGAGCTCAGCTCGCTGGCCAGGTACACGAAGGTGTCGGCCACATCCCCCGGCGTGCCCAGTCTGCCGAGTGGAATCTTGGACACGAACGCGGCCCGCTCCTCGGCGGGGGCGAGCCCGGAGATGGTAGCTCTGCGCTCGAACAGCTCGGCGATCATCGCCGACTCGATCTGGCCGGGGCAGACGGAATTCACCCGGATGCCGGCCGCCGCCAACTCGGCGGCCATGCTCTGACCCAACCCGATCACGCCGAACTTCGAGGCGGAATATGCGGCGTTGCCCGGTCCGCCGCGCACGCCGAACAGTGAGGAGGAAAAGGTGATGCTGCCACCGCGCTCGGCCCGGACCATGCGTCTAGCGAATACCGTTGCCGTGTGGAACGCACCGGACAGGTTGACGGACAGCACCCTGTCCCACTCCCCCTGGCCGATCTCCATGGCGGGCTTGGCAACCAGGATGCCCGCGTTGGCAACGATGGTGTCGCAGACGCCGATCTCGGCTTCGATCCGGTCTGCGAGCCGCTCGAGACTGACCGGGTCGGCCACGTCGACGGCCCCGCCGAGCGTCGGGACGCCGTGTTCGGCGGAGATGCGGGCGGCGACCGCAGCGGCGGCCCCCTCATCGAGATCGGCGACGACGACCGCGGCGCCCTCTTCGGCAAAGCGGCTGGCGACCGCCTGCCCGATCGCTCCAACTGCCCCGGTGACCAGGGCGATGCGTCCCCGCAGCAGTCCGGTTCCCTCGCCCGGCGATTGCCGATCCGTCATCGGTGGCCCTCCTTGGGTTGTCTTATCGCGTTCAACACCACTTGGTCATGTCCGGGGATCAGATGGGCGTTGCTGCCCTTCGCCACCTCAAGCAGCCGCTCAAGCGAGGCGGCGGCGTTCACCTCGTCTTCGACAGTGCCCCCCGCGTAGGAGCCGCAGTGCACGTTGTCGAGAAAGTTCTGTCCCAGGTCGGCCGCGTCCCCGGCCATCAGCCAGGTGCCGGTATCGGCCAGATCCACCCTGAACGACATGTGGCCGGGCGTATGCCCTGGCGTCGAGACCACGCGAACTCCGGGCGCCAACTGCTCGTCGCCGTCGAGAACGCGCCATCGCGTGTCTGGTTCAGACCAGTCGGGCTCGTGAAAACCCTCCGCAACGCCGACCTTTCCGCTGCGCACGAACTCGAGTTCCTTTGCCTGAATGGCGATCGGCACCCCGGCACGCGCGAGAGTGGGAATGCCGCCGGAGTGATCGACATGCATGTGGGTGATCGCCGCCAGGGAGAGGTCGGCGGGTATCAGGCCGACCTCTGCGAGGGCGCTCTCGAGTGGATTCGCTCCCTTGCCCCAGTTCCACTGGTCGCCCGCCGGCGGAGCCGGATAGAGATGCCAGGGGCTATCGATATTCGGCGCATCCGCACCCCCCAGCCGGTACGCCGCGCTGTTCTCCGGGGAGTCGTGTGCTGCGCGGGACATCCCGGTGTCCAGCAGCACCCAGCCATCGCCCGTCTCAACGAGGGCGCCGAACAGGGGCTCCCAGTACAGATGATGCCGACCGCCCGCCAGCGACAGATTCTTCGAAACCCGTTCCGCTCCGTATTGGAGGAAGAACAGGCGGTCGGCAACGCTCATCTCTAGTTCCTCGCGTCTTCTGGGCGGCGGTTTCTTCCGGTCAGCAGCAGATAGACCACTCCGGTCACGATCAGCCCGGGGATCCACGACAGATCTGCACCCCCGACCGCTGAGGTCGCCACACCCTTGAACCATCCGTTGTTGACGAAGGGCAAAGCACTTGCGACCCCGACGAAATAGGAGACAACGGCCTGCCAGTTGATGCCGAAGTACGTCCAGGTCCTGCGGTCTTCATAGTAGACACCGCGACGGTTGAAGAACTCCTGCACCTTGTATTCGCCCTTGCGCACCAGGTAGTAGTCGATCAGGTTGACGGCACCCCACGGCACGAATCCGAGCAGGAGGAAGGAGAGGAAGTTCCCTACGTTGGCGGAGAAGTCGGCCGAGGCGGTGAGTGCTATCAGCAGGCCGAGCCCAAACGTCGGCAACAGCATGAAGACGCGAGTCTTCGTCGAGGCGGGGATGTCCCTGAACGAGGTCACCGCGGTGATGAGGTTCAGCATGCTGCCATACAGGTTGAGCGCATTGTTGCCGCCGATCGCGACCGCGGTGACGATCAGGATGATCGCCACCACCCATCCGCCCCCGAACAGAGAGCCGATGGACGCCATCGTGTCGTTGGGATCGAACTGCGAGGCCAGGAGCACACCGAGCAGCATGGTCCACGTCGTGCCGAGGAACGCACCGGCAAAGGTCCAGTTGAATGCACTCCTCGGCTTCGTGTTCTCTGGCAGGTAACGCGAGTAGTCGGAAACGTAGGGTGCGTAGGTGAGCAGGAACGTCGCGATCAGGCCGAATGCGGTGAAGAACGGGCCTGCCTCGAAGCCGCTCATCGTCACGGTGAATCCACCATGCACCAGCGAGGCGATGGTGACGACCACGACCGCGATTGCCAGCGGCCACATCGCCCACCTGGCTGCCACATGGATCGCCCGGTAGCCGACCAGCGACAGCACGAGACTGACCACGGAGACGATGACGATGGAGATCGGCAGGTCTACTCCCGGCAGCGCCGCGGACAGCGACTGGCCCCCGATCACCGCCGTGGTCGCGAAGAATCCGAGGTAGAGGAAGGCGGCGAGGGCTATCGGGAGCAGCGCCCCGTAGAAACCGAACTGCCCGCGGCTCTGAATGAGCTGGGGCACCCCGAGCTTCGCGCCCTGGATGGAGTGCAGCGCCATGAAGACAGCACCGGCGACGTTGCCCAGCACGACGGCGACGATCGCCCAGAACAGGTTGTTGCCGACGATCACCGCCAGAGCGCCGAAGAACGCGTTGCCGACGTTCAGGTTGGCGGAGAACCAAACCGGGAACAGGTCCTTCGCGGTACCGTGCCGATCTGCGGGGGAAATCACATCGACGTGATGCGCCTCAATTGCCGAGGACTTCGTTGTCGTCTCAGACATCTTCGTTTCCTTTCAGGTGTGTTTGTTGGAACCTCTTGTGCTTCAGGAGAGCGTGAACGGCCATGCGGATCGCGATGACGAAAAGGAAGGCGGCGAACAGGATCGACGCGAGTTGGGGCGTGAGCCAGAACGCCAACGCGGCGCCAGCGGTGGTGGTGAGTGCGCCCGCGATCCCTATCGCGGCCGCCGCTCTCAGATCCACGTTCTTCTTTCGCACGCTGAGGAAGGTGGCGATCAACCCGGTGGGGATGACCACGAGAAGCGAAACGCCTTTCGCCGTGATATCGCTCATGCCGAGGAAGAGGATCATCACCGGGACCATGAACACTCCGCCGCCCACCCCGAGCAGCCCGGACAGCAGCCCGGTGGCCAGACCGAGCCCGATCAGGATGACCACGAGCCACCCGGTCATCGCCAGCTGCGATTGCCTATCGGGCACCTCGAACAGCAGTCGTGCCGCGACCAGGAACATGAACGAGACGAACAGCCAGCGCAGCCAGGTCTCCGACAGCCATCCGAGCAGCTTCACTCCCCAGACCGCGCCGACGACCGTGCCGATCATGAGCAATCCGGCAACGCCGAGGTCGACGTGACCGCTGAGGAGGTAGGTCAACGCGCCCACGATCGAGATCGGCACGACGGCGGCGAGGGAGGTACCGTGCGCAGCCCGCTGCTGCATACCGACGATGAGCACCAGCGCCGGCACGATCAGGATGCCGCCACCGACACCGAAGGTTCCAGACAGCAGCCCGGCGACGAGGCCGATCGCGACGAGCTTCCAGAGTGGGAGCGCCGTCCTCTGCGTACCAGACCACTCGTTCGGAACCGCAGCATCCGTCACAGGACCACGACCCCGTGGCTGCTGCGGCGCTGCTGCTTCTCGTCTTCGACCCGCTGGGGCGCCTGTCCGACGACTGCCTCGTAGTTCACCGGATCAGTCGCCCATTCCGTGTTCACGAGCAGCACGGTGGCATCCGCCGTCAACCCGGCGAGGGAACGCTCTTCCGCACTGCCGGAATCGACGATCGCCAGGAGTCCGCCGACCGATGCGGCCCCCGACTCTCCCGCGACGACGCCCGAAACCGCGAGCAGACGCATGGCGGCACTCGCCGAATCGTCGTCGATGGCGACGAACAGGTCTGCCGTTCGCGCAATGATCGGCCAGGCGAGCTGGGATGGCAGCCCGCAGTTCAGCCCGGCCATGGTCGAATCGTGCGGACCGGAGGCCTCCACCATCCGACCGGCGCGCGCGGATGCCAGCAGACAGTTCCCCGAGAGCGGCTCGACGATCACGGTCCTCGGCACGGTGTCCGGGTTTCCACCGCGATAGTGGCGAAGGCCGGCAGAAGCGAAAGAGCCGACCCCGGCCTGGAAGGCCACGACGCTCGGGGCATCGAGCCCCGCACGCGCGAGCGCCTCATCGATCTCGAAGAACAGTGTCGAGTATCCCCGGCTCACCGATGCGGGGATCTCCGTGTAACCGTCCCAGGAGGTATCCGAGACCACGATCGTCTTGTCGTTCGCATCCCTCGCGGAGACGGCGATCGCGTCATCGTAGCTCCCATCGACGACGTGAACCGTTGCGCCCTCGCTCTCGATATCGGCGATACGGGAGGCAGCAGTGCCCTTCGGAACGTAGATCGTGCACGCGACGCCGAGGATTCCGGCCATTCGGGCGACCCCTCGCCCGTGGTTCCCATCTGTTGCCGCGACCAACCGGCGGCTTTCCGGCTCCGGGATCGCCGCGCGGATCTCCTCGGGCGTGAGTACGCCATCCGTGTCTCCCAACCACTGCCTCCGCACCGCGCAGGCAGTGGCCCAGGACGCGCCGAGCATCTTGAACGACGGCAACCCCAGCCTGGTCGATTCGTCTTTGACGAGAACGCGGGCGACCCCGAGTCGCGCCGCGATGTCCGGCAGGCTGAGCAGGGGGGTCTCCCGATATCCCGGCATCATCCGATGGAACTCGATCGGCAACGGTCCGCTGAACGCCTCCACTTCGATCGAGTGCACCGAGGCGGGGTTTACAAAGATGTCATGCGACATGAAGCGCTCCTTTCATACGGCGGTGTAGCCGCCATCGATCACTAATGCCTGCCCGGTGACGTACGCGGATGCGGCGGATGCCAAATACATCACGGTCCCGACGATGTCGTCCGGCTCGGCCTGGCGGCGCATCGGGATCGTCTGCTCCAACTCCCGGAGGGTCCCTTCCGGATTCGTCTGGTGGGCCCAGAATCCGTCGTTGAATGGGGTGTCGACCCAGCCGGGGCAGATCGCGTTGACGGTGGTTCCGAATGGCCCGAGTTCGTCGGCCAGAGCACGCACGAGGCCGATCAGCCCCGATTTCGTGGCGTGGTAGGCGGGCATCCCCGCGTGGCCGCGAAAGGCACCCGTCGACGACGTCAGGATCACTCGGCCCCGGGCCGAGTCGCGAAGGTGGTTCTCCGCCGCTTGAACGGCCAGGAACGGCCCGCGGAGGTTGACCGCTGCGCTGAGATCCCACTCGGCCACCGTCCAGTCGCCGAGCGGTCTGGCCAGCAGCACGCCGGCGTTGTAGAAGAGGGTGTCGAGCTGCCCGCCGCCGAACTCCGCCGCCGCCGTGACGGCAGCCGCCGGTCCCTCGACGGAGCCCAGGTCGCAGGCCAGAAATCGGGCCGGTCCGGGGAGATCCTCCGCCACGAGCGCCTCGCCCGCCTCCGCGTTGCGATCGGCGAGCAGCACGGTGTCGCCCCGGAGGCGAAGCGCCCTGACCACCGCCGCACCGATGCCTGTGGCGCCGCCGGCGACCAGCGCGACGCTCATGGTGTCACCGAAAGCCCGCAGGATCTCACCGCGTGAGCGGCGCATTCCTCGTCGACACTCGATGCGGTGCCGCTGACTCCCAGCGCCCCGATCAGCTCACCGTCCAGGTAGAGCGGCAGACCGCCGGGAAATACGACGACGCGCCCTCCCAGGGTGCTTCCGAGTCCCCAGTCCGACCCGCCGGGAGCCGAGCTCTGCACCCAGGCACTCGTCGCAAAGCCGAAGGACACAGCGGTAAACGCCTTGTCGGTTGCGAGGGGCAAGGCGGCGAGCTGTGCTCCGTCCATGCGTGCCGCGGCGACCAAGTTCCCCCCGCGATCGACAACGGCCGCGGCGAGCCGCAGACCGCGTCTGGCACACTCCTCGTGCACGTTTTCGATGAGGTCTTGTGCGAGCGTGCTGGACATGTCCAGGACCCGGAGTGCACTCATGAGACTCCTTCCTCGGAGAGAAGATCGGCAAGGTGCCGCAAAAAACGAGCGGCGGGGGCCCCGTCGACGACCCGGTGGTCGCAGCTGAGCGTGAGGGTGAGCTCGGCACCCGGCGTGGGTGAACCGACAGCGAGGATCGCCGCCTGGGGCGGAAGCACCATCGCGTTGAACCGGTGGATTCCGAGGGTGCCGAGGTTGGACACCGTGAAGGTGCCGTTCAGCAGCTCCTCCGGCGTCAATGCTCCGGCCAGCGCCGCCTCGGTGAGACGAATGCGCTCGGCTGCGAGACCGGCGATATCCAGACGGTCCGCACCGATGATCGCCGGCGCGACCATGCCGTCCGCGACCTCGACGATGAAGGCGAGATTCACCGCCGAGTGCAGCACGGTGCCCTGCTCGCTGAACGATGCGTTGACGTTCCTGTGCTCGGCGAGCGAGCGCACGACAGCCGAATGGATGACGTCGCTGACGGATGCCCGGGGCGCCGAGGCGCGAGCGGCTTCCTTCGCCCGCAGGATCGGTGCCACCGCAATATCGACCGCGAGTGAATACTGCGGGACGGAGGCGCTGGCGGTCACCGTGCGGACGACTGCCTTGCGCATCCGGCTGAAGGCCACCGGCTCATCGAATACGAGAGTCATGACATCCGCGCGATGACGGACCCGACCTCGACGGTCTCGCCCTCCGCGACCAGCAGCTCGGTGATGGTGCCGGCGCTCGCCGCCTCCACCTCGGCCTCTACCTTCTCTGTTTCGACGCTGGCGAGGGGCTGGCCCTCGACCACGACGTCGCCCACGGCGACCAACCAGGTGCTGATGACACCCTCCTGCATTGACATTCCCCACTTGGGCAGTACTACGTCCATGACGAACTTTCTTTCTTCTGTGGTGCGGTGGTGTTCTAGGCGAGGGTGCGCTTGATGGCGGCGAGGATGTCGTCCTCCTGGACGATGACGCGCTTCTCCAGCGGAGCACTGAATGGCACCGGCACATCGGCCCACGCCACCCGTTCCGGGGCGGACTTGAGCGTGTCGAATCCGGCTTGAACCACCGAGGCGACGATCTCGCTGGCAGCGGAGGCGGTCAGGCGGGCGTTGTCAACGACGACCAGGCGCCCCGTGCGGGCCACCGAGGCCAGGATGGTGTCCATGTCGAGCGGCGCAAGGGTGCGCGGGTCGATCACTTCGACACTGGTGCCTTCCGCCTCGAGCCTCGCCGCAACCTTGAGCGCCTTCGGCACCGTTGCGCCGATGGCGACGACGGTGACGTCGGTGCCCTTCTTCTTGATGTCGGCAAGCCCCAGCGGAATCGTGTAGCTCTCTGCGGGCACGTGACCTCGGGTGCCGCCGAGCACGTGATCCTGCAAGTACACAACAGGGTTCGGGTCGCGGATGGCCGAGAGCATGAGCCCCTTCGCGTCGTAGGGTGTGCTGGGCATCACGATCTTCAGGCCGGCGACGTTCATCAGCATTGGGTGCAGGTTTTCGGAGTGCTGCGCAGCTCCACCCCCACTCGGACCGGTGGCGGTGAAGTAGGTGATGGGCAGGCTCACCTGGCCGCCAGACATGTAGCGCAGCTTCGCGGCCTGATTGGCCAGTTGATCCATCGAGACGTAGAAGAAGGCGCCGATCATCATGTCGACCACCGGCCGGAGTCCCGCCGCGGCCGCACCGACCGCTGCCCCGACGAACGCCTGCTCCGAGATAGGGGTGTTGCGCACCCGCATCTCACCGAACTCCTTGGACAGACCTCGGGTCGCCCCGATCACCGAGCGGTCAACGTCTTCGCCGATGATGACAACCCGGTCATCCTCCCGCATGGCTGCCGCGAGGCCCTCCTGCATTGCCTTGACGAAGTAGGTGGGACGCTCCTTGGCCTCAGCCTGCCGTGCGTCCTCCTGTGTCACAGTCATTTGTCGTCTCCGTTCTCGGCTGCAGCGAACAGGTGCAGCAGTGCTTCTTCGGGGTCGGGGAATGGGCTGTTCTCGGCGAAGGCAACCGAGTCCTCGACGGCCCGGGTCTCTTCGGCGTCGATGGCATCCCACGTGGCCTGGTCGATCACGCCACCGGCAATCAACTGCTCGGCAAAACGCGCGATGGGTTCCCTCGCCCGCCACTCGTCCTGTTCCTCCTGTGAGCGGTAGTTCCCGGCGAAGGCCTCCTCGCCCTCGTTGTGGCCGTGCCAGCGATAGGTGCGCGCCTCGATGAGGCTGGGGCCGTCGCCCGCACGGGCACGGGCGACTGCGGTCTCGGTTGCTGCGCGCACGGCCTCCACATCGTTGCCGTCGACCTGGATCCCGGGAATGCCCATGGGCGTACCACGGTCGGCGATCTTGCCGGCGGTGACGGTTTCGGTGGGCGACCACTCGCTGTAGCCGTTGTTCTCGCAGACGAAAATCACCGGCAGCTTCCACACGGCAGCCAGGTTCATCGACTCGAAGAACACACCCTGGTTGGATGCCCCGTCGCCGAAGAACACCACGGTCACCGAGTCGCGGCCGAGCTGCTTGTCGCCCCAAGCCGCCCCTGTGCCGATCGGGATGCCACCGCCGACGATGCCGTTGGTACCCATGATTCCCAGCTCGAAGCTCACGATGTGCATCGAGCCGCCCTTGCCGCGGCAGTACCCGTCGATCCGGCCGAAGAGCTCGGCCATCATCTTGTCGAGAGTCGCACCTTTAGCGATGAGGTGGCCGTGGCCGCGGTGGGTCGAGGTGATCCGGTCGTCGGAGCGCAACGCTGCGCAGACACCGACGGCGACGGCCTCTTCGCCCAGATAGAGGTGCACGAACCCCGGCAGTTGGCCGCGCTTGAAAAGCCAGGCGAGTTTTTCCTCGAAGCGCCGAATGCGAATCATTTGCCGCAGCATGTCCGTCTGCCGTTCGACAAGCGGCCGATCCTCGATAGCGGTAGTCATGGCATTTCTCTTTCTTCTGATCGGGCACGACCAGGCCGGCACCGATGCGGGTGAGATATGGGCGCCGGGGACGAGAAGCAAGCCACCGCGCATGTCAGGTATTTATCCTTTATAATCTATACATAACCATCGAGCAAGTGCGAATCTTGCAATGACGATCGCGCAGCGACGATCGCAAGGAGGCGAAGTGAGCGCAGCAAACAGGCACTGCCGACCAGTCACGGGGATGCGCGGCGCGATTTCTGCCGCACATCCGCTCGCCGTGTCCGCCGGCATCCGGATGCTCGCCCAGGGCGGCAGCGCCATCGATGCCGCCATCGCAGCACAGGCGATGATCTGCGTGACCATGCCCCAGGCTGCTGGCCTCGGCGGAGACCTTCTCGCGCTCGTGAGCACCAGAGGAACCGTCACCGCGGTGAACGGCACCGGCCGCAGTGCGACTCAATCCCCCGCCCACCAGGCGACGGATGGCGGCAGCTCCGTGACCGTCCCCGGTCTCGTCGGCGGATGGCTGACAAGCCACCGCAGCTGGGGCCGGCTCCCGCTGGACGAAGTCTTGTCGCCCGCGATCGAGATCGCAGAGCGCGGCTACAGGGTCGATGCCGAGCTGGCTCGCGCCGTCGATCACCAGCGAGAACGGATCTCCCGATACGGGGCGGCCGGATGGGAACTCCTCAGCTGCCGCCAGGGCGGGCTGTGGAACCAGCCGGAGTTGGCCGTCCTGCTGCGCAGGATCGCAGACTCCGGCGAGAACGCTTTCTACACCGGGGAGGCCGCCGCCGAACTCGTGACCGCCGTCGCGGCGAACGGGGGAACCCTTTCCCTCGCGGATCTCGCGGATCACGAAACCGAGATGCTCAGCCCCGTCGAAACGCCTTGGAACGGCGGACGGCTGCTCGTCCAACCGCCGTCCACCCAGGGAACCCTCCTGGCGATGGCCGCACGCTGGTTCGACCGCGCGGGAGGCAGCGCCCCCGACAACCTGGACCACCTCATGATCGAGGCCACGGAAGCGGCTTTCGAGCATCGCGACAGCGTGGCCGGTCCGGGGTCCCTGCTCGATGTCGAGCTGGATGTCGACCGCGAACGGGCGCTACGACGCGGCGGTCCGCGGGCATACCTGCACACGGCGGGGGTTGCGGTCGCCGATTCCGACGGCATGGTCGTCTCATCCCTCATCAGCGTCTTCGATGACTTCGGCTCCGGCGTGTATGTGCCAGAACTCGGTCTGGTGCTCAACAACCGCGTGGCCGGTTTCACTTCGGGCGACAACGCTGCGGCGCCGGGGAAAAAACCGGTGCACACCCTGGCTCCCTCGATGCTGATCGACGAGGCCGGCGAGGCGCTCGCTCTCGCTACCCCGGGCGCCGACGGCCAGGTTCAGACGCTGCTGCAGGTGATCGCGCGCATGCGTTTCAGCGGGCTCGGCCTGGCAGACGCGCTCGCCTCCCCGCGTTGGCGTAGCGAGGACGGTTTGCTGCTCATCGAGCGTGACCACTCCGGAATCCCGGATCTGACTCGCCGGAGCCACCGGCTTGGCCTCCGCGATTCCGGCGACGACGTCTTCGGCGCCGTCGTCGCGGCCGGCATGACGAACGGAACCCCCTCTGCCGCGGCCGATTGGCGGCGCAACGTCTCGACAGGAGCAGTATGAGCACGCACCCGGTATCGAAGGACCTGGTCGAACAGATCGTGGACAGCGCCGAGGCCCGGCGCGAGAGCATCGTCGAGCTCTGCCGCGACCTCGTTGCGGCCAGGAGCGTGAACCCGGATGGCGATACGCGCGCGGTCGCTGCCGTCGTCGCGACCGCGCTCACCGGGTTGGGGCTGGCGCCGCGGCTGGAGCGCCAGGCAGAGACCATGCCATCCGTTCTCGCCGAACTGGACTCCGGCAGACCCGGTCGCCACCTCGTGCTGAACGTGCATCTCGACACCATGCCTCCTGGTGAGGAGAGTGCCTGGTCGGTGCCGGTCTGGGAGCTGAGCCGGCGGAACGGGCGCCTCTATGGGCTCGGCATGGGCAACATGAAGGGCGCGGTGGCCGCGATGGTGAATGCGGCGGCGTTGTTGAACGAGCTCCGCGACAGCTGGAGCGGAAAGATCACCTTCACCGCAGTGAGCGATGAAGTCGTGTTCGGAGAGAACGGCGCTGCATACCTGTTGCGCGAGCATCCGCACCTGTACGGCGACGGCCTCATTTGCGGCGAAGGGCCGGGGTATCGGCGGCTGGCCATCGGCGAGAAGGGCGTGCTCTGGCTCGAGCTGACCGCGAAAGGCGATGCCGGACATTCCTCTTCGGTGAAACACGGCCGGTCGGCGACCGCAAGGCTCGCAACGGCCGTGACCCGGATCGATGCCTTGAACGGCATCCGGGTCCAGCGGCCCGCAGAGCTGGATGGCCTGTTGCCCGCGGACGACAACCCCGGCTTCGAGCTGACCGCGAGCGTCGGAATCGTCGAGGCGGGAACCTTCGTCGGCCAGGTCGCCGTCGACGGACGCGCCGAAATCGACCTTCGCTTGCCGCCGGGAATCGACGCCGACTCCGGCGAGAAGATGGTCGTGGACATAGCCGACACGATCGAGGGCGTGTCCGTTCGGCGGATCAAGGGGTGGGATCCGAACTGGACCAGCCCGGAGGATCTGCTCACCCGATCCTGGGCGGCGGCCTCTGAGCTGGCGGGCGCGGGAAAGCCGGACTACGCGATCCGGTTGCCGGCGAGCGACGCAAGCCGCTGGCGGCAGAAGGGCATTCCCGCACTCTGTTACGGACCCCAGCCGACCCTGTCTGCGGGGGTGGACGACTATGCGGATGAGGATGAGGTGGTCCGCTGCGTGTCCCTGTATGCCCTGGCAGCACTGACCTTCCTGAACTCATGACAGCACCAGCCGCAAGCAAGCCGAGCACGACGAGAAAAAATTGGACAATACGATGAAGAGTGCCTGCACCGTTATCTTGGCGTTGAAGAGAGTTAACACACCGTGAGCCTGCCGTCAGAACAACCACACGAAATCGTCGCCGGCCTCCCCCGACTGTCCATGCTGGGCACGACCACGCTGCCGGCCCAGATCCACGAGCTTCTCGAGGAAGCGATCATTCGAGGCGATATCGCCCCGAGTTCCCGCCTGCACGCCGATGACATCGCGGCGCACTACGGGGTCAGCCGGATTCCGGTCAGGGAGGCTTTGCGTTCCCTCCATGAAGCCGGATGGGTCGAGATCAAGCCGCGCTACGGCGTCTACGTCCGGGACCGGTCCGCGACAGAACTCAATGAACTGTTCGAGGCTCGTTCCGGGATCGAGTCCGATATCGCCGGACTGGCAGCCCAGCGCCGAACCGGCTCCGATCTCGCCGCGCTGAAAAAGATCGTCACCCGGGGCCGCGAAGCCGCAGCCTCCGATGACATTGACGCCCTCTCCCGCACCAGTGTCGAGTTCAACAGCGCCATCCGGGCCGCTGCGAAGAACGGGGTTCTGGCGACGCTGTCATCCGGCCTGGAAAAGCGCGCCCGGTTCTACTTCTCGATGGTTGCGGGCCGTCTCGGCGGCGACTGGCTCAACGTGGAAGACCACCTGGTGGAGTTGATCGCCGCGGGATCGTCGGTCGAAGCATCCGCCGTATCGCGTCAGCACATCCTGACAACGGGTCTGGAGGTCGCGAAACTGCTGTCAGACCAGCCTCCACGGTCGATCTGACCCCGCCGTGGCCTGGAGCGCCACGCCGAGCATGGTCACACGCCCGATGGGAGAACCGGAGCGGCGATAGCGACCATGGCCTCTGAGCGCCTGGTGCGGCGGATGGCGAGGAGCGCCACCAGGACGCTGCCGACTCCGAAGGCGAACAGGGTGACCATCGCGCCGATCACGGCACCGGCATCCCCGCCGGCGATGATCCCCTGCATCCCCCGCACCCCGTAGGTGAGCGGCAGCAGCGGGCTGATCCACTGGAACGGCGCCGCGAGCAGCTGGATCGGGTACAGCCCTCCGGTGGAGGTGACCTGCACCGCCAGCACGAACAGCGACACCACGAGCCCCGCCTTGCCGAGCCCGATGGTGAGCAGGTAGTGGAAGGCGGTGAAGGCGAGCGCCGTGAGGATCGAGAAACCGAGGGTCACCGGCAGTGCGCTCCAGGAGACGCCGAGCGCGAGGTGCAGCAGCCCCACCAGGAGCAGCGCCTGCGCGACGGTGATCGCACTCGCCCTGGCCAGGGCGGAGAACACCAGCCGGCCGCCCGTCGCCGTCGATGCCAGCGCGCGCCTGGTCACAGGACGCAGCACCAGGAAGACGGCGAGCGCACCGATCCAGAGCCCGAGCGGCACGAAGAAGGTGGCGATCGCCTGACCGATCTTCGCGATCCGGTTGTCGTGGGTCACGGTGATGCCGACCGGGTCGGATGCGACCTTCGCGGTGGCAGCGCTGGCCTTCGCGTCGGCCGCCGGAAGCTGCGCGGCACCGGCCTGCAGGCCGGAGGCCAGTGAGCTTGCACCCTCGCCGAGCCCCGCCGAACCCGAGGCGAGCTGTGCGGCCCCGGACGCGCTGCGGGAGATCCCGCCCTGGATGCCGCTGATGCCGCCCGCGGTCTGCTGGCTGAGGGTCGCACCGCTCGCGGCCGCGGCCGAAAGCTGGGCGCTGATGGCGTTCACCGTGGCGAGCGCGACCGGGTTGCCCGGATCGGCCTGGAGTCCCGCGTTGGCCTGAGCGAGCGCCTGGGCCAACTGGCTGACGCCGTCGGTGTAGCTCGCGACGCCGTTCGAGAGCTGGGTGAGCTTGGAGGCCCCCGCGTTCAGGCTTCCGAGTCCGCCGGCGAGGGAGTCGACCCCCGCCGTGTACTTGCCGACTCCGTCGGAAAGCCGGCTCGCGCCATCCGCGGCACTGCTGAACGCCCCGCCGATCTCGCCCATGCTCGAGTAGAGCCCGGAGATGTACTGTGCGGTGATCGCCTTGCCGAAGGTGTTCGCCATGCCGTCGCCGACGGTCTGGGCGAGCGCGCCGGTGAGGTAGCTGTGGGCGTCATCCGTCTTGATGGAAAGCTTCGCCTGCTGCGGGTCCTTCGTGCCGAGCGAGAGGATGGAGCTGGAGAAGTTCTTCGGCACCGTGAGGATCGCGTACACCGATCCGTCGGCGAGCGCCTTCTTGGCCGCCTTCTCGTTGGTGATGGTCCAGTCGAATCCGGCGGACCCGCCGGTGAGCTCGGTCACCAGCTGGCGTCCGGCGAAGACCGGGCTCTTGGTGCCGTCTGCCGCGGTCGTGTAGACGAGGGTGTCCTGGTTGACGATGGCGGCGGGGATGCGGTCGAGTGCGGTGTCGGACTTCGCGAGCGCGCTCACGAACAGCCCGGCGAAGGCGAGCGGGACGAGCACGACGGCGCCGAGCGCGAGCCAGCGCAGCCACCGCTTGCGGGCGAGGCTGGCGCGGATGCGGCCGGCGGGCGTGCGGTCGGTGATGGACGGCTGGCTCATCGGAGAACCTCCCTGGTGCTGGAGTCGAGCGAATAAAGGTCGATCGCGACAACGGGCCGTCCGATCGAGCCGGTGGCGGCATCCGCCCGCAGAGGCAGCGGAGTGCCGAGCACGATGGTCGTGTCGCGGCTGGCGAGAGCGCACACCGCTGTGACGAAGGCGCACTCGTCGGCGGGAGAGCCGAAGGGGTCGAGCTGGTCGAGCATGACGACGGGGGTGCGCTCGGCGATCGCCACGAGTGCGAGCGAGACGGCGCGCTCCAGTTGCGGCAGCTGCTGGGGACGCGAGTACTCGGAGAAGCCCGCATCCGGCATCGCCTCACGGAGCCTGCCCACGAGACGGAGCACCCTGCGCTGCACGAAGAACGCACGGTACCAGGGCTGGGTGAGCTGCAAGCGTTCGGTGAGCAGCTCGCCGAGGGTGACCTGCACGTCCGACCGCTCGAAACCGCCGAGCTCGGCCATCGCCACGAGGCGGGCGGCCTTCCCGGCTTCGGACGGCAGCGGATGCCCGCCCAGCTGCGCGCGCCCGGACACCGGCTCGAGTCGGCCGGCCAGTGTCGCGGCCACAAGCCGGCGGTCTGCGAGTTCACCGCTGGCGAGGACCAGCGCCCCGCCGGGGATGCTCGCGCTGAACGGCCCGACCGGGCGCTCCGCCGTGCCGACGAGGAGCAACTCGGTGCTGATGACCGCCGCACCCTGCTCGCGCGCCCAGACCACGGCATCCTGGTGCTCGCGGAGCTTCTCGCCCTCGATGTCCATGTCGGGCAGGAGGCGCCCGAGCCATTTCGGCATCCACCAGGCGGCCCTGCCGAGCAGGGTCATGATCGCGGGGACCAGCGTCATGCGCACGAGGAAGGCGTCGAAGGCGATCCCGACCGCGAGCCCCAGCGCGATCGGCTTGATCGCTCCCGAGCCCTCCGGCACGAACGCGAAGAAAACGAAGAACATGATGAGCGCCGCCGCGGTGACCACTCGGGAGCCGTTGGCGAAACCGCGGGCGACGGCCTGCCGCGCCTTGCCGGTCTTGACGAACTCCTCGCGCATCCCGGAGACGAGGAACACCTCGTAGTCCATGGCCAGGCCGAACAGCACGGCCATGAGGAGGATCGGCATGAAGCTCAGGATGGGTCCGGGGTTCGCGACCCCGACCAGGTCGGCCAGCCAGCCCCACTGGAAGATCGCGACGATGACGCCGAACGAGGCGACCACGGAGAGCAGGAATCCGAGCGCGGCCTTCAGCGGCACGAGCACCGAGCGGAACACCATCATCAGGAGCAGGATCGAGAGCCC
>Ga0157371_10001782_pt1 | contig 21765 bp, 19 predicted proteins | sample C45metaG_FD_113462 | JGI IMG/M metagenome (GOLD analysis project Ga0157371, IMG submission 113462) | Corn rhizosphere microbial communities from Kellogg Biological Station, Michigan, USA - C4-5 metaG | ecosystem: Host-associated > Plants > Roots > Rhizosphere > Soil | place: USA: Michigan...
GCATTACTGCATGTTGCCGCTGGCGGCAGAGGGCCAGATTTTTGGCGGCTGCGAGTTTATCCGCACGACCGACCAGCCCTGGAGCGAGGCGGAATACGAGCGCCTGCACACCTTTACCCAGATAGTGGCCGTGGTGGCTGAGCAGATCCAGAGCCGCGTCACCAACAACGTAGATTACGACCTGCTGAGCCGCGAGCGCGACAACTTCCGCATTCTGGTCGCCATCACTAACGCCGTGCTGTCGCGCCTCGACATGGATGAGCTGGTCAGCGAAGTCTCGAAAGAAATCCACCACTATTTCAAAATCGATGCCATCAGCATTGCGCTTCGCGGCCATCGCAAGGGCAAGCTGAACATCTACTCCACTCACTATCTTGATGAGGCCAATCCGGCACACGAGCAGAGCGAGGTCGATGAGGCCGGTACGCTCTCCGAGCGGGTGTTTAAAAGCAAAGAGATCCTGCTGCTCAACCTGAACGAACAGGATCCGGTGGCCCCTTACGAGCGAATGCTGTTCAACACCTGGGGCAACAAAATTCAGACTCTGTGCTTGCTGCCGCTGATGTCCGGCAACACCATGCTGGGCGTGCTGAAGCTGGCGCAGTGTGAGGAAGGCGTATTCACCACCGCCAACCTGAAGCTGCTGCGCCAGATTGCCGAGCGTATCTCCATCGCGCTGGATAACGCCCTCGCCTACCAGGAGATCCACCGCCTGAAAGAGCGGCTGGTGGACGAAAACCTCGCCCTGACCGAACAGCTCAATAACGTGGACAGCGAGTTTGGCGAAATCATCGGGCGCAGCGATGCCATGTACAGCGTGCTCAAGCAGGTTGAGATGGTGGCGCAGAGCGACAGCACGGTGCTGATCCTCGGCGAAACCGGTACGGGTAAAGAGCTGATTGCCCGCGCTATCCATAACCTGAGCAACCGCAACAGCCGCCGGATGGTGAAGATGAACTGCGCCGCGATGCCTGCGGGACTGCTGGAAAGCGATCTGTTCGGCCACGAACGCGGGGCCTTTACCGGGGCCAGCAGCCAGCGGCTCGGCCGTTTTGAGCTGGCGGACAAAAGCTCGCTGTTCCTCGATGAAGTGGGCGATATGCCGCTGGAGCTGCAGCCGAAGCTGTTGCGCGTCCTGCAGGAGCAAGAGTTTGAGCGGCTTGGCAGCAACAAGCTGATTCAGACCGACGTGCGGCTGATTGCCGCCACCAACCGTGACCTGAAAAAAATGGTCGCCGATCGCGAATTTCGCAGCGATCTCTATTACCGCCTGAACGTCTTCCCGATCTGCCTGCCGCCGCTGCGTGAACGCCCGGAAGATATCCCGCTGCTGGTCAAAGCGTTTACCGCAAAGATTGCGCGGCGGATGGGGAGAAATATCGACAGCATCCCAGCCGAGACGTTACGCACCCTCTCGTCAATGGAGTGGCCGGGTAACGTGCGCGAACTGGAAAACGTTATCGAGCGCGCGGTGCTGCTGACGCGCGGGAACGTGCTGCAGCTTTCTCTGCCCGAAATCTCCCTGCCGGACGAAACCCTCGTTGCGGCAGAAGTGGCGCAGAACGGCGAAGATGAGTATCAGCTGATTATGCGCGTGCTGAAAGAGACCAACGGCGTGGTGGCCGGGCCTAAAGGTGCCGCCCAGCGCCTGGGGTTAAAACGCACTACCCTGCTGTCGCGCATGAAGCGGCTTGGGATTGATAAAGAGAGCCTGGTTTAAGTCCGCATTCCGGCGGTGTTTTCTGACACCGCCTTTCGTTACCCTGCGCAATTGTCCCTCATTGACACCAAATCGTTTCCTCTGTATAAAATTCCGCCTTAATAATGAGTTTCATTTGCAACAACAATAATATTAATGAAGGGTAGCGTTTAATGAAAAAGGTCATCTGCGCGTTAGGCCTGGCGATTGCGTCGGTCGGTTCTGCTCTGGCAACCACATATCCCCTGACGATTGAAAACTGTGGCTATAAAGAGACGTTCACCAAAGCGCCGGAACGCGTCGTGGCCCTGGGTCAGAACACCGTCGAAATTTTGCTCCTGCTGGGCCTGGAAGATAAGGTTAAAGCCAGCGCCTTCTGGCCGACCAAAGTGCTGCCGCAGCTGGCTGAAAAGAATGCAAAAATCAAAACCCTGACGGTCGAAATCCCGACGCTGGAATCCATCCTTTCGCAAAATCCCGATTTTGTTCCAGCCCAGCTTCCTCTGCTGCTCGGGCCGGAAAGTAAGGTCGCAAAACGTGAAGATCTGGCCACCGTCGGCGTGAACAGCTATTTATCACCAGGCATGTGCGCCACCAAAAAGGCCGCAGGCGATATGTACGGCAGCCGCCAGACGCTGTGGGATATGACGTACCTTTATAAAGAGATTGAAGATTTCGCGAAGATTTTCAACGTTGAAGCGCGCGGCCAGGCCGTCATTGCCGATTTCAAAAAACGCGAGGCCGACCTGCGTCAGGAATTTGGTAAAAACAAACAAGATCTCTCGTTTGTCTTCTGGTTCTCAAGCGCCTCGCCTTCGGCGGATGCCTATGTCGGCGGGAAAAACAGCGCCTCCGGTTTTATTGCCAACGTGCTGGGCGGCCATAACGCCATTACCGCTGAGACCGAATGGCCAACCGTTGGCTGGGAAAGCATTATCGCCGCGAACCCGGACGTGATTGTTGTCTCCAGCCTGGATCGTAACCGCTGGGCGCTGGATAACGCGGAAGAGAAAATCAAATTCCTGAAAAGCGATCCCGCCGTCAGCCAGCTGGACGCGGTGAAGAAAGGCCATATCGTGGTGATGGACGGCCAGGCCATGAACCCGACAATCCGCACGATTTACGGCGCTGAACAGGTGGGCGAGCAGCTCAGAAAGCTGGGGCTGAACTGATGACGGCAGCCGTACTTCAGGCCCGACAGGGCCTGTTCCTGACCACCTCTGCTCTGCTTGCCGTCGTCCTGCTGTTGCTGGTGATCGCCCTCGGCGTCAGCGTCGGCGAGCTGTCGATTCCGCTTTCCAACGTCTTTTACGCTATTGGCAATAAGCTGGGGCTGACCGACGTTCCGCTCAACCGCATCTATGAGAGCGTCATCTGGGACTTTCGCCTGAGCCGCGCGCTGGTGGCGGCCTGCTGCGGCGCGGGGCTAGCCATCTGCGGCGCCGTGCTGCAAAGCCTGCTGAAGAACGCGCTGGCGGAACCTTACGTGCTCGGCGTGTCGGCGGGTGCGTCAACCGGTGCGGTGTCGGTCGTCGTATTAGGAATGGGTACCGGCGCGGTGTCGCTCTCTGCGGGCGCGTTTGCCGGGGCGTTTGCCGCCTTTGCGTTTGTCGCCTTCCTGACGAACGGCGCGCGCGGCGGCAATGAACGCACTATTCTGGCGGGCGTAGCCGCCTCACAGCTGTTCAACGCCATTACCGCCTATACCATCAGCACCTCCGCCAGCGCGCAGCAGGCGCGCGACGTGATGTTCTGGCTGCTGGGCAGCTTCAGCGGCGTACGCTGGCCGGAATTCCAGCTGGCGCTGGTGGTCGTGCTGGCGGGCCTGGCCGTCTGTCTTTACTATTCCCGGGCGCTGGATGCGTTCACCTTCGGTGACGATGCCGCCGCCTCTTTAGGCATTGCCGTACCCTGGGTGCGTCTTGCCTTGTTCACCACCACCGCACTGATTACCGCGACCATCGTCAGCATGGCGGGCTCAATCGGCTTTGTGGGTCTGGTGGTGCCGCACGTCATGCGCTTCCTGTTCGGGCCGCTGCACCGCACGCTGCTGATTGCCAGCGCCCTGGCGGGCGCGATCCTGATGGTGCTGGCCGATATCGCCTCGCGCATGCTGATAGCCCCACAGAGCCTGCCCGTCGGCGTAGTCACCGCGCTGGTGGGCGTGCCGTTCTTTGCCGTAATTATCTACCGTTCAAGGAATAAGTGATGAGTATCTGCGCTGAAAATATTACCTGGAAGGTAGGCAAAAAGGTCATCGTCAATGACGTCTCGCTGAAGGTTTCACGCGGCGAAACGGTAGGATTGCTCGGCCCTAACGGCTGCGGAAAATCGTCGCTTTTGCGCATTCTGGCAGGCCTGCGTCGCCCGGACAGCGGCAGCGTTACCCTGGACGGTCAGGACATCTCCCGCATCGCCAAAAAGCAGCTGGCGCGCCGCGTGGCGTTCGTTGAGCAGCACGGCATGACTGATGCCAACATGCGCGTGCGCGACGTGGTGAAGCTCGGGCGCATTCCGCACCACTCCCCTTTTTCGAACTGGAGCGCGCAGGATGACGAAACCGTCACTGCCGCCTTGCAGCGTGTCGATATGCTGGACCGCAGCGAGCAGGGCTGGATGAGCCTGTCCGGCGGAGAACGGCAGCGGGTGCATATCGCCCGCGCGCTGGCGCAAACGCCAACCGAAATCCTGCTGGATGAACCCACCAACCACCTGGACATTCACCATCAGATGCAGCTGATGCATCTCATCAGCGAGCTGCCGGTGACCAGCATCGTCGCCATCCACGATCTTAACCACGCATCGATGTTCTGCGATTCGCTGATCGTTATGCAAAAAGGGCAGATCGTCGCAACCGGCACCCCGCAGGCGATCCTGTCGGAGGAGCTGCTATGGGACGTTTTCAGAGTGAAAACCAAAATTGAGCTCTCGCCGTATCATGGTAAAAAGCACATTCACTTTATTGTGTAGAGCCGAGTAAACAGCATGCCATTGCGCCCTGCCGCCACCCTCTGGCCGCCCGTTCTGCTGGGCAGCCAATTTGTTTTCAACATTGGCTTTTATGCCGTTGTGCCCTTCCTGGCGATATTCCTGCGCGATGACCTGCTGCTTTCCGGCGGGCTGATCGGGCTGGTGCTTGGTCTGCGCACGTTTTCGCAGCAGGGGATGTTTATCGTTGGCGGCGCGCTGTCGGACCGCTACGGCGCGAAAATCGTTATCCTGAGCGGCTGTGTCATCCGCGTAGCGGGCTATCTGCTGCTGGCCTTCGGGCAATCGCTGTGGCCTATTATTCTCGGGGCGTGTCTGACCGGCATCGGCGGCGCGCTCTTCTCGCCCGCCATTGAAGCGCTGCTGGCGAAAGCGGGAACGCAAAGTGAGGCAAAAGGTAAACGGAGCCGCGCAGAGTGGTTTGCGCTCTTTGCCGTTTGCGGGGAACTGGGCGCGGTGCTGGGCCCGATTGCGGGTGCCCTGCTGACGGGGCTTGGCTTTCGTCAGGTTGCGCTGGCAGGCGCTGGCGTGTTTGTTGTCGCGCTCGCGGTGCTCTACTTCTGCCTGCCGGCTGCCCGCCATAGCCAGCGTCCGCTCGCTATTCAGCCCTGGTGGACAACGTTTCGCCAGACGCGATTCGTCGCCTTTATCATCGCCTACAGCTCGTGGCTGTTGAGCTATAACCAGCTTTACCTGGCGCTACCGGTGGAGATCCAGCGTTCCGGAGGCAGCGAGAAAGATCTGGGCCCACTGTTTATGCTGGCCTCGGTGCTGATCGTCGCGTTTCAACTCCCCCTTGCGCGTGTTGCAAGGCGGATCGGCGCGGTCAGAATTTTGCCCGTGGGCTTTTTGCTGCTCTCCGCGGCCTTTGCCAGCGTGGCGCTGTTTGCAGCAAAGGAGCCGCCGGAAGGCTGGCTGCGGCTGTTGCCCTCTGCGAGCATGGTCACGCTGTTAACGCTGGGGCAGATGCTGCTGGTGCCGTCTGCAAAAGATCTCATCCCCCGCTTCGCCGAGGAATCGACGCTTGGGGCCCACTATGGCGCACTCTCAACCGCCGGGGGCATTGCGGTACTGGCAGGAAACCTGCTGTTTGGCAGCCTGCTGGATCGCGCGCTGGTGCCCTCGCTGGAGGCCGTTTATCCCTGGCTGCTGCTGGCCATTTTCCCACTCTGCAGCGCTGTCGCCTTGAATATTATCTGTCGACCGCTTCGGTAATAAATACGTTACGTTTTCGGACGATACTTTTGCGGCAACGCCGGTACTGGACGACGATCGTCAATCAGATGACGAAGAGTCAGAATCGGATGACGCCACAGCATTCTCGGCCCCGCCCAGCGCATCACCTGCTTCATCTCTTCTCGCTTCGCGGGCTGGTAGCAGTGAATGGGACACTGTTTACAGGCCGGCTTTTCTTCCCCAAACGCACATTTATCGAGACGCTTATCGGCATAGGCCCTAAGCGCCTGATAATGCCCCTCCTCTGTTGAAGCCTGAGGACATTTTTTCTCATATAAGGCGATCATTTTGGCGATCGTCACTTTTTCTCTTGCGATGCGTTTACCGGACATGGGAGATCACCCTCTCATAAATTGCATTCATGATACTCCTTTACGCAGTGATTTTCAGTCGTTGCATTTTGCTTTCTGAAGACGCCTTCCGCTTTTAAGCCAGCGCGAGGCCAGGGTTACTGGTATTTTATACAGCCAATACGTTCCCCTGTTAGCCAGCCAAGAGGAGTGCCTATGCAAGCGATTACCGCTACAAAAACGTACCGTCATTTAAAAGTCGGCTATTTTAGAAAGCGCCATGAAGATCGTAAAACCAAGATCCCGCGCCGCTATAGCATGCATGCCGCCCTGAGCCTGAAAGGTGATTGGCTAGAGAAAGCGGGCTTTACAACCCATTCGCGGGTCAGAGTGGGCGTCGAACAGGGGAAAATCATCATTGAGCTGGTGGAAGAAGACGGGATATGACCATGCCGCCGTGCAGGCGGCGACATCACCTGTTCCCGGCCAGTCAGCGCGCGCAGAAGAATATTGGGCGCTTACCCACGGAAAACATAAACCCCTTAGGCCCTTGTTTTGTAATTGAATAATTTAATTTTTTATTGGGGTAAACAAAGAAGTCGGGCAGAACATCGCTGATAACGTCATTGGGTAGTGATTCATCATCGTTCACATGAAGGATATTGAGCGACGTAAAGTGGAAGGAGTCCTTATTTTCCGTCCAGACGTAGGAGACATCCCTGCGGATAACGCCTGCCACTTTATCGTTCTTATAATACGTACCGCTTACCGCAACGATGCCGGTTTGCGTCTTCATCGTGTACATGAAGTCGAGCGTAATGTGAGCGCGGGCATCCTCGTGATAAACCACGATTGACGCTGAGCAGGCCTCTGTGTTTTCCCGCTTTTCCAGACGTAAATGATACAGCCAGGAAATCAGCGCGCCCGCGGCAAAAAACATCAGGCACAGTAACACTATCGTCCGTTTCTTCATTGCATATACCCCCTGAAATACAATGCCGTGCATTCTGCATTGGGTTCTGCTTCATAAGGCTTTCTGCAGGCGAGCACGGACAGGGCAGGCGCATTGCTGGAAGAAGAGAAATAAATCCACGGGTACTTTTTACAATCAAGCCCGGTTTTCATGATAATTTTAATAAAGCGCGAGAAATTACCAATACTTTTAATATCATCACTTTGCGAGAAATAGTGGCAACCGTTTTCGGTTCGGTTAATGGTGTAATTCTGGAAAAAATCTTTATCCGGATTATCTCGGAATATGTGATGCAGCATGAAATAGCCCAGTGCAAAGGAGATAATCATTAAGAGCACAGGAAAAAACAGGCGACGTAATTTACGCGGCGATTTTTTTTCGACCAGCACCTGAGACGTATTCACCGCCGGTTGTTCGACAGGCACCGTCAGAGGCGCTTCGGGCAACGAAACCTCTGCTGGTTCTTCTGTATCCACCCCATCCGTTTCAACGCGGGTGACCTTTACGCTTTTATGAATCTGGAAACCTTTTCTCGGCACCGTCGCAACCAGCGTGTCGCTCGTTTCTCCAGCCGAACGCAAACCGCGCCGGATAATAGAGATATTCTGATAAAGCGTATTTGCCGGGACGATCATCCCGTCCTCGCCCCACACTTTATCGAAGAATTCTTTCTGGTTCACCACCTCTGGCGAGGATTCCAGTAAAAGCGCGAGACAACGACTTGCTGGCGTTGTCAGAATTACGCTTAATTCAGGTTTATTCAACGAGACAAGGACGTTTTTGTCAGGACAAAATTTAATATTATCGTTAATTATCCAAAACATACGCTACTCGCTCGACAGCAAACAGAATCGGGAAACTATTGATATGAATGATAATTATACGCCGCGGCTATTTCTTGTCAAAGCAAGAAGTTACGGTATAAGTGAGCGAAAGAATGCGTTCCTGAATGAATGAATAATATAACGAGTGCTCTTATGCGGAAGGTACGTGCAAAAAGCCCCGTTTTCGCATAGATGGAATCCGGTACGCACTTTAGTCGAAAGAGCCTTCTCCTTCTGTTTTCCTGCCCTACAGACTCCGTTATCATGGTCACCAAACATTGCATGATAAGACGCTCAGGATTTCATGAGTTCCAATGAGACAGGAAGACACCTGACAATAAAAACAAAAGCCAACTCATTGAAAGTTAATAAAATGGACACGATACGCTAATGAGTACACTAGAGAATTTCGACGCACATACCCCCATGATGCAGCAATATAAATCATGGTTTATAACCAAATGATTTTATTGTATTAATATTGATATACATGAAATAAATATACACGTGGTATACATTTGTTGGTAAGAGTGGATAAAAAGTAGGTTTTTTTGAACATTATTTATACTATATAAATTAACAAAATAGTCAAAACACGATAAAGTTGAGCAGATACAATAGGTTAACAACCAAAAATCTGCGCAACCTACTACTTGATGCTGTAATCCCCTTTAACTCTTGGTCTGACAACTAGCTTGTGATCTTTTGTTAATGAAACATCATAATCTTTTCTGCTTCCAGAAAATTTACCTTTCTCAAATAGTCTGTTAGCAAAGTTATCTTTTAAAGTGTCTTTGTAGCTTTTGTATTCCTTCGATGCTAGATGATCAGTATTTGCCATTTTTTGAGAATCAGTGAAAACAGCGGCATTCCAGAATTCGCCTTTTTTTATTTTGTTTTCTATTTCTTTGTTCTGTTTTTGGACTTTTCTTTTATTTGCTAAATATACAAGTCGTGATCTTAATCGCTCTTTAAACGGTATTTTATAGACGTATTCTTTCGTTTTCTTTGGTTCGCTAGTATTTTCCGTGTTAACAGCGGAAAAAGGAACAAGCGAAATTATTTCGTTGTTTTGTTTTTTTTGTCTTGGACGGCGAACAACTAGATCGGGATTTCTATTTTCAATAATTATTGATTCATGTGCATTTAGAATATCTTTAAAACGTTTATATTCTTTTTCTGATTTAATCTCGATCTGCTTTTTTATTTTAATTCTTTTTGATTGTTCTTCTTTTAAATATTTTTGAGATACTCTTTTAAAAGCTGGTCTATCTAATAAAAAAACACGTTTATAATTTTCAGCGGTCGGATTTTTTTCAAAATCTTCTGTTGCTTCTAAAAGCTGATCGTTTAGAGTTCTTCTGTCTATTCTTGACTTGTGATTATATTTTTTCAAATAAGCATTTGTATTATCCTCCCAAGCTAAACGCCATTTCTCCATGTTATCTTTATTATTCCACTCCCTGCCCAATACGTTATTTTTTGCAAACTGATTACCAGAGGGATCAAGTTCTCTTGTCGTTGTCATGATATGACAATGAATATTATCCTCTTTGTCTTTATGTATTGCATAGTTTGCAATCATTCCAACCTTCGTAAAATTCTCTTTTATGAAATGCTCAACTAACTCTTTATTTTGTTCAAGTGTTAATTCGTTGGGCAATGCAATAATAAAAGCACGAGCAAGACGGCTATTAGATCTATTTTCTTTCTGCTCGACGGCGTTCCATAGATAAGACGGATTTTTAAAATCATTGCTGGCACCGCTTGGCAACAGTACATTACTAAAAGCTATGTCATCAGCTTTCTGTGCATAACGCCAGCTTGTGCCGTCTTTTACGTTTTTGTCGTCTATGCGGTTGATATAGGCGGAATGAGCAACGGCATTGTTCAGCCTTTGGCCTCTTGCGACTATATTACATTGAAAGCTATATATTGCCATTCCTTGAAATCCTTTGTTTTTTTGGTTTTGCTGTATGCCCTTGCTTTTGATTTTAAGAGGCCCCTGCCAGGCCCATTACAAAGTAAGCGTAGCGAAACTTTGTGTATATGGGTATTGCTTTAATATTTTGTCTTCGCCAAAACATTAAGCAATAAAAAGCCCGTTTTCCTGTATATATATAAAATAACCGATTTTCAAAAATAATCAAATTTGACAATATTAATAAAAGTTATATATATAAATAAAAGCATGGAGGTGTTTATATGTTGATTTTGATCGGTGTGTTGTTTTGCCTTATGTATTTATATTCAATGATGGAAGATATAGCGACAAGGAAAGTCAGTAATAAAATGAGCGGTTTAAAAAAGAAATACGATGACACAGTTAAAGAATATAATGTTTTGCAACTTGCAAAAAAAATAAAAGAGAAAAAGAGGAGTTAAGTATGTATAAATGTTTTAGATATTGCCATCACTGCGGTGAGAAAACAGAACAAGTATGTTATGAAAACGATCCCTGTTATTGCACACAATGCGGGGAGGATGTTGCATGAAAAAATCAAATGATGAACTAATAGAGAGTTACAAACAAAGAATAAGGCAAATAAAAGAAAGAGCAAAAAAAGAAACCGTTCAAAAAATAAAAAAGGATCGTCGTGAGTTTGATCATCAAAAATATATTTTAGCTGGTAGCGTTTTAAAAGTATTAAATATAAATGAAAATGCAACCGCTGAAACTGTTAAAGATATATTACCAGCCTTGATAGATTTTCTTGAAAGTAAAAAAGATTATTTAAACTCTAACGGATATAAAGAAAAAGGTGAAGAGATTTTAAAATTTTGGAGTACCCAATAAAAGCCCCCTAGGGCTTTTATTATATTATTGATTTCCTTCCTCTATATCTTCTAGTATTTCAGAACAAGCATTTATAAAATCATCTTCATTATTAGTGCTATTGTCGTCTAAATAGTCTTCACCCCAGCCAGAAATTTTGTATTTTGTCGCTGTGAAGTGAATTAAGTCTTCAATTGTTATTTTTTGTACATCCGTTATTTTGTGTTTAACAATGTACTCTTTTATTTCTTCTTCTGTGAATTGAAAACTTCTTGAAAACTCAAAAACGTAATTTGTAGACATAAAAACCACTCCAAATATTAAATTGTCAAATTCTAAATCGGGGGTTCCCTTTTAAGGGTTCCGATTTAGTGTTTGACAACTCTACCACATAAACCCTTGGCAAGAGTAGAAGGCGAACGAAGTGAACCTTCTACCTATCAAACAGAAATTTTCGTGACCAAATGATCGATTGTATCGATCATTAAATTAGTAATGATAGTTTTAACCTATCATGACTCGCGCAATCGATCGGTGAAACAATTGATATAAACGATCAATAACTAATACCTGATAGTTTACGCCTATTGTGGAGTGGGTTTTTGATCGATATAAACGATATGACACCATATCCATAGTAGATCAATTATATCAATTGCTTACGTTATCATTTAAAGGTGGAAAACATGTCGGAGTGTCCATTTTGCAAGGCCGCAGTGCATGAAGATGCTTCTGTTTGTCGTGGTTGTGGTGCAGAAAGATTAAAAGGCTACGTCAGTCAGCAGACTATGAAGGGGCTGGTAGTTGGTGGAACCATAGTTGGCATTCCTGCGGGATTTGTCATGGCCTACCTGACCAAATCCACGCCGGTAATGGTGATTACTTTGCTCGCTTTCATGCTTGGCCCTTTGCTGATTCTGAAATTTAAAACCAAAGATAAAGTCAGTTGGGTTCGTCCGACCGCACGTTAATGGCTTTGCCAACATAAGGGAAAAACACCTCAACTCACTGTTCTGAATGAAAGTCTCAGGGCGGTGAGTTTTTTATAACAAATAAGGCTTACCAAAATGAAAAAAACAATCGTAGCGTTTTCCATTTCCGCTACTCTGGCGTTAACAGGATGCCAGCAGTTAAACGATGCAACAGAAAAGGTAGGGCAATCGATCAACTCGTCCTTATCTTCTCTGGGCAATGTTTTAAACACTTCCGGTAGTAAAGGTAATACAACAGCAGCAGATAATCTTCCTGTTAACTCCGTCAATGGCTTGGGTGCAATCTGTCGTGATTATGAAGCCAATGCGATGGCAGGTAAAAAGAACTGGATTGGTAAGAAGGTCAGCATTAGCAATGCAACTGTATTAGAAGCACAGGAAGCATACGACACGATGAAGTATCTTGGTGCGCAGCGAGACCATAAAACCTACGCTATGATCTTCCAGACAGCTGATACGAAATATTGCGGCGGGGCTGTTCTGTTGTCTTACTATGCAGGGCAGGATGAGGATATTTTAAAATTCAAGAAAGGGCAAAAGGTTAATATTACTGGTGTGGTCTATGATATTGGCGACAGGACGTTTGGCACACATAATAATGGCAATATGGCATGGAAAGTGATTAAAATGCAAAATGGCATTATTCGTTAAATATGATAATTATTTTAAATAATGGGAAAACTCCAATTAATATCCCTTCCTAGTAAGCACTGCAAAAACATCAACAACAAATGTAAAATTGCAAAAATATGAAATACAGGCGCACATTAGCTGCGCCTTCTACTTGATTATACAGAAACAACGGCGGCAATAATATTTCCACGCAAACCTTGTGCCGCAAGGCATAAGGTTATTTTTGCGTGAGAAAATATTGGAAAAATATTGTTTCTGTATAAGGGTGTGCCCTTCGGCAGGGATTAATCCCTGAGAGAAAAATTAAAAATAAATAGATATCTATATTTGACAAAAAAGAAAAAACCTCTTATCTATTAACTTACCACAGTAAAATAAATAAAGAGGTTTAAAATCGTTTACATGTTAAATATTACACAAGAAAAAATAGATGTCAAATATAAGCTAACGGAATTAGCAAAAATAAATGCAGATATTCTTAACAAAAGAAAATCCCAAAATATAGAGTTAGCAAAACACTTTTATAGACGAAGTAATAAAACAGGATTAAATTCAGTTAAACAAAGAGCTAATAGAATATTTGCTTGTAATCTAAATCGATTTTCCCTTATTGCGAATGATTACGCATACAACATTCTTACTAATCGTTGTCGTGATAGACATTGCCCAGACTGCCAAAGAGTGAGATCGTTTATATGGCAAGACGATATTATAAAAATTATGCCTTCGCTGACAAGAGAACGTGATAACGATGGTTTTCTCTTTATTACTTTAACTGTAAAGAACCCATTGGTTAATGATCTTTCTACTGTAATGGATGCGATGTCCAAAGCTTTTAAAAGAATGATACAATCTGAATTTAGTAGCTTTTTAGTGGGTGGCGTCAGAACATTTGAAATAACAAGAGAAAAAAAAGACAAAAATCGTTGCCATCCACATATTCACGCATTATTACAAGTCAAAAATACATATTTTAAACATCATTATATTAGTAAAAGTCTTTTAAGTGAAATATGGTTGGGACATATCTCACGAGAATTAACGAAAGTTAATTTATTTGTTCCAACCGATTATCGTTCTGGAATAATAGTTGATATATCCAGAGTTATAACCTCTGGTGCCTATGATAAAATAAGACAAAAAAAAATATTAAAGAAAGATCTAAAAAATAGCGATTACCTTAACAGCAAAAATATAAACATCAAAAACAATGGCCAAAAAGTAATAAATTATGTACTGAAATATACAACAAAAGAAAATAATCTGTTCAACGGCGATAGCTGGTCTTTTACGTATGACAAACAAATAAAAGGAAAGAGATTAATTTCTACTTTTGGCACCTATAAAGTGGAATTAGCAAAATATAAAAAAGAAAAGCGCTGTCAACGTTATAATGAGATGGAATTCTTAGATAGATTAAAATCCAGAGCGAATATAAAAAGCATCGATAATAGCAATGTTTTCTATTGCTACTATAAAAATGAATATATAGCTGAAAACTCAACTTTGGAACGCTCTTTGTTCAATAAGAGAGCTAATATAGTAAAAAATATTTCAAAGGCTCTTGTAAACCAAAACAAACTCTTTTCACTAAGGCAATTCGAAGATGATGTATTTGAAAAGTCGAAGATGTATGATGATGAACCAAGCTTTGACAACCTGAAAATACTTAATGATTCTATATCGTCATTGAATAAAAAAAGGCATAATCGTTACACATTACATAAACGACTTGTTGATGCTGGGCATAGAGTTATGGTGGATGAAATCAATTATTATATAGTCGGTTCCCCAGAGTACATTTATTCTACATTAGAGTATTGCCATGAGATGGATGGAGTAGAGACTGCTGATCATTTTGTGAACAATCACAGTCTCTATGAAGAATTGCCATTTTAAATAGCAAGGAATAAGATACTATATTTATATTAGTTTATAAGCTTCAATTGCTAATTGTTCACTGCGTTGGTCAACATTATCTTTTGTCCATTCAGCGCCGTTATATAATTGAATAAATTCTTGAACATTAATCAGCTCAGATTCTTTATACTTTTCTAACTTTTGCGGGAAAGGATAATTTTTGCAGTCTTCATTCAAATTAAAGCAAAGAGGTATTAAATTACCAATCTTTCCAACATGCTTTTCATCAAAATTTGACTGAGAACCTATATGTTCTAATGAAACCAAGCCATGTTTTAATTCCCTGGTTCCTCTCTTACTAATCTCCAAACGTTCGAAAACATAATTGATTAGTTTCTTTTGTGTACTTTTAGAATTTGTATACCATAAATTTTGTGTGAATTTTCCTAAAAACTCGCTTTCTGATGGCATCTTTTCATTAATAGTATTACTGATGTCTGTGAGTAGGGTCTTAACCTCTCTTGCATTGGTACACTTAGAAAGTTTGACAGCAAATCCTGAATACATTAAATCGATACCTGATGGTCGAGCTTTGCAGATAGCATTGAATCTAAAATGAAATCTTTCGATACTCCTTAGAATATCAATAAATTGGGTTTGTGTTAACGCGCGAGGTTTGTTTTTCCTTAGCCTGATAGCGGCCATAATAAATGGTCTTGCAACTGTTATGTCAAATATATCCAGAGCTTTTAATGACTCATAAATAGTTTTTTGATCCTGTTGTTTCCAATCTTCATCTTTGGGCGCTACAATCTTTATATAACTATCAATTTCAGCATGCAATTCATTAAGGAAATCTTGTGGCTTTACAGATAAAGAATCATCAGAGATTAATTTTTTAAATGAGCGGTAAAGCTGATCTTTCCCCACATAGCCATATTTAGATAACCACCATGTTCTGACAAAGTCTGTGATGGAAGGGTTTGATACATTTTCAACTAGTTTATCATCTATATCAGCCCATTTTTGCTTGGCAAAATCAGCAGGGTAAGTTTGAGTACAATGTTGTAATATCTTGTTTTTTATTAGGTCAATTGAGCTTAGGCTTATGCCCCTAGCATTTAGAACTTCAAATATATCGTATGCATCTTCGCTGGTGCCAACTAAAATCCTTACCATTTTTAGATAATCGGTAAGCATTTTGATAATCGATTCCAGACAGTTTGCATATTCTAAGTTGCTATATTTTACACCCACTCTACTTTTATTTAACAACTGGCAAGCATTCTTTTTCTTTAATTTATCAAGAATTAACTTACCCGCTTTATCGAGCTTTTCATCTTCTTCATATTGAATGTTTGGATTATAGTCTTTATCCGCTTGAAATTTTAAACGAAAAAAATCTTTACCATTACTTTTCTCAATTTTAGCAGTCGGCTCTTCCTTTTGAAGTATTGATGTTGGAGGCGCTACTATATATGTATTAAAAACACTCTCACCTGCTTTTTCGTATCCTATTTCTTTTAATATTCTTGATGCCAATGACAAAGTGATAGTAATGATAGTTAATCGTTGCTGACCATCAATAATATCTAAAACTCCTGATGTCTCTTGGCCTGATAAAACTATCGTACCTAAAAAATATTCATTAAACTCAAACTTCCCATGTTCATTGTTATAATTAATATTCCTAGTTACGTCATCCCAGAACTCTTCTATTTGAAGTTTTTCCCAGCTGAACTCCCGCTGATTCCTAGGAATTAGGTATTTCCTTTTAACGGACAGCAGATCGTTAACTGTAACTTGCACTGCATCGAAATTCATATTTTCACCTCAAATGGTGGGTATTTTTCTGATGCCAATATGTCATTATAAAGGCGTGGTGATTTTGATAATATATTTAACTCAATTCTCTGTAAAGCTTCTTTCAACCTCTCAATGTCGGGGTCGGCATAACGCTCAGTTGGATCGGTTGTGTTTCTGTGATTAAGTAATCTTTTGACAACGGAATAAGAAGTTATTTCCTCGGCAATACGTCCAAAAGTTCGTCTTAGGTCATGCATTCCTAACTTTACAATGCCTGCTTCTTCACATAATTTTATACGAAGTTCTTTGGAGTCCGAGTAATGTCCGGTTTTACTAAATTTTGACCTTGCTGGAAAAACATATTTATTTTTTTTACTACTATTTATGCTTGCTTCATCAGCCATATATTTCCTATCTTTAAGAATACGATACATAGCGTCGCATATTGGAAGTGTATGATTATTTCTATTTTTTGTATCAAAAAAGAACATGATGCGATTATCCAAATCGACATAGTTAGTTGTTCTCGCTTGCGCATCTGTTAACTCATCACGCCAGCATAAAGAAGCTGACTCTTCTTTTCTGGCTCCCGACAAAATTGTTACGAGCAAATAATCACAACCTAGACGATTCGTAAAGCGTTTGTGGTACAAAGTATCTAAAAAATGTTTCAGCGTGTCCCTTGGAGAGAGCGGGTTTCTGACATTCTTTTTTCTATATGACTCTTCAAGTTCTGACCTTGTTCTGTACTTCTTTTGAACAGTTAAGATAGTAAATGGGTTATAAATTAATGATGCTGCTCGCTGTTGAGTCTGAGCGTTGATTGCTTCTATCTCAATTGCATGTTTTACCGCTACATTAGCCCAACGAAATGTTTGCTCTGCGGCTGTTCTTGCCTTTACTGCTATTTCGTCAAACTTTTTTAAAATCTCATTTCCTGTTAGATCTTTAATTCTCAAATTTGACCAATCTGACAATCTATTTTCAGCTTTATTATAAACAATAAGGGTATTAGACTTAGCTGGTTTGGAGCGAGTTAATAAATGGTTTCTATACTGTTCAAATATCTCTTTAACTGTCAATTCTGAAGCATCAGTTTCACGCCTAAGTTTATTAGGATTACGCTTTGTTAGCTTCATATCCTGTACATACTGGCGAGCTTTATCTCGCGCTTGCGCAATATTATCAAAATCATTAACACTGCCAAGCGTAGCGCGGATTACTTGCATACCGCTATCAGAGTCAGCAACACGGCGTTGTATGTAGTAAACCTTCTTGTTAGCTGACACTTTGACACCAAATCCTACCGGGGCGTCTCTGTGCGAGTCTGTGATAAAGTATGGTTTACGCTGTTCATTTAGCTCAAAGATCAACTGTCCATCAGCCAGGATTTTTGGCTTAAAATCAATCGATAGCGTCTTTACTACAAGCTGTTGATTTAGAGTGATTTTCATATGATTTGTATACCAGTTCATTTTTCGTTCAGCAACGTTCAGCGCTGATATACATATAGTATACATTTTTTTGCTGTGAGTGTGTTAATGTATACCAAAACACACTCACCTTAGAGTCTTTACAAATGGATAAATACAGTAAAATCAAAGACAAGAGTGTTAAAATTGAAGGGGTGGAAAACCACACCCCAATGATGCAGCAGTACCTGAAGCTGAAAGCACAGCATCCGGAAATTCTGCTGTTTTACCGTATGGGCGACTTTTACGAGCTCTTTTATGACGATGCTAAACGTGCGTCGCAGTTGCTCGACATCTCCCTGACCAAACGCGGCGCATCGGCAGGTGAGCCCATCCCTATGGCCGGTATCCCGCATCATGCGGTGGAAAACTATCTGGCGAAACTGGTGAATCAGGGGGAATCCGTCGCCATTTGCGAGCAGATTGGCGATCCCGCCACGTCAAAAGGCCCGGTTGAGCGCAAAGTCGTGCGCATCGTCACGCCCGGCACCATCAGCGACGAAGCGCTGCTGCAAGAACGCCAGGATAACCTGCTGGCCGCACTCTGGCAGGATGGTAAAGGATTTGGCTATGCGACGCTGGATATCAGCTCCGGGCGTTTTCGCCTGAGTGAACCGGCTGACCGTGAGACGATGGCTGCCGAATTGCAACGTACTAACCCGGCAGAGCTGCTCTACGCCGAAGATTTCGCTGAAATGGCGCTGATTGAAGGTCGTCGTGGTCTGCGTCGTCGTCCGCTGTGGGAATTCGAAATTGATACTGCGCGCCAGCAGCTCAATCTGCAGTTTGGCACGCGCGACCTGATTGGCTTTGGCGTGGAAAACGCCCCGCGCGGACTGTGTGCGGCAGGCTGTCTGCTGCAATATGTAAAAGATACCCAGCGTACTGCCCTGCCGCATATCCGCTCTATCACCATGGAGCGTCAGCAGGACAGCATCATCATGGACGCCGCCACGCGCCGTAACCTGGAGATAACCCAGAATCTGGCAGGCGGCGTTGAAAATACCCTGGCTTCCGTCCTCGACAGTACCGTTACGCCGATGGGCAGCCGCATGCTTAAGCGCTGGCTGCATATGCCGATTCGCGACACCAATACGCTTATCGGCCGCCAGCAAACTATCGCCGCATTGCAGGACAGTTACACCGAATTACAGCCGGTACTGCGTCAGGTAGGCGATCTGGAGCGTATCCTCGCCCGCCTGGCTCTGCGTACGGCACGCCCGCGCGACCTCGCACGTATGCGCCATGCCTTCCAGCAGCTGCCGGAACTGCGCGCTCAGTTGGGCAACGTCGACAGCGCACCGGTGCAAAAATTGCGCGAAACGATGGGCGAATTCACCGAGCTTCGCGAACTGCTTGAGCGCGCCATCATCGATGCGCCTCCGGTACTGGTGCGCGATGGCGGCGTGATTGCCCCCGGATATAACGAAGAGCTGGACGAGTGGCGCGCGCTGGCAGACGGCGCAACGGACTACCTTGATAAGCTGGAGATCCGTGAACGCGAGCGTCTGGGTCTTGATACCCTGAAAGTGGGCTATAACGCGGTCCACGGCTACTACATTCAGATCAGCCGCGGGCAGAGTCACCTGGCGCCGATTCACTACGTGCGCCGCCAGACGCTGAAAAACGCTGAGCGCTACATTATCCCCGAGCTGAAAGAGTACGAGGATAAAGTCCTCACCTCGAAAGGAAAAGCGCTGGCGCTGGAAAAGCAGCTGTATGACGAGCTGTTCGACATGCTGATGCCGCACCTGGCCGATCTGCAGCTAAGCGCCGCCGCGTTGGCCGAACTGGACGTGCTGGTCAACCTGGCTGAACGCGCTGAAACGCTGAACTATACCTGCCCGACCTTTACCGACAAGCCCGGCATTCGCATTACTGAAGGGCGTCATCCGGTGGTGGAGCGCGTGCTGAACGAACCGTTCATCGCTAACCCGCTCAGCCTGTCGCCGCAGAGACGCATGCTGATCATTACCGGACCGAACATGGGCGGTAAAAGTACCTATATGCGTCAGACGGCGCTGATAGCGCTGCTCGCGTATATCGGCAGCTACGTCCCGGCGCAAAACGTGGAGATTGGCCCAATCGACCGCATATTTACCCGCGTCGGGGCTGCGGACGATCTGGCGAGCGGTCGCTCAACCTTCATGGTCGAGATGACCGAAACGGCCAACATTCTGCACAACGCCACCGAGCACAGCCTGGTGCTGATGGACGAAGTCGGGCGCGGAACGTCAACCTATGATGGTTTGTCCCTGGCGTGGGCCTGCGCGGAAAGCCTAGCGAATAAAATCAAGGCTATGACGCTGTTTGCGACCCATTACTTCGAACTGACGCAACTGCCGGAGAAAATGGAAGGAGTGGCGAACGTGCATCTTGATGCACTGGAGCACGGCGACACCATCGCCTTTATGCACACGGTGCAGGATGGCGCGGCAAGCAAGAGCTATGGGCTGGCCGTAGCGGCGCTGGCAGGTGTACCGAAAGAGGTGATCAAGCGCGCGCGTCAGAAACTGCGCGAGTTGGAAAGCCTTTCGCCGAACGCGGCGGCGACGCAGATAGATGGTACGCAGATGTCGCTGCTGGTGCCTGCGGAAGAGACGTCGCCAGCCGTGGAAGCGCTGGAGAATCTCGACCCGGATTCACTGACGCCGCGTCAGGCGCTGGAGTGGATTTATCGGCTGAAGAGTCTGGTTTAGTTCTCTGCGGTCTGTTTTGTCGGGTGGCGGCTTCGCCTTACCCGACCTACAAAACCCGTAGGCCCGGTAAGCGCAGCGCCACCGGGCTTTTTTTACAGCAACGGTGGGATCGTCGGCACCTGCGGTGCCTCGTCAATATCCTTCTGCGTCATGCGAAACGCTTCAGGGTAGTGCTCGCGGCTGGTACGGCGCAGCGGTTCGGTATCGCGCCAGGTATACAAACAATGCTGGCACTGGTAAACGGTCCAGACCCCTTTCACCGGTGACGTCGCCATCACTTCAATATGCTCATCGGCACAACGTGGACAAATCATCTTTTCCTCCTTATTGGCGTGCTGCCAGCATCGCGGTCAATTTTTCAGCCCAGGCTTTGGTTTCAGGCAGATCCTGTACCGGCTGGCTGTAGTGGCCACGGGTGTCCGGTGCAACTGGCGTGGTGGCATCAATAATCAGCTTGTCGGTAATGCCCGCCGGGCTGGAACCAGGGTCAAGTTCAAGGACCGACATGTTCGGCAGCTGTACCAGATCCCCTGCCGGGTTCACTTTCGACGACAGCGCCCACATCACCTGCGGGAGGTTGAACGGATCGACATCTTCATCCACCATGATTACCATCTTCACGTAGCCCAGACCGTGCGGCGTGGTCATAGCACGTAAACCGACCGCGCGGGCAAAACCACCGTAACGTTTTTTGGTGGAGATAATCGCCAGCAGGCCGTGGGTGTACATCGCGTTCACCGCCTGCACTTCCGGGAATTCTGCTTTTAGCTGCTGGTAAAGCGGCACGCAGGTCGCCGGGCCCATCAGATAATCAATTTCGGTCCACGGCATGCCGAGGTAGAGCGACTCAAAAATCGGTTTGGTGCGGTAAGAGACTTTGTCGATACGTACAACCGTCATGTTACGTCCACCGGAATAGTGTCCGGTAAACTCGCCGAACGGCCCTTCGATTTCACGCTTGCGGCCTTCGATGACCCCTTCAAGGATCACTTCAGAACCCCAGGGCACGTCGAAGCCGGTCAGCGGCGCAGTGGCAATCGGGTACGGGCTTTCACGCAGTGCGCCCGCCATTTCATACTCGGACTGATCGTATTTCAGCGGCGTCGCGCCCATCAGCGTGATGATCGGATCGTTGCCGAGGGTAATCGCAATCGGCAGATCTTCACCGCGCTCTTCCGCTTTGTGCAGATGCAGAGCGATATCGTGCATCGGAACCGGCTGCAGGCCGAGCTTGCGCTTACCCTTCACTTCCATGCGGTAGATGCCGACGTTCTGCTTGCCGAAGTGGTCCGGGTCGAGCGGATCGCGCGAGACGACGCACGCTTTATCGAGATAAAAACCGCCGTCACCGTCGTTCAGGCGAAATAGCGGCAGAATGTCGAACAGGTTGATCTCTTCACCGTCCACCGTATTCTGAGCCCAGGCAGGGTTAGCGCGGCGCTCTGGCGTAACGGGGAATTTATCCCAGCGGCGAATAAACTCGTCGATCTGTTTTTTTACCGGGGTGTTCGCAGGCA
>Ga0157371_10001783_pt1 | contig 21764 bp, 20 predicted proteins | sample C45metaG_FD_113462 | JGI IMG/M metagenome (GOLD analysis project Ga0157371, IMG submission 113462) | Corn rhizosphere microbial communities from Kellogg Biological Station, Michigan, USA - C4-5 metaG | ecosystem: Host-associated > Plants > Roots > Rhizosphere > Soil | place: USA: Michigan...
GCAGCGGGCGCTTCGCGTCGAGACCCTGCGAGCGACCCTCCCGTTCGCCAAGGGGTTTGGGATGGAGATCGGGATGACCGTCGACGCCGTCCGCGCCGGCTACCGGCTGCGCGAGTACGAGCTGGACCTCGAGCACCGCGCGACCGGCCGGGACCTCCGGGGCTTCCTCCATCGCGCTGGTCAGCTGCGCGACTTCGCCCGGGTATATCTCTCCCGACTGGCGCAGCGCCGCTGAACGTCACACAAATTTTGCGATTCAGCACACCACACGTGAACAGATGGTCCCTAGAGTGGCACTATGGAGGTCGTGAGAGAAAAGTGGACCGATGAGCGTCTCGACGACTTGAACGTCCGAATGAACGAAGGCTTCGACAGGCTCGACAAGGACATGAGGGAAGTGCGGTCTGAGCTCGCGGGGATGAATGATCGTTTCGAAGCGACCCATCGCTTGATCATCCAGGTCGGGGGCGGTCTCTTTGGGACCATGGTCATCGGTTTTCTCAGCCTCTTGGTGGCTCATTGAGAAGAGGCGCGGCAGCTGTTGTTCTGGCGGTAGCCCTTCTGCTTTTCGCCTCGCTCGCCAACGCCGAGCTGGCCGAGCGGGGGAACCTCTTCGTCAAGTTCGACGGCGGCATCGCCCCGATGGCGCTGCCGCGAACCGAGCGGGCGCCGATCTCGGTCCGGGTTGACGGCACGGTGCGGGTGCTCTCCGGCGAACGGCCGCCCGCCCTGCGCCACATCTCGATCGCGATCAACCGCGGCGGCGTCATCGACACCCGTGGGCTGCCGACCTGCCGGCGCTCGCAGATCGAACCGGCCACCTCGCAGCAGGCGCTGGAAGCTTGCCGCTCGGCGCTGGTCGGGGAAGGCCGCTACGTCGGCGCCTTGGCGCTGCCCGAACAGGACCGCTTCCCGCTGCAGGGGGGCGTCCTCGCCTTCAACGCCGTCGTTGACGGCCAGCGGGCGATCCTCGCCCACGTCTACGGCGGCGACCCGGTGCCGAACAGCCGCATCATCGTCTTCCACATCCACCAGGCGCACAGCGGCACCTTCGGGACGACGCTCAGCGCCGCCCTGCCGGTCCGGCTCAACCGCTCGGGCTACCTGAAGAAGATCAGCCTCGAGCTGCGGCGGACCTTCGTCTACCGCGGGCAGAAGCACAGCTACCTGAGCGCCGCCTGCTCGGCTCCGGCCGGTTTCACCAGCGCCACCTTCCCCTTCTCGAAGGTCTCGATGGCCTTTGCCGACGGGCGCAAGCTCTCCTCGGTCCTGATCCGCACCTGCAAGGTCCAGAAGTAACGTAGCCAGCCGTGATCCTCGCGATCGACCAGGGGACGACGGGGACCACCTGCCTCGTCTTCGACCGCCAGGGCCGGGTCCAAGGCCGGGCCTACTCGGAGTTCGAGCAGTTCTTCCCGCGGCCGGGCTGGGTCGAGCACGACGCGAACGAGATCTGGGAGGTGACGCGGCGGGTCGCCGCCGAGGCGCTCGCCGACGCCGGCGGCTCGAAGCCGGAGGCGATCGGGATCACCAACCAACGCGAGACGGTGGTCGCCTGGGACCCGCAGACGGGCGAGCCGATCCACCGGGCGCTGGTCTGGCAGGACCGTCGCACGGCGGCGCGCTGCGACGAGCTGAAGCAGGCCGGGCACGAGCCGCTGGTGCGCGAGCGGACCGGGCTGACGATCGACCCGTACTTCTCCGGGACCAAGATCGAGTGGCTGCTGGGCAACGCCGAGGGTGCCGAGCGGGCGGTCTTCGGGACGATCGACTCCTGGCTCCTCTTCAAGCTGACCGGCCGCCACGCCACCGACTACACGAACGCTTCGCGGACGATGCTGTTCGACATCCGCAAGCTGGCCTGGGACGAGGAGCTCTGCAGCCTGCTCGGGGTCGACCCGGCGCGGCTGCCGGAGCCGCTGCCCTCCTCCTGCATCTTCGGCACGACGAGCGAGTTCGGCGGCGAGGTGCCGGTGGCGGGGGTGGCCGGCGACCAGCAGGCGGCGCTCTTCGGCCAGGCCTGCCACCACCCGGGGATGGCGAAGAACACCTACGGCACCGGCAGCTTCGTTCTCCTCAACAGCGGCGCCGAGCCGCCGCTGGCGCCGGAGGGACTGCTGGCGACGGTTGCGGCCAGCGGCGGCGAGGAGACCTCTTACGCGCTCGAGGCGGCGATCTTCGTCACCGGCGCCGCGGTGCAGTGGCTGCGCGACGGGCTGGGGATCATCGAGCAGGCGGGGGAGACCGAGGCGCTCGCCGCCTCGCTCGACTCCAACGACGGCGTCTACTTCGTCCCCGCCCTCACCGGCCTCGGCTCCCCCTACTGGGACCCCTACGCGCGCGGCACGATCGTCGGCCTCACCCGCGGCAGCGCCCGCGCCCACCTGGCGCGGGCGGCGCTGGAGGCGATCGCTTACGAGACCGCCGACGCGGTGCGGGCGCAGGAGGCCGCCTGTGGGGAGCGGCTGGAGCTGCTGCGGGCCGACGGCGGCGCCACCGTCAACCGCTGGCTAATGCAGTTCCAGGCCGACGTCCTGGGGGCGCCGGTCTCGGTTCCGGAGATCGCCGAGACGACCGCGCTCGGCGCCGCCTACCTGGCCGGGATCGCCACCGGCGCCTGGACCCTGGAGCAGGTGGGGGAGATGTGGCGGGAGGCGAATCGCTACGAGCCGCGGATGGAAGAGGCGCAGCGGCAGCAGTTGCTGGCGGAGTGGGGGCGGGCGGTCGAGCGCTCGCGCGGCTGGGCGTAACCCGCCGGTCCGGCGCGAGTAGGAAGAGTCACGGCGACCCCCCCGCCGACTCATCCCATGGCCGAGATGAAGCCACAGGTCTACAAGGACCCGCGCCCGGCGGAGTACTTCAACGAGTTTCACGACGCCGCGCGCAAGGGCGTCGGCTGGACCTATGCGCTCGCCCGCATCGTCCTCACGATCCCGACGATCCTGCTCTTCCGCGTGCGGGCGATCGGGCTCGAGAACGTGCCGAAGCAGGGGCCGCTGGTCCTCGCCCCCAACCACTTCAGCCAGATGGACCACTTCTTCGCCGGCGTCTACCTGCGCCGGAAGATCCGCTTCATGGCGAAATCGCAGCTCTTCGGCCCGCCGGTCCTCACCTACATCTACAAGCACGGCGGCGTCTTCCCGGTCCGCCGCGGCCACCACGACGAGGTGGCGATGGAAACCGCGCGGGTCCTCGTCGACCAGGGGGAGATGCTGCTCGTCTACGCCGAGGGCGGCCGCTCCCGCTCCGGCGAGCTCGGCGAACCGAAACCCGGGATCGGCCGCATCGCCCTGGAAACCGGCGCCCCGATCGTTCCCGTCTGCATCCACGGCTCCGAGCGCGCCCGCCAGTGGAAGCGCCTGCGCTTCCCCAAGGTCACCATCCAGTTCGGCGAGCCGATCACCTTCCCGGTCGAGGCAGCTCCCAGCCGCGGGCGCCAGCTCGAGGTCGCGACCCAGGTCTTCGCGCGGGTGCGTGAGATGCACGAGGCGCTCTCGGTGGCCGGGCGCCGTGCCTACTCGTAGCGCTGCTCGACCCGGGCGTAGAAGTCGGGATCGTGGCCCGGGGTGATGACCGTGTCGGGGAACTGGCGGTGGAAGAGACGCAGCTCTTGCAGCGAGCGGCGGTAGTTGTGGGCGTCCTGGGGGCGGGGCGGGCCTTGCTCGGAGCCGTCGAGCTGGGGGAGCAGGTAGACGCAGTCGCCGCCGATCACGAAGTCGCGCTCGGCCAGCCGGCAGATGATCGAGGTGTGGCCGGCGCTGTGGCCGGGAGTGAAGGCGAGGCGGATCGAGCCGTCGCCGAAGAGGTCGAAGGTGCGGCCGAAGCTCGCGTAGGAGTCGATGTTGGCGCGGTCGAAGTCGACGGTCCGGTACTCGAAGGCGTAGTCGAAGTGGGAGCGGCGGTAGCCGTTCTCCAGCGGGCGGGGACCGTGCGCGGCCGCCCGCCACTCGGCCTCGCTGACGACGAAGGTCGAGTTGGGGAACTCGGAGATCGCCGAGGTGTGGTCGAGGTGGAGGTGGGTCATGAGGACGATCGGGATCTCCCCGGGCTCGAGCCCGCGCTTGCGCAGCTGCGAGGGGACGTCTTCGCCGGGCTCCAGGGTGACGTCGACGAAGCGGGTGGCGAGGGAGCCGAAGTTCTCGCTCGGGTCGGTGGCGACCGAGGGGTGGAGGCCGGTGTCGACGAGGATCGCGCCGGCGCTCGGGTGGCGGATCAGGAAGGCGGGGACCGGGATCTTCACCGTGTCCTTGCCGGTGAGGAGCGCGCGCAGGAGCTTGGCGCTGACCATCCGGCCGCCGGGGCTGACCATCATCGCCCGCGGCCACTCGACCTGGCCGGCGACGAGGGGTTCGACGGCCACGGTGGCGCCGCGGGTGCCGCCGGCCAGCGGCTCGTGCAGTGGGTGCGGTTCGACGCTGATGCTCATCGCAGGGGATTCTTGCGGCTCGGGGCGGCTATAGGCTTGGCCGCCGATGGCTGAAAGCGAGCGTTCGCGGGTGTTCAGGGATGGCCTGCTCGAGGGGCAGGTCTGCGCGGTTTCCGGCGCCGGCAGCGGCCTCGGGCGGGAGACGGCGCTGGAGCTGGCGCGGCTGGGCGCGACCGTGGTCGCCTGTGGGCGGCGCGAGGAGCCGCTGGCCGAGACGGCTGAGCTGGCGGCGGGGCTGCCGGGGAGCTTCGAGCACGAGTGCCTCGACATCCGCGAGGAGGAGCCGGTCAGCCGCTTCTTCGACGGCCTGCTGGAGCGCCACGGGCGGCTGGACGTCCTCGTCAACAACGCCGGCGGCCAGTTCCTCAGCCCGGCCGAGGCGATCAGCCCGAAAGGGTTCAAGACGGTGATCGACTTGAACGTGATGGGCACCTGGCTGATGACGCACGCGGCGGCGACCAAGGCCTTCATCCCGCAGGGGGAGGGCAAGGTCCTGAGCGTCACCCTCTCACCGCACAACGGGATGCCGGGGATGGTCCACTCCGGCGCCGCCCGCGCCGCGGTCGAGAACATGATGCGGACGCTGGCGGTCGAGTGGGCCCGGTTCGGGATCAAGACCGTCGCCCTGGCGGCCGGCCAGTTCGCGACCGAGACGCTGCTGACCAAGTATCCCCAGGTGGTCGTCGACAACCTCGAGCGCTCGATCCCAATCGGCCGCGCCGGCCGCCCGGAGGAGATGGCCTGGCTAGTCGCCTACCTAGCCTCGCCCGCGGGCGACTTCTACTCCGGAACGACGATCACGATCGACGGCGCCCGCGACAACTGGGCGGGACCGTGGCCGCCGGAACAGATCGCGAACGCTTCGGGTGACCCCGTAGCCGAGGAGCGTCGCAAGTGAACTGCATCAGATTTCCGGCCTGGTAGGTAGGAAATCTGATGCAGTTCGGCTAGCGCGGCTCGAGGACTACTAGCGGGATCTCTCGCCCGGCGCGGGCCTGGTAGGTCCCGTACCCGGCGTAGACCGCGACGGCCTTCGCCCAGAGCCGGTCCCGCTCCTCGGGCCTGGCGACCCGGGCGCGGACCGGGCGCCTCTCGCCCTTGATCTGGACCGTGGTCTCGGGGTGCGCCTTCAGGTTGTAGAACCAGGCCGGGTTCTTGGGGAAGCCGCCTTTGGAGCCGACGAGGACGACGTTCTCTCCGTCCTCGACGTAGATCAGCGGTGCCGTTCGCTTGATCCCGCTCTTGGCGCCGACGTGGTCGAGGAGGAGGATCGGGCCGAGACCGGGGACGTCGTGGCCGAGGCGCCCACCGGTCCTCCGGTAGAGGAACATGTGGGCGCCTGCGACACGGTTGAGGGCGGGCCAGATCCGGTCCGCCAGCTCGAGGTAGCGCGGCGAGCGCCCCGCTTTCGCTGCCTCGCTCAGGTGTACATCCCTCCGAACATGCCGCCGGTGACGTTGAGCACCTGGCCGTGCATGTAGTTGGCCAGCGGCGAGCTGAGGAAGAGGACCGGGCCGGAGGCCTCTTCCGGGGTTGCCGGGCGGCCGAGCGGGATGATCGCCGAGGCCATCGCCCGCATCTGCTCGGGGATGCCGAGCTCGATCTTCTCGCCGCTCGGGGCGGTCATCTCTTCGCCGGCCTCTTTGGCGCCGGTGAGGCGGGTTTCGACGAAGCCGAAGGCGACCGCGTTGACGTTGATCTTGAACTGGCCCCACTCCTTGGCCAGCGTTTTCGTCAGCCCGACGACGCCCATCTTCGCGGCCGAGTAGTTGACCTGGCCGGCGTTGCCCATCATCCCCGAGGTCGAGGAGACGTTGACGATCTTGCGGAAGACCTCGTTGCCCTCGTTGCGCTCGGCCTTCGCCGCCTCGCGCCAGGTCGGGGCGAGCGCCCGGGCGACCCGGAAGGGGACGATCGTGTGGATGTCCAGCATCGCCTGGAACTGCTCGTCGGTCATCTTGTGGGCGACGCCGTCCCAGGTGTAGCCGGCGTTGTTGACGACGATGTCGACCGAGCCGAAGGCGTCGTTTGCGGCCGCGACCAGATCGTCGGCGGCGCCGGTCTTGGTCAGGTCGCCGGCGAAAACCGCGGTCTCGCCGTTGATCTCACTAGCCGTCTGCTCGGCGACGTCAGCGTCGAGGTCATTGATCAGCACCTTCGCGCCCTCGCTGACGAACAGCTCCGCGGTGGCGCGGCCAATCCCGCGCGCCGAACCCGTGACGATCGCGGCTTTCCCATCCAGAAGTCCCATTGCTCCGCCTCTCCTTCGATTCGTAGAAGTCGGGCGGGGAGGCTATCGGGAAGCGAGTGGCCCTGGTTGACCGGCCAGTCGGCCCAGGAGGCCCTCGTCCGGCTTCGGGTTCCCCCGGGAGAACCGCCGCGCCCTCTGTGGCGAATGCACGATGCGACACCGTGTCCAGTAGGGCACAATCGTGAGCGATGACAGTCCTCGTCGCCTACGCCTCGAAACGCGGCTCCACCGCGGAGATCGCCGAGACGATCGCCGCGACCCTGCGGCGCGAGGGCCTAGGCGTCTGCCTCGAGCGGTGCGAGGACGTCGAGAGCCTCGACCCCTACGACGCGATCGTCATCGGCAGCGCTGTCTACATGAAACGCTGGCGCGGCGACGCCCGCCACTTCCTCAAGAAGCACCGCAAGGCGCTCCGTCAGATGCCCTTCTGGGTCTTCAGCTCCGGCCCCGTCGGCGACCCCTCCAACGACAACCCCGACTGGACCGAGCCCCCCAAAATCGCTGCCGAGGTGGAGGAGCTAGGGGGCCGCGACCACGTCATCTTCGGCGGTCGCCTCCCATCCGAACCCAAGAACTTCATGGAGAAGGCAATGGTCGAGGGCACCCGCCGCGAATACCGCGACCGCCGCGACTGGACCGAGATCCGCGCTTGGGCGCACCAAATCGCGACCGCGCTGGCTACTGCCCACGTCTAGCGCGGCACTTCGCCAACTCGCCGCGCGCATCCGCTTAGCTTTGCTTTGAACTTTCTCGTCTGATCAGTACGTTCATTCCGTTTCGGGATCAATCAATGCGGGAGGAGAGAGGGACGATGTATCGGCTGATGACGATGATGGGCATAGTGGCGATAGCTTGCGGTGTATTGGGCTGCGGAGGCTCCGGCACCGAAACGGAATCTGGTGGCGATCAGAGTGCGGCAACCATCACCAAGGCGCAGTTCATCCACGGAGCGGAAAGGATCTGCGCGAACCTGGCCAAGGAACAGGAAGCCGCCCTGGTTTCTTTGACCAAGAAATACCCAGATCCCAAGGCAGCACAGGAACACTTCCGGGAAGACTATGGCGCGATCGTCGCTCCGTTCATGCGGCAGCTGGCCGATGAACTGGAAGGCCTGGGAAAGCCGAAGGGCGGCGAGGTTGCCGTGGCCGCGATGACCAACGGGCTGCGCAAGGCAAGCCGAGCCCTGGAGACGACGAATCCGGAAACGGTCAAGCAGTACCGCCTCTACACCTTCAAGCGGGCGGCGTTCGCCTATGGGCTTAAGACCTGTCCTGCTCTCTAAAAGCACGTAACACGTGGGAGAGCGGAGGCGCAGTTTTGCGAGTGCGACTTCCGGTTTTCTAGGATTTGCAGGGACGAACGACTCTTCGACGGCCTACAGGCTCCTGATACATCAAATCCTCTTGACCTTTCGCTACCCCGGCGGTTAGGGATTGACCGGAACAAAGAGGGGGCCGACAGGCAGACGCAAAATCTGTCGACCCCCAGCTGCAAACAACACCGAAAGGTTAGAACATGAAGAAGCTAGTATTGCTTGCGCTGGCAGCTGTCAGCGCGGTCTTGTTCGCATTGCCGGCAGTGGCGTCGGCTGGAGAGTGGGAAGTCGATCCCGCTGGAGTCACCTTCACCGCCGTAAACTCCGGCATCACGGTCCTGACAACGAGCAACAACGAAACAGTCACCTGCACCGGGAGCAGCGGAAGCGGCGCATACAACGCCACGTCGAAGACGACCGGCACGATCGAGCTGAGCTTCACGGGTTGTACGGAGTCCGTTTTCGGCAGCAGCTGCAGCAACACCGCTACGGCAGGCAAGATCACAACGACAACTGTGACGTTCACAAACGAGTACGTCACAGACAACAAAACGAGCCCCGGCGTCACACTCAAAGGAACGGGAGCCGAAGAGCATTTCGCGACCTTCACCTGCGCTAGCGGTGGGGTAGAAATCAAGGTCACGGGAACAGTCATGGGTCAACTCGAGGCGAACGAATGCGGCACCACCTCGACTACGCACAAGCTCGAATTCAACTCTATCTCGCACGGTGTGCAGGAACACACGAAGGTCACAGGGACAGGGACCTCCATCTACGACCTGTCTGCAAGAGTAAAGACCATTTTCGGCACCAACACCTACACAGCATCCCAGGACGGCACAGGCATCCTGACCTTCAGTCAGGCGGCAACCGTTACATGCGTTTAACGCATCAGCTGCTCTAGATGCTAAAGAGAGGGCGCGGACGGTCCGCGCCCTCTCTCCACTTATCAACGATGATTCGGCTGAACAGTGTTCAGCCGCCTCGCCAATACCTGAAGAGGAGTCGTACAAATGAAACGGCTGACGATTCTGGCGCTCGCAGCTGTCAGCGCGGTCTTGTTCGCGTTGCCGGCAGTGGCGTCGGCCGGAGAGTGGGAAGTCGATCCAGCTGGAGTCACCTTCACCGCCGTAAACTCCGGCAACACGGTCCTGAAGACGAGCAACAACGAAACACTCGCCTGCACCGGGAGCAGTGCAATCGGCGCATATAACGCCGCGTCGCATACGACCGGCACGATCGAGCTGAGCTTCACGGGTTGCACGGAGTCCGTGTTCGGCACGTCCTGCAGCAACACCACCACGGCGGGCAAAATCACAACGACAACAGTGACGTTCACAAACGAGTACGTCACAGACAACAAGACGAGTCCTGGCATCACAATCAAGGGAACGGGAGCCGAAGAGCATTTCGCGACCTTCACCTGCGGTGGTGGTTACGAAATCAAGGCCACGGGCACAGTCATGGGTAAATTCGAGGCGAACGAATGCGGCACCACCTCGACTACGCACAAGCTCGAATTCAAGTCTACCGCGCACGGCATCCAGGAACACAAGCAGATCACAGGGACAGGGACCATCTACGACCTGTCTGCAACTGTAAAAAACATTTTCGGTACCAACACCTATACAACATCCCAGGACGGTACAGACATCCTGACCTTCGGTTCGGCGGCCACCGTTACATGCGTTTAACGCATGCGTATCAGCTGCTCTAAATGCTAAAGAGAGGGCGCGGATGGTCCGCGCCCTCTTTGTCGTGTACGCCGGGGTATCCAGGACGCTCGGAGGTGAAAGTCCTCGGTGGAGGAGCTGGCACCAATCACCAGCTGGAATCAACTGCCTCGGCGCCAGGCCGGGTGGGAAGGAGGCGGAGGCGAAACCGCGACCCCACGGGCCCCGCGCAGGCGGGCGCCCTCCCGCAATGGATGCCTATGGTGAAGCCCGAAGCTCCCCCGCTGCTGTTCGCTGTGCCCCCGGCGGCTGAAGTTGCGCGAATATACACGCCCGAGAAGCTAGCATACGCCATTCGCAGGGAAAACGCAGCATTGCGACTCATCGACCAAGCAGGGTTCTTGACGAAGCCCCAAGCCCGGGCGAACATCGCGTCGGATGCGCCGAAGGGGTTGTCCTGACGACTGGTCTGTGGGGAAGCAGGCCTTGAACTTTCTACAGGGATGGATGGAGGGGAGCAGATTGGCAGGAGGTCGTAGGTTCAGGGGTGTCTTGGTGACCTTGGCGGCGATTGGCTGGGTGATCGTCGCGCTGCTGGCCGTGTCGTGGGCCGGTGCGGCAGAACCGCCGGAACCGCCTGAATACGTGAGGAGCTTCGGACCCGATGGGACGGAAGCGACCGAATTCGCCGAAACCGGGCCCGTGGCCGTGGACCAGCAGTCTGAAGTGGTGTACGCCGCCGACCGCTCCAGCGGCTCCTTGTTCAAGTTCGACGCCGAAGGTCACGAACTGGCCTTCGGAGGGTCTGCCTCCTACATCTCGGGCAACGAGATATCGGGTCTGGAATTCGAAGAATCACGAGCAGCGGGCCGAAACCAGATCGCTGTCGACTCGGCAAGCCATGTGATCTACGTGACCGAAAGCTATGAAGAAGGCAGCGAACGGAAGGGGCGTTTGCGGGCGTTCCAAAGCGATGGAGAAGAAGCACTGTTCAGCGCCGGTCCGGGCGCCGGGACCAGCGAGATCGCCGGGTTCGAAGGCGGTCTGTATGGCGTGGCCGTCGACGAGAATGGTGACATCTACGTCAGCGAACCCGCCGGCGCGGTGAGGGTCTTTACTGCAACCGGCGAACCGATCACCGAATTCGCCGTCGCCGAACCCGACAATCTGGCCGTCGACGGCAACGGTGTCGTCTATGTGATGAGCGGGGACAACGCGTTTTCCAACCAGATCCTCAGGTTTACGCCATCCGAAATTCCGGTCTCGTCCACTACGACTTATACGTCAGCAGCTGGACCGAGCGCGCCGGAACCAAACACCTTGACGGTGGATCCTGGAACCAACGATGTCTTCGTGGCGCAGATCGGCTTCAGCAAGGGGATTAGCTGGTACGACGAATTCGGCACGCTGGTCGCGAAGTTCGCCGGACCCGGCGAACCAGGAGAAATCGGGACCAGCGGCGGTCTGGCTGTCGATGCCGGGAGCGGAAAACTCTTCGTCGGCAACAATACTGCGGGCGCCAATCGAGTCGAGGTGTTCCGCCCGAAGGTGTTCCCTCCCGGCCCGCCGAGCATCGTCTCTACCTCAGCCCGCGACATCTCGTCGAGCGCGGCGACGCTCCTGGCGGAAATCAACCCCAACACGCTGGCGACGACCTATCGCTTCGAGTACGGGCTCGCGGACTGCTCTGTCTCGGTCTGCGCCAGCGTGCCTGTGGGGGGCGCGGAAATCGGAGCCGGACACGTGCCGGTGCCGGTGGCGCAGATGATCACCGACCTGCAGCCGGATACGACCTACCACTACCGGGTGGTGGCGCAGAACGACGAAGGGACGACGGAAGGTCCCGACCGGCTGTTCATGACGCAGAGTGGCGACCTTGGCTTCCAGCTCGCGGATGGCCGGGCATGGGAGATGGTCTCGCCACCGGACAAGCATGGCGGCAGGTTGGTGGGTTCCACCTGGGGACTGATCCAGGCTTCCGCGAACGGCGACAGCATCGCGTTTCTCAGCAAAGGCTCGATCGAAGCCGAACTGGAAGGCTCGCGAAGCCCCGAAGCCTCGACCGTGCTGGCGAGAAGGGGCGCCGAAGGCTGGCGTTCCAGGGACATCTCGACCCCGAACGATTCGATAGCACCCGCGTCTAACGGCGATCGGGGGGAATACAAGCTCTTCGACTCCGAGCTCTCGCGGGCGCTGCTGGCGCCGCGAAGCGCCACCCCCCTGTCCCCAGAAGCCTCGGAACGAACGCCCTACCTGCGCGAGGAAGGAGAGCCGGCCGTTTTCCGGCCTCTCGTGACCGGGAAGGAAGGCTACGCGAACGTGCCCGACGGCACCGAATTCGGGGGAAAGGACACCGAAGCCCTCGGCCCCGTAGCAATAAGGGGGGCCGGCCGCGATCTCAGCCATGTCGTAATCCAATCGTCGATCCCACTCGCCGAAGGTGCTCCGCCTGCTCCAAACGAAGCCCTTTACGAGTGGGCCGGGGGAGATCTGGCCTTGGTAAGCGTGCTGCCCGACTCGGAAGAAGGCGGCGAAGCAGTCGGAGCGCTGCTCGGAGGAAAACTTTCTACCCGCAACGCGGTTTCGGAAGACGGGTCGCGGGTGCTCTGGACGGCGAGATCAACGCTTGGCCTCTACATGCGCGACACCACGAGCGGCGAAAGCGGACGACTCGACGTCAAGCAGGCCGGGGCCGGCGGAGTCAAAACCCCCAGGCCGCAGTTCCAGGGGGCAAGCGCGGATGGCACCGTGATCTTCTTCAGCGACGAACAGCAGCTGACCGAAGACGCCAGTCCCTCGGGTAGTGATCTCTACCGCTGCGTGGTGCCGGAGGGGGCCGTGCCGCCGGTGTGCGCGACCCTCACCGACCTCAGCGCCGTACCTGGTGGGGGGGAAAGCGGAGACGTCCAGGAGCTGATCCCGGCCTTCGGGGAAGACGGCTCGCGGGCTTACTTCGTCGCCGAGGGCGTGCTCGACTCGGCGCCGAACCAAAACGGAGAAAATGCCGAACCGGGCCAGCCGAATCTCTACCTGTGGCAAGAGGGGGACGGCGTGCGTTTTGCGGCGCGGCTTTCGGAGAAAGACCTCCGCGACTGGAGCTACGGCGATTACCTGCTGTCCGCCGCCGCTTCTCCGAGCGGACGTTACCTCGCCTTCGAGTCGGGGCGGGAACTGACCGGATATGACAATCGCGACGTCCAGAGTGGCGAAGCTGTCCAGGAGGCATTCGTCTACGACGCGGTTTCCGACCGCCTCAGTTGCGTATCTTGTATCCCGACGGGAGCCCGACCGCATGTGGGGGTTCTGGCCGTAAGAACGCTTGTCGATCCGCGTGGGGTCTGGCACGATACGCGGGTCGGGGCTACTCTTGCCGAGGCGACGGCCGCAACGGTTGCCGGCCCGTCTTTATACCGTCCGCGGGGCGTCCTCGACAACGGGCGCGTCTTCTTCAACGCAGTCGACCCACTGGTCCCCGGTGATTCGAACGGGCAGTGGGACGTCTACCAGTGGGAGCCGGCCGGCGTGGGCGATTGCGGCGGCTCGCCAGACGGCGCCTCCGTCTCCCGGTCAGCCGGCGGCTGTGTCTCGTTGATTTCCTCGGGGACCGCCGAAGGGGAAGCCGCGTTCATGGACGCGAGCGCCAGCGGCGACGACGCCTTCTTCCTCACTCCCGCCAGGCTGTCTGCCACCGACACGGACCAAGAGCTCGACCTCTACGACGCCCGCGTCGGGGGCTCGCCTGCGACGGTGCCGCCGAGCAGCGAATGCTCCGGCGAAGGCTGCCAGCCGATCGCCTCGGCACCGAGCGAAACGAGTCCCGCGAGCGCCAGCTTCAACGGCCCCGGGAATCTCCACCGGCGCTGCGTCAAGGGTCGGCACGCGGCTCGGAGACACAAGGCCAGCTGCGCGAAGCGCAGGCACAGGCATCGCACCAGGCGCCACCGCGCCAAGGCCCACCACGGCAGGAGGGCTCATCGATGAGGGCCGCCGATATCCAACGCACCCCACCTGACTTCAGGAAAGAGAGAACGAGAATGCCCAAGCGCCTTGCGATGCCGGCCGCACTCTTCGTCGCCGGCGTCCTCCTGCTCGCGATCCTTCCGCTCGCCACCGCCTCCGCGGCGGAACCGTGGTGGCAGGTGCTGCCAGGCAGCCGTCCCACCTACCTTTGGGAACCCACCGACAGCGTGCAGGAAGTCGAAATCGAATTGGCAAATAACCCGACCTTCGGCCCCGGGGCGGCGATCGCCGTACACGTGGGTGGGAAAACCGTCGGCTGCCTCGGCTCGGGCTTCCTCGGAAACTTCTGTCCCTTCGGCACCGGCTTCCCCCCCGAGCACACCGCCCTTGAATTGGAAGCGACTCTGGAAGCAGCGCTTGAAAGCAGCGCCGTCGAAGTCAGCGGTGGGCCGGTGGGCGTCGAAGCGTTCACGATCACCACGCCCCCGGGCCCGACGGTCTCCTTTTCGCCGGTCCTGTCCGGCGTGACCGGAAACGCGAAAATCAAGGTCCTCTCGCCAGGCGGCAGCGGTCGTCTCGTCCTCACGATCACCAACCTCGGCGACGCCGCGGTTGACGGAACCGGCTCGCCGGTCACCGTCGTCGACCACTTGCCTGAAGGTGTGGTCGCCGACGGGGCCGAAGGATTCGCGGGCGGTCACGGACCGATAGAATGCACCACCGAAGCGCCGCAGCAGGTGAGTTGCACGTTCGAAGGCATCCTGCCGCCTTACGAAGGGCTGGAAATCGAAATCCCTGCCAGCCTCACCGGCAGCCCGCCCGTGGCGGGCGCCCCCGGAGAAGTGGTCGTCTCCGGTGGCAATGCGCGGCCTGCCGGCGCCGTCCAGTCGATCAAGGTCGGCCCCGGCCCGACGCCGTTCGGTGTCGAAGTGTTCTCCGCCCAGGCTGAAGAAGAGGGGGGCGCGCCCGCTGCGCAGGCCGGCGGGCACCCGTTCCAGTTTACGACCACGATTGGGGTCAACTCGGGCGCGGTGAACCCTGACCCCGCAAGGGGCGGCAGGTTCGTATCGTTCGAACACCGGGCGCTCGTCCGCAACCTGCGATCGACGCTGCCAGCCGGTCTCGTCGGGAACGCCACGGTTATGCCGACGTGCGACATGAGCACCTTCCTCACCGTCGTCGACGTTGGGTTCTTCGGCAACGCCTGTCCCGATTCAGCCGCGATCGGCGTCGCCTCGGTCACGGCGATCGAACCCGGCTACTTCGGACTGCTAAGGCTTGCGGTGCCGGTCTTCAACCTGCCCCCGGCCCCCGGCGAGCCGGCCCGCTTCGGGATCATGGCGGTTGGTATCCCCGCGGTGATTGACACCGAAGTGGACCCGGAAGACGAATACCGGATCCGGGCCACGGTCCGCAATCTCACCCAGGTCGGCATGATCCTCGACAGCACGGTGAGCTTCTGGGGGGTCCCCGGCGATCCGCGCCACGACAACTCCAGGGGCTGGAGTTGCGTCGGCCAGATGCCGCCCTGCGCCCGTCCGAGCGATCGCGGCGAAGAGGCGTTCTTGCGCAATCCCGTCTCCTGCGGGACGGCACTCCACTTCGGGCTCCAGATCGAACCGTGGAACACGCCGCTGGGAACCCAGGTCGCGAGCGCGCGATCTGAGGGGGAACCCCTGCGGGGATGCAATCAGGTCCCCTTCGACCCATCGGTCGCCGCCGCCCCGACCAACAGGTCCGCAGGAGCCTCGAGCGGCCTCTCGTTCGAATTGAACATGCCGAACTCCGGCCTGCTCAATCCGAAAGCGCTCGCCGCCGAAGGCCAGGCCAAAAAGGTCGAGGTGACGCTGCCGGAAGGCGTGACGGTCAACCCGTCGGAGGCAAACGGCCTCGGCGCCTGCACGCCGGCCGACTACGCACAGGAGAGGTTCGACTCGGCCCCCGGCGAAGGCTGTCCGGAGACCTCGAAGATCGGCAGCATCGACATCACGACGCCGCTGCTCGAAGAGGAAGCGCACGGGTCGGTCTACGTGGCAGCGCCTTCCGACAACCCGTTCGGCTCGCTTCTTGCTCTGTACGTCGTCGCGAAGATCCCGGATCGGGGAATCCTGGTCAAGCAGGCCGGAAAGGTCGAGTTGAACCCGGTCACCGGGCAGCTGGTCTCGACCTTCGACGACCTGCCGCAGATCCCGTTCAGCAGCTTCAAGCTGCACTTCAAAGAAGGCGATCGGGCGCCGCTGGTGATGCCCAGTTCATGTGGGAGCTACGACATCGTCACCAACTTCACTCCGTGGAGCGCTGCGGATCCGGACAATCCGCAGCCAAACGAAATCGTCACCAGGACCAGCTCGTTCACGGTCGATCATGGGCCGAACGGCAGCGACTGCCCGAGCGGGACGCCGCCGTTCCACCCGGGCTTCACCGCCGGCACGGAAAACAACGCGGCCGGCAGTTACTCGCCCTTCAAGGCCCGGCTCACTCGGAACGACGGCGAACAGGAGTTCAGCCGCTTCTCGCTGAAGCTGCCGAGGGGCGTCATTGGGAACCTGTCCGGGATTCCGTTCTGCTCGGAGGCGGCGATTGCTCAGGCGCGGGCACGGACGGGCGCCAACGGCGGGCAGGAAGAGCTCGAAAGCCCGAGCTGCCCGGCGGCGTCTCAGATCGGACACACGCTGGTCGGTGCGGGGGTCGGGTCGGCGCTCACCTATGTGCCCGGCAACCTCTACCTCGCCGGTCCATACCAGGGGGCGAAGTTGTCGGCGGTGGCGATCACGCCGGCCAAGATCGGACCGTTCGACCTCGGCGACGTCGTCATCCGGCAGGCGCTGAAGGTCGATCCCGTGACCGCTGAAGTTTCGACCGACGGCTCGAGCTCGGATCCGATCCCGCACATTTTGCAGGGGATCGTCGTCCACGCTCGGGATATCCGGGTCTTGGTCGACCGGAAGGACTTCGTCCTCAACCCGACCAACTGCGACCGGATGACGGCCTCGGCCTCTGTCTCCGGCTTGGCGGCGGTTGACGTCTCCTCGCCCTTCCAGGCTGCCGACTGCGCCAGTCTCGGCTTCAAGCCGAAGCTGGCGCTAAGCCTCCAGGGCGGGACCAGGCGCGCGTCGCATCCTCGCCTCAAAGCCGTCCTGACCGCCCGGAAAGGCGACGCGAACATCCGTAAAGCGGTGGTCGCGCTGCCGCACTCTGAGTTCCTCGAGCAGAGCCACATTCGGACGATCTGCACCAGGGTCCAGTTCAACGCCGGCGGCGGCAATGGCGAACAGTGCCCGAAAGGCTCGATCTACGGCTGGGTGAAGGCGGTGACGCCGCTGCTCGGCGAACCGCTCAGCGGCCCCGTCTACCTGCGGTCGTCCAACCACCCGCTGCCCGACTTGGTCGCGGCGCTCCACTCAGGCAAAGTCGATATCGACCTCGCCGGGCGGATCGACTCGGTCAACGGCGGCATCCGCAACTCGTTCGAAGCGGTCCCGGACGCCCCGGTGACCAAGTTCACGCTGGAAATGCAGGGCGGCAAGAAGGGCCTCCTCGTCAACAGCACGAACATCTGCCGCGGCAAGCACCGGGCGAGCGCGACCTTCACCGGCCAGAACGGCAAGCGCCTCGAATCCCACCCGCTGCTGAAGGCCAAGTGCGGCGGTAAGAAGAAGCACAAGAAGCACTAGGAAGCATCAAGGGCGGTAGGCCGGAGGCAAAGAACGCCTCCGGCCTTTAGATCGGCTTTCTCGCCTAATTGCGCCAAAGATCTGCGTGTGATCTTCAGGTCTTCGTTTTGTTAGCCGATACACATGTTTAAGATGCCCGCGATGCGATTCCGCCCCGGCCGCAGGCTGCTGGCCGGCGTCCTTGTGGTAGCGGCCCTCCTGGCCCTACCGAGCGCCGCCACGTCTGTCTCCAAGATCGTCATCTTCGGCTCCCACAAGGGGTCGACGCTGCGCCTGCACCCGCGCGGCCACAACAAGCTCGTGATCAAGGGCAACATGAGCCATCGCCACCCACGCGGCTGCCACTTCACCCGGGGCCACCGCAAGGCCGTCTGCTCACTGCGCGGCGTCGGCGCGATCGAAGTCAAGATGGGGCCGCACGGCGACCTGGTCAAGGTGACGAAGAGCCTGCCGCGGCCGCTGGTCGTCCACCTCGGCCGCGGCTCCGACAAGTTCGTCGGCAAGGGCGAGCGAGACATCTGCTTCTCGGAAGGCTCACGCCGCAACCGCTGTATCGGCGGCGGCAACAACGACGTCTGCATCACCGGCAACCGCAACAGCGACTGCGTCGGCGGGGGCGGCAACGACTTCTGCCACCACGGCGCCGGCAGCGACGGCTGCTGGGGCGGCCGCGGAAACGACATCTGCATCATGGGCCCGGGCCAGGACGGCTGCCACGGCGGCCCCGGCAACGACCGTCTCTACGGCGGCGCCGCCGCCGACCAGCTCTATGGCGGCCCCGGCTACGACTACTGCAACGGCCAGCGCGGCTGGGGCAGAGACCACAACTGCAACGCCGGCCCACGCCGCTGACTCCTTACCCTGCCTAGGTGCCCCTAGCCCTAGGCCGCCACCACCTCTTCCGCGAGATCTCCAAAGGCGGGGCTCAGGAGTGAGCCATGCTGCCGACAGGCAGTGGAAAGTCGACGCTGAACACAGTCCGGAAAGTGCCTTCCAACCCCGCTTTTCTGCCCTGCTGAACAGTAATTCTGGTGTCATGAGCAAGTGCGATTGCTTGTGCAGCTGCCAGACCGAATCCGGAGCCCTCTTTGCGCATTCGCTGGGCAGCCGCGCCTCGTACGAAAGGCTCGAAGATCGCTTCAGTCTCCTCGGGCCGGATCATGGGGCCAAGGCTAGCTACGGAGAACAAGACCTTCTCCGGTAGATGGTGAATCTGGAGGTCAATCTGACTGCCCATGGGGGCATACTTGATTGCATTATCCAGAAGGGTGTGAGGGATAATGCCAAGCGCCCTCAGGTTTCCTTCGATAGTGGCGTGCTGGTCTCCACTTACGATGACCTGGAGGCCGTTCTGGTCAGCCTTTCTCTGGTAAATCTTCACATAAGTTTTAACCGTGTCGAACAGATGAAAGGTTCCACGCTCTTTGAGCTCACGGATGCGTTCAGGGTATTGAAGGAAAGCTACCGCCTCCAGCTTCTCATCCATTGCCCAGGCGGCCCACAAGATGGCGGCCTCCTCATGCCTGGCGAGCTCAATCTTTTCTGGCAACGACCGGTTTGGGAATCTCTCATCCAAGATGACATCCATGTTTTGGATGATCTGCTGCACAAATTGCTTGTAATCATGGACTTGGGCAAGGGCTCGCTGCATCTGGGGACGCAAGCGCTCTACTACGTCCTCCAAGTACAACTTCGACTGACGGTACTCTTTGGCAACCTCATCGAGTCGCTTCTGCACCACGACAGCAGCATGAGCAATCCCCTTGCCGAAACGTTCACGGACCCTCTCGAGCTCCTCGATCGAAACCAGCTGATGGCGAAAGGCTCGGTACATCTTCCTCCGAGCTACGGTTTCCTGGGGATAATCTCGAAGAACGATTCCGGCCACCAGAACGTTCTCATCAAAGCGAAGGTAGTTCAAGCCGTAAGAGCAGAGCCCTATTTGACCCTCTTTTCCTTGCTCACAGTGCCGGTCACAGCCAGCGCACCGCTCTGGCCAATCAATGAGAAGGCCGTTTCTTTTTTCCCCTTGGACAAGGTGGGGATAGGGAAAATATTGGAGAGCTAGCTCTTCCACAGTGCTGCTATCTGCGCCCCGGCAGCCGTCACAGCTATCACCCGATCGACAGTAAGCGTGTCTTCAAGCCGGCCGGTCAGATATCGCTGAAGCGGCTTATGGTCTCCAGTGAGAATGGCCCGTCGTGCCTTGTTTCTGGCTTTGGGCGCCTGGGGCGCTAAATCGCCTAAAGCTGCGCCCACCCGATCAAGATAAAAGCCGAGCGAAAACCGTTTTTCTAGTAAGCCATCAACAGTGCGTTTGTACTCTACGTAGTCAGTCGTCTTATGAAGAACCGCATCGGCATCGTCAAAAAAGCGTTGATATTCCAATGAGAGATCTGCATTAGAGTAAGCGACGACGATTTGAGCTGGTGAGGATTTACGAATGTGCTTCAGGATGCCGAAGCCTTCGTCTGCGGAGTGTTTTCTGCCAACTCCTCGCAAGTCGAGAAGAATGAGATCAAAATCTCCATTCTCCAGCGGTCGTAAGTCATCGACGTCCTTCCACTGCTGGATCGTGTAGCCATCACGTTCGAACAGGACCATCAGAGGGAAATCCCCGTCATCGATGACCAGAATGCGCGCCCTTTTTACGATCTCTTCGCGTGACAGCCGCGGCCATTGACGACCCCACCCCGAGAAGTTCATGGTCAGAGACCTTAGCGCAATGGGGCGATTTAGATACCCATGGTTTTCCCGATGATCTCCTTCATGATCTCGTCGGTGCCGCCGCCTATGGGGCCTAGGCGGGCGTCGCGGACTGCTCGCTCTATGCCGTACTCGCGCATGTAGCCGTAGCCGCCATGGATCTGGAGGGACTGGTCGGCTATCTCTAGGACGGCTCGCTGGGTTAGGAGCTTTGCCATCGATACCTCTTGGATGCAGTCCTGGCCTTCGTGGAAGAGGCGTAAGGCGTTGTAGGTGAGGGCGCGGCTCGTCTCGGCTTGCGTGGCCATCTCGGCTATCTGGTGCCTTATGGCTTGGAACTTGCCGATCGGGCGGCCGAAGGCTTCTCGCTCTTGGGCGTAGGCGACGGTGATCTCTATGAGTCTTTGCATGGCGCCTACTGCCCCGATCGCCATCAGCAAGCGCTCCCAGGCGAAGTTGGCCATGATCAGCTTGAAGCCGCCGTTTTCCTCGCCGAGCAGGTTCTCGGCCGGGACCTCGACGTCGGAGAAGGAGATTTCGCCAGTGTCGGAGGAGTGCCAGCCCATCTTCTCCAGCTTGCGGCTCACTTCGTACCCGGGCATCTCGCGCTCGAGGACGAGGAAGGAAATGCCGCCGTGGCCGCCCGCCTCACTGGTTTTGCAGGCGCAGACGAGGAAGTCGGCGCGGACGCCGTTGGTGATGAAGGTCTTGGCGCCGTTGACTACGTAGGTGTCGCCGTGGCGCTTGGCGGTGGTGGCGAGGGAGGCGACGTCAGAACCGGCGCCAGGCTCGGTAATCCCGAGGGCGCCGATCTTCTCGCCGGCGATCCCGGCAGGCAACCACCGCTGCTTCTGCTCCTCGGTGCCGAACTTGAAGATCGGCGGCATCGCAATCGAGGTGTGGGCGTTGAGGCCGGCGGCGACGCCGCCGGAGCCGCCAAAGCGGGCCAGCTCCTCGACCCAGACCGCGTCATGAAGGTGAGTGCCACCCTGGCCGCCCAGCTCCTCCGGGAACTTGAGTCCGAGGAAGCCGAGCTCGGCACAGCGGCCGAACAGCTCGCGGGGAAATTCCCGCGCCGCCTCCCACTCATCGACGTTCGGCGCGATCTCCTTCTGGACGAAGCGGGCGACGGTCTGCCGCAGCTCCTCGTGCTCCTCGCCGAACGGGGGCAGGGTGGCGCGGGCGCCGCTGTCCTTGACGACGGTCATCCCTGGTCCTCGAGCATCGTGTAGCCGCGGCCCTTGTGGTCGAAGCCGAGCAGGTCGCCCTGCGGGTTCTTCTTGCCGCCGTGGTGGTAGGCGCGGACCTCGGCGATCTTGCCGTCGCGGATGAGGAAGAACTCGGCACCGCGATCGAGCCGCCGCTCGTCCTTCTCGGGGTCGCGCCAGGTCATCGTCCACTCGATCGCCACCTGGTCGCCCTGCTCGACCAGGTTCTCGATGAACCACTGGGCGTCAATGTGCTCGACGCCGAAGGCGGCGTAGCGGCCGATCGTCTCGGCGCCCTCGTGCGGGCCGAGGCGCGTGTAGTAGTGCGTCGCGTCCTCGGTGAAGTGCGCCGAGACCGCCTCGGCGCTGCTTTTGTTCAGGTCCTCGTAGTAGGCGCGGACCCGCTCGCCCCCGGTCACGGCCCTACAGCCCGTAGCTCCGCCCGATCACGTCGAGCATCACCTCATCGGTTCCCGCCCCGATGCGATTGAGGCGGACGTCGCGGTAGGCGCGCTCGATCTCGTACTCCTTCATGTAGCCGTAGCCGCCGA
>Ga0157371_10001784_pt1 | contig 21756 bp, 16 predicted proteins | sample C45metaG_FD_113462 | JGI IMG/M metagenome (GOLD analysis project Ga0157371, IMG submission 113462) | Corn rhizosphere microbial communities from Kellogg Biological Station, Michigan, USA - C4-5 metaG | ecosystem: Host-associated > Plants > Roots > Rhizosphere > Soil | place: USA: Michigan...
ACTATTTTGCGATTAACAAAAAATTTGAAAAAACCAGTACATTTTGTCCTAAAAACTAATTAAATTCATTACTTTTGCAGCCCTTTAATTTTAAGTTATGGGAAACAGGCGTGAATTTGACATAGCATTTGTAGGATTAAAACCTGGGATCCATGAGTTTAATTATCAAGTGGACGATAAGTTCTTTGCGGACAAGGAAAAAGATTTTAGCAATTGCAATGCATCTGTAAAGCTAACGCTCGAAAAAAACACATCTTTCATGTTGTTGAAGTTTGAGATTGGCGGCAGTGTAAATGTAATTTGTGATCGTTGTGGAAATACGTTACCAATGGATCTTTGGGATGAATTTAAACTGGTTATAAAACAGGTTGAAAACCCGGAAGAAATGAATCAAATGGAAGAAGATCCGGACGTATTTTATATTTCAAGAACAGAAAGTCATATTCATCTCGCTGATTGGATTTACGAATTTATTTTGTTAAGTATTCCTATTCAGCGAATGTGCAAGGAAGAAGAAATGGGTGGGCCACAATGCAATAAAGAAATCCTGGCCATGCTCAAAAAAATGCAATCATCAGCAATGGAAAATAATCATCCTTTGCAAAAGGGATTGGAAAAATTTAAAAAAAACAATAATTAATCATATTTAATCTACGGTTATGCCAAATCCAAAGCGCAGGCACAGTCAACAAAGAAGTGCAAAAAGAAGAACACATTATAAGGCAGTTGCTCCTACGTTGAGCGTTGATCCTACAACAGGAGAAACTCATGTTCGTCACTGTGCGCATACAAGTGAAGGGAAATTATATTATAAGGGAAAAGTAGTTGCTGAAAAAGCGCCGATCAAGGTTGGCTAATTGGCTTTTTTGCGTTAATTATATAATCCAAAAACAAAGTTTGTTTAAATTCAACTTTGTTTTTGGATTTTTTTTTTAATCTTTGAGCAGAATAATTCGATGAAGATTTTTTCGTGATAATGTTTAGACAATACTGATATGAAAATAGCACTGGATATGATGGGAGGAGACTATGCTCCTTTAGAAGCAATAAAAGGCGTAAAACATTTTTTATCAGAAAATACGGATCCGCAAGTACATCTTACCTTGATTGGTGATGAAAAAAAACTCTCTCCCCTGCTCGAGGAATACAGCATCAACATAGAAAATATTACCCTCGTGCATGCTTCGGAAATAATTGGAATGCATGAGCATCCCACGAAAGCGTTAAAAGAAAAGCAACAGTCTTCCATATCAATAGGCTTTCATTTGTTAGCAACGGGAAAATCCGACGCTTTCATTAGCGCAGGAAACACGGGAGCGATGATGGTCGGTTCATTATACAGTATCAAAGCAATTATAGGGGTTGCCAGACCTGCAATTGGCGCTTATATTCCCCGTGATAATGGTCAAACATCTTTATTGGTGGATGTTGGTCTTAACGCAGATTGTAAAGCAGAAAATTTATCCCAGTTCGCTTTGCTCGGCTCGTTGTTTGCCAGGTATATTTTAAATTATGAAAATCCGCGGGTTGCATTAATAAATGTTGGCGAAGAAGAAGGAAAAGGAAATATCTTATGCCAGACTGCCTATCCTTTACTGAAAGAAAACAAGCAAATTAATTTTATTGGAAATATTGAAGGACGCGATCTGTTATTGGATAAGGCTGAAGTATATGTTTGCGATGGATATACCGGAAACGTTCTATTAAAGTTTGCCGAGTCTATTTATGATATTGTGCAGAAGCGGAAGATAGAAGATGAATATTTTAACCGCTTTAATTTCGAAATGTATGGCGGTGTTCCCGTTCTCGGGGTAAATAAGCCGGTAATTATCGGGCATGGAATTTCTACGTCCGGGGCTTTTAACAATATGATATTAATTGCAAAAAAAATGATCGAACAGGATTTTATTGAAAAAATAAAATCAAATTTCCTCTAAAGGATTTTCTTTTTATGAAAATCGATTTACAACCTGGCAATTAATTCCTGCCGACCTTCCTTTTGGTTATATCAATAACAGTAAAACGCTTAATTTAGAATTCGTTTTTCACGCTGTTTTATTACTTAAATCAACAGATTATTAATCCTTATTTTTATAAGCCTTATTAATACCGAATGAAATTGTTCTCAAAATATTTGTTGACTATCTTCTTTTTACTCACTTTTTCATTCACACATTTTATATCTTTTTGTCAAAAGGATACGACTAAAGAAGGCAAAACCTTTTTGAGCAAAGTAATACAAAATTTTAAAAAAGATTCTACCGAAATAGATTATTCTGCACAGCTTAAGACTAATGAAGCAACCTTCAGGCCGTATGAAGGCCTGATCATAAGAAATATAATTATTGAACGGATTCCTTTTGGTGTTTCTATTGGTGACACCTCAATAAGACTAATAAACAGCCTGACAAAGATGGCCAACTATCTTCATCATATAACCAGAACAAAAGTGGTTAAAAAGAACCTGTTTTTTAAAAAAGGACAACCCCTTAAACCGTATTTAATGGCGGATAATGAAAGGTTCCTTCGCCAGTTACTATACCTGCAGGATGCGCAATTTTTTGTAACACGAACGGCTCCTGGTAGCGATTCTGTAGATGTTTTTGTTGAAGTAAAAGATGTTTTTTCATTAGGTGGCGCTATAAACTCGCTAGGTCTTAAACAATCCAGCGTTGAATTCAGGGAAGACAACTTTGCCGGAAGTGGTAACGCAGCAATAGTATATACACTTTATGACAACACCCGCGAAAATAATTTTGCATTTGGCGGTGAATACGATGACAGGAATATCGGGGGTAGCCTTTTGGACGCCAAGATTGGCTATCAAAGTTTTTATCCCTCAATAACCGGAGTGAAAGAAGACAATAATTATTACGTAGATCTCCATAAACCTTTAGTCAACCGGTATATGCAATGGACCTATGAACTAAGCGCTGCGTATCATGCCACAAGAAACTTATACAACGTGGATTCGGTATATTTTTCAGACACACGATATCGTTACTATAATATTGAAGCGTGGGCAGGTTACAACATTAACGCCAAAGATTTTACTTCCGAGGAAGAAACTAAAAAATTAAGGAAATTGATTGGTGTAAGATATTTAGATCAAAAGTTTTTAAACGTGCCTGAAAAGTATGAAGCCGTCTACGATTGGAAATATCAAACCATTAATGCAGCGCTCGCGACACTGACTTTCTACCGTCAAAATTTCTATAAAACAAAATTCATTTATGGTTTCGGCCGAAATGAAGATATTCCTGAAGGTTTATTGTTCAGCATTACTGGCGGTTATACAGAACGGCAAAAAGCAAAGCGCCCTTTTATAGGGTTTGATTTTGAAAGGTACCATTTCAATAAACAGGAAAATTATATCAGTTATAAAATCAGTGCAGAAGGTTATTTACACCATACGACTGTTGAAGATCTAAATTTTCTAGGAAGCCTATTTTATTTTGATCATTTAAAATCATTGAGTTCAAAATGGAAACAGCGTTTCTTTTTAAATTTTGATCTTGCCCAGCAGGTTAATACGGTTTTTAATCAACCTTTGTTTGCTAACAGCCAGTTTGGTTTGCCTGAATATGGAAATGAAATTATTAATAACGAACGTGTGGGTGGAACATTACGTTCTACAGCCAAGATAGAATCAGAATTCTTTAGCCCTTGGTCGGTTGTTGCATTTAGATTTGCTCCCTTTGTATTTAGTAATGTAAGTTTGTTTTCTCCATATCATTATATTCCAAAAGTGCTTAGTTCTGTTGGAGGTGGCATCCGGACAAGAAACGAAAGTCTGGTCTTCGGCACGATTGAATTAAAAGGATACTATTTTCCTGAAAAAAATTTTCATAATGAACGATTCAGATTTTCGTTATCAACGAATGTTATTTTTAAATATAATACGCAATTTGTAAAAAAGCCGGATTTTATACAGATAAATTAACCTTTTTATCCATTTATTTCCCTTCAAATAAATACCTTTATTACAAATTTTCCGAATGAATAGTTTCAGAAAATATTTTGAATTAACTGTCTGGATTCTTGCACTGGTTTTACTGGCATGCATGCCGCCGACAACCGATGCTCATTATTCTTTTTGCCTTTTTAAATTCATGGGAATCAAGTATTGCCCGGGTTGCGGATTAGGCCATTCGATCAGTTATTTTTTTCATGGAAATTTAAAAGAATCTTTTACTGCTCATCCCCTCGGATTATTTGCAGTAATAGTAATACTTGGAAGAATTTATAACCTTTTTTTCCTTCACATTTTTCCACATTTAAAAAAATACGACTATGGACAGCAGTTATAATACAGTAAATCCAATCATATTAAAATACCTTTATAATGCCACACCCGAAGAACTGATCACCATCAATTCAAGAACAAAAGGTTTTAGCACCGATGAGTTGGAGCAGTTCTGCATCATTTATCGTTCGAAAAGAAAAGACCCTCAATTGATCCTGATATTGTCTTTGATTGGCCTGGTGGGGGTTGCCGGAATTCAACGTTTTTTGATAGGAAACATTGGAATGGGGATTTTATACTTTTTTACTGCAGGACTTTGTTTTGTGGGAACAATCATTGACGCTGTAAACCATAAAGAACTTGCAATGGAGTATAATGCAAAAATGATTACAGAAACACTCTCAATGCTGAATATGATAAGGAGAGAATAGAAGATTTTAATAAAATAAAAATAGCTGGGTACTTCCCGGCTATTTTTTAAATCAAACAATTAAAAGCGATTGGTCTTTCAGTTATTGTTTCTGAGCCATCAAAGGCGCAGCCGCTTGTGGCACAATATTATGAATAGGTTTTGTAGACTTCAGGTATGCAAAAACTGCTTTCAATTCGTCATCAGTCATATTTTGGAAATCTTGCCAGGGCATGGGCGGCAATAAATTTCTGGCCTTTTCCAAACCCATATATTTTCCTTTACGCAAACAAGTCATAAATTGCTCAAGGCTCCAATTTCCGATGCCTGTTGTACTGTCTGAAGTAATATTAGCTGCGTACGAAATACCCCACGGTCCGACCCAGGCAGTAAGATCATTAGTAACGGCTAATCCTTTACTTTCAATTTGTTTTCTGTCTACATCCGGTGAAGGCATATTGGCAGGATGGCCGGAAAGCGCCAGATCCATATTTGGTTCGGGGCCCGTTGACGTCATCTTTTTAGGCGTATGGCAATCACCACAACCTGCAATACTAACAATATGCTGTCCCCATTGCTCAGGAGTTTTAAATCCTGCATAAGAAACTGAAGTGGTGTCGGTCTTTACTTCAGTGTTATGAGTGGGGCCGTTTTCGGTGTTACACTTTGACAAGAGGAAAATACTCGCGAGGAAAGCCAGAAAAATAATCACAGATAGTTTTTTCATACAAACAGTTTACAAATTACAAAAGAGATTTAGTATTAGCAGTTTCGGGAGGATTTGGATTTAAGTAAATTTAGAAAAACTTCAATAATGATAAAAGGATTTCTAAAAGTTTTTTATTAACACAAAACGCACATTGGTATCCTTGAGGCGATTTAAAAAAAATAAAAATTCAAATCAATTGCTGGTTCACTTTAAAGAAATATCCATAGATGAGAGGTGATATTTGATGCCATCTAAAACACCTTTGGAAAGCGGGAGGCTACTGAAATAGATCAGTTTATTTTTCTTCAAACGCTCCAGCTCATGACTGTAATTAGAGACAACAATTCCTTTTGCTTTTCCCTTCAGCATATCAATATCATTGCCGCTGTTTCCTGCGGTAATAAAATGGTGAAGTGGCAATTTCCATTTATAACTCAGGTACCGGATAGCGCTTCCTTTGCTCGCCCTGAAAGGTAAAAAATCAAGGTATAGGTTTTCAGTCAGTAAAACCTTGGCTCTCAATTTATGATCATCTAAAAACTTATATAAATCAGCAAGATTGTCTTCATTGAAATTGTCATTTACATAATAGCTGAGTTTAAAACGCCACTGGGCAGCCGGTTCCTGCAAGCGAATGCCGGGAAATTTTGACAACGCGTTTTCAAGTTCATTTCTTTTCCATTGATAATCAATATGACTTTCAAAGCCATTATCCTGTACAAACTTATCAGTATAATAAATTTCTGAACCGGCAGAACAAATCAGAATATCCGGATCAGGAAGGTCATACTTTGCCAGAGCTTCACGGGTAATTTCCCGGTTTCTGCCACTGGCCAGACCAAAAACGATCTTGTCCTTATGTTCATTGATCCAGTTTTTCAATTCCGGTAAACCATCGGTTTTTTCAACATCAACCAACGTTCCGTCAAGATCGGAAATAACAAATAAGTCGGCCTTTACCAATTTTTTACCATAAGCTGTTTTATGCGTATAACTGGCTTCGGTTGCTTCTTTTGGCTTGAAAAGATCATGAACAATTTCCACATATTTATTGGTATGTGCTGTCCATGAATATAACTGGTTTGTGGCAATAACTCCGTTGGCAGAATATTTTTCCCACAAGCCTTGGTTGGCAATAATTTTCTTAAGTGCATCTGCTATTTCAGCCGGATCTTCCACATCCACCAACAAACCATTGTTGCAATGTTCCAGTATTTCTTTTGGTCCGCCTGTTGGCGACGCCACAACCGGAAGCCCGCATGCTGCTGCCTCCACAATGGTTAATCCAAAATTTTCGCCGGGAGTTGCGTTTACAAATACCCCTTTGGTTCGTGCAGCAATACGGTAAATTTCAGGCACCTCTAATTTTGGATCATTCTTTTTTGGGATGGCCATTTTACCATAGAGATCATATTTGTCGAGCAGTAACAACAAGTTGGTAAGAATGTCCTGTTCATCAGCAGGCATCTCAGTAATGTCTTTCCTCACACCTGCGAATATGGCGAGGTTTGCCATTGCCTGTAATTCACGGTCCTGCCCATAAGATTGAATGATTCTTTCAAAATTTTTACGTTTATCTGCCCGTCCTATGGAAAGGATTAAAGGTTTCTGGGGATTAAACAGGAATCGTTCAATGTCTGAATTTACCCGATACAAAGCCTGCTCCTGCTCAATACTCATTTGAAAACCAGGCATATCGAATCTGTAAAATGGATAAAAAAGATCCGTATTAACCCCGGGAGGAATTACTTCAAATCTTCCACCTTTCTCAACATTATATAAAGCATATTGAGTGTCTATTTCATGCCGGGTACTTACAATAATTACATCTGCATTTCGAATAGTAGCTTCTTCAGCTGCGATACGCCGTTCCATGTTGAACTTTTCATTGATCTTCTCCGCCGACATTCCTTCCTGCAACAAAATATTCCTTTTATTTCGTCCCAGCGAATGTCCTGTGGAAATGAAAGGTATTCCAAACACTTCACTGATCTGTGCGGCGAGATAATTTCCGTCGGCATAATGGCCATGCGCGACATCAGGAAAATCGTCTTCCTTTTCAATAAACCTGATTGTCTTATCTATAAATTCATCCAAATGGTCCCATAAAAATTCTTTTGAACGATAAGAAGTGCCTCCGCATGTTACGCGAATAATCCTCGCCTTTTCATTCACAATCTCCAATTCTTTTTCATAAGAAGAAGATACCCTCTTATCCATTATTCTCCTCGTGAAAAGATCAACTTTACGAACCTGTGGATGTTCTGAAAGATTTTCCAGCAACTCGAGAATGTATTTTACTTGTCCGCCCGTGTCCTTGTCTCTTCCTATTTCAGGATCTTTAAACCTGATAAGCCCGTGAGGGCTGAATAGCTGTATGTAATATCCGTTCATCATTTCTTTATTCACATTATCCGATATCTGTAAAATTAACCAAATCAAAATAATCTGCTTCACTTAAACCTGCCTGTCTCATTTTTAATCGCGGTCGCCGGAATTATAATACTTAATAACCGTCTCTTTCAATCCGGAATCTTGTGCCTAAATAATATGAATTTAAAAATGCAATGGCAAGGATTTTGTAGTTTTACTTAAACCGCTTTATTTATTATGTATTCTGGATCTGGATTTAGTGACTGGGAAATTGGAGACATAACAGTTATCATTCACCAGGGAGTTTATCATTTATTTCATCTTATCATTCCAAATCACGATTATATTGCTCATGCAGTTTCCAATGATGGCATTTCCTGGAAAAGGGTAAAGAATGCTTTGTTCGTCGGCAATCCGGGCGAATGGGACGATGATATGCTTTGGACAATGGATGTAGTTGAAGTAAATGGACAATTTGAAATGTATTATACCGGTCTTCAAAGGAGAGATCGTGGTGTCGTTTCACGGATTGGCTTTGCGCAATCCGACAATCTTATCGATTGGAAAAAGAACAAAAAGGAGATTTTTCCCATCGCTCCAAAAGGCATTTATTATGAAACTGAAAATAACAACCCCCGCAAATGGCTGAGTTTTCGCGATCCTTATAGGTATGAATATAATAAAGAGGTGTATTTGCTTTTGTGTGCACGAAGTATGACAGGACCGGTTTCGCGACGTGGATGTGTGGGAATCGTCAAAATCACGAATGACATTGTTGAATTAATGCCTCCCCTCCTCTATCCGATGGTATATGATGATATCGAGTGCCCCTGCATCTTTCAGCTTAAAGGAAGATTTTACATCATCGGTTCTATAAGAGAAGATATTAAAATACGCTATTGGTTTTCTTCGCAATTTTTGGGAGAATATCATTCGTTTCATTCAGATGTTTTACTTCCCCGCGGCAATTACGCAGCGCGTGTAGTAAACGATGGTCAGCACCTGTTGTTATATAATTTTTTCTATGCTTATGGAAAAATCGATGCATTGCGTGTTCTTCCTCCACCAAAAGAACTGGATTGTGATGAAACAGGAAGATTGATTCTAAAAAGTTATTACCGGTGGGATCAACAGGTTACCAAAACAATCCTGCAGGATGAATTTGGAGAGGTAAGGCATTTGCTGTCAAATCCATCAGCAACTTCTGCCATTGAAGTGGATAAATGGACATGCTCATCAAGAAGTGGTTATGAAATTTTTGCTTTTAAAAAACCCTCAAGCAGTTTTATCTGGGAAGGATTGTTAACAGTGGAAGGAATGGGAAAGCTAGGCCTGGTAAGTGATATTGACGACGAGGGCAATGGTTATTTTATTTCCTTTGATGTTCAAAATGGCTTACTGCAAATGCGGGCATGGGGTTTTAATCCCCTGGACGTACGTCAGAATTTCATCTTTAATGAATTACAGATCGGCGTCTTCAAAATGAATGAGGAGAACAGATTCAACTTCCGGCTGATCCATTATGGTAATTACATCGAACTTTCCATTGATGGAGAAGTGAAACTTACTTTAATGGATTATACTTTTTCCGCTGATGGGATCGGCCTTTATTCTGCGTCTTCTGTTATTTCATTACAAAATTCGGTAGTAAAGATTTTGACGGAACCAATCGATGAATACGCCAGCCAGGAAGACGCACATAAGCTGCCCGAACAGACAACAATTATCCCTTCATGATTTATCAGTAAAGTTCGTTTATAACTTACCGTTATATAGAAACAGAAATTCTATTTATTTCTAACTTCACTATCAGTACTATTAGCTACTATTAGCTGTTACCGTATTAATTCCTTACCAATAACTCTTTATTATTTTAATAATCATTATTAGTGCCCGCTCTTTTCGGCATGACATTTTTTGGCTTTTTCCCTGTTTCGTTTGAAGATGAAGGAGCAGGCATATAATTTCTCGGACCTATTGGCTTTTCTGCTTGTTTTTGTATTGTTGTTTTTTGCGGTGCGGGTTGGGTAAAATCGGATTCCACAGGAACATCTGTCGGAGCCGAATAATCATCCGCATTACCATTTCCCTCTACATCAGTCGAATCGATTCCTTGTCCTTCCTGGGAAAGGGCAGCGAAGTTTTGGTCTGCGTAAATTGGGTTATTGTTCAACTCAACTGGCTTTTGAAATGTTGCTTTGGGATCGATTCCGAGGGATTTATCAGCATATACTTTTTTCATAAAATAAGCCCACTCAGGCATGGCCATATCGCTGCCTCCGCCGGTACCATACTTTGGCAAGTGCAGAAAAGGATCATCGTTGCCAACCCAGACACCTGCGAGCAGTTGCGGTGTATAACCCATAAACCAACCATCCGTATTATCATTGGTTGTACCGGTTTTAGCTCCTATTACACTGTTTATATCATATCTCCAGCGCAACGAACCACCGGTACCAAAATCTACCACTCCCTCCATCATTTTTACCATAGTGTAAGCATCCACCTCGCTTATCACCTGCTTTACTTTTGGCTCAAATGTCTCCAATACATTTCCATTTTTATCTTCAATTTTCGTAAGGTAAATCGGCTCCGTATTAAAGCCCCTGTTTGGGAACATTGTATACGCCTGCAGCATTTCAATCAACTGGATGTCAGCAGAACCTAAGGCAATGGAAGGTACTTCGGGTATATCGCTTTTTATTCCGCATAAATGTGCAAATTCGACCGTCTTTTTCGGACCAATCCGGCTCATAAGGTCAAACGCTGCAACATTGATAGATTTTGCAAGGCAATACGCCATCGTACCACCCGGGCCAGTAATCGTTTTATTAGCAAGAGTTATAGGTTTGCCTCCAATATAGCTGTCAGGTGTCATTCCTGCATCTGTGATTGCCAGAGTATAAAGAATAGGCTTAAAAGTAGAACCCACCTGCCTGTTGGCAGTCACATGATCAAATTTGAACCATTTAAAATCAATCCCTCCAACCCAAGCTTTTACTTCTCCGGTTACAGGATCTATGGCGCAGAAACCCGTTTGCATCATTTCCTTACTATATTTTATTGAATCAAGCGGGGTCATTACTGTATCTGTTTCCCTGTTTTTATTCCAGGCAAAAATTTTCATACTCACGGGCTGATGGAATGATTTTTTGATTTCAGCATCTGAAGCGCCATTTTCCTTCATGTTCTTCCAACGCTCACTTTCTTTCATTGCATTATTCAAAATATATTCTTCTCCTTTCCATACATTCTTTGGAAGCTGGCGGTTAAACTTCTTTTGCATTGAGGTCATATGTTTAACTACCGCTTCTTCTGCATACAATTGCATTTTTGGATCTATCGTTGTAAAAATCTTCAAGCCATCCCGGTACAGATCATAGTTTTCCCCGGTTGCAGGGTCCTTGTGAGTATTACACCAATTCTGCAATGTTTTGGCAAGAACCGAACGAAAATATGGAGCAATACCCTGGCTCTCATTCACCAATTTGTACTTGACACCTAATGGCTTTTGTTTTAAAACTGCCGCCTCGGAAGCAGAAAGATCATTATTCGTTACCATGCGGTCTAAAACAAGGTTCCTCCTCGCAAGCGCGGCTTTAGGATTGCGCCGCGGATCATATTTTCCCGGCCCGTTCACCATCCCTATTAATAAAGCGGATTCATCAGGAGTAAGTTTGGAAGGTTCTTTTTGAAAATAAACGAGTGAGGCGTTCCTGATTCCGTAAACATTTAACCATGAAACCCTGTTTAGGTATAATGCGATAATTTCCTGCTTGGTAAAATTTCGTTCCAGCTTTAGGGCAACAATCCATTCCTTTATTTTATCAATTCCTCTTTTCAGAGCTGAACCACGGCCCTGGTTAAGTATATTCTTGGCAAGTTGTTGAGTGATCGTACTTGCGCCTCCTTGTTTACCAAATCCTTTAACGGCACGTGCTAATGCAATTGGATCAATGCCCGAATGTTCATAAAACCGGATGTCTTCGGTAGAGATCAAAGCGTCTATCACGCTTTTGGAAATGTCTTTATAGTCAACAGAAACTCGGTTTTCCGTATATATCTTTCCCATAAGGGTTTTGCCATCATTGGCATAAATTTCTGTTGCAAGATTTGCCTGAGGATTCTCCAATTCCTGCAGTGAAGGCAACTTGCCAAAAACGCCAAAATAAGCAGAAGCGAGAACCAGGATAGAAAGTGCAAGACCACCGGCTACCAATATCCATAATATTTTTACACTCGTCTTTATTTTAGTCTTTTTGTTTTCTTTTTTCCGGGGAGGATTTTGCATTTTCTATTCTTTAAAAAGGGAAAAATATTAAATTTTGATGACAGGAAAAGTTTAAAATTTTCCAGGATACTTATTATTAAGCAAGTCGATATAGTTCTTTAAATCTTTATTTTCTTTTAAAACATCCAGATTACTGTCTGAAATAATATAAAAAGCATATTTCTGGGCTGGTAACCAGGAAATTTGGGTTGGGGCGGCCTGCTTAAGTTTGTCTAGATACTTCATCGCTTCATCTGCGCTCGCAAATTGGGAAAATACTAATAAAGTTCGTGCACTGTCCAATGTATCTTTTACAATCTGTATTTGATTGGTAGCAACGCTTTGACTGTTAAACCTGTTAAATGCATTTCTCGCCTCACTGCTGTATACAGGATCCACTTTTGTAAGTACCATTACTACATTTTGTGGTTGCATCGGATCAAATATAAATCCTGATTTTTTTACCGGGGGCGGTAATTTTTTTTCAGGGCTTAATTCAGCTTTACCTGGCACAACTTTTTCATTTTGCACAACCGGTTTCTCAGTTTTTAAAACCGGCGCATTTAAATTATTTACCGGTTTTGAATCATCAAAAACAACTACCTGCGAATCTTCTTTTGCTCTTACTACATTAAGATTCGTTAAATAATGTTCAATACTATCTCTTCTTCCTAATACGTCCAGCATGGTGATTGCCTTTTCTTTCATTGGCGAATTTGGATATTTATCAATTATTTGTTGCAGCACTTTCTTTGCAGAACTATCCTCGCGATTTTTTATGTAATAAACCGATTGTATGTAGAGCAGCTGCGGATTCCAGTAGCTCTGTCCATACGCACTGTCAGCACTATTTTTTTCTTTGATCGCTTCGTCAAAGTTTCCTTCGATAAATAAATTATAGATGTTATCATATCTCCTTTGCGCAGCAGTATCTTTTTCAGATGGATTAAATGCTTCGGGGTGAGAAACAATCATGGCGTATTTACTGCCATTGAAATTTTTTAACAAGAGGTTTTTATAATAATCGGCCAGCTCCTGGTTCCCGGTTTTCGTGTAACAATAAGACAAGTTCATATATAGTTCCCCGTTGTACAAGCTATCCGGAAAACGTTTTAAGGATTGCCTGTAAGCATCAATGGCGGCGGAATAATCTTCCAAAAGATTTTGATAATCTTTCCCAACCTGGAATAATGAACGCGAAATTTTTGAATTACTTGTATCGAGCAGAGGCTGCGTCAGCGGAAGGTTGGCTCGTAAGCCTTCTACCGAAACATCTTGCTGGTAAGGAGTTTCGATCGATTCATCATTTTTAGATTGTGCCTGTGATGCCATCGGATCTCCATAATTACCATTTAATTGATTGCCATTACCGGCTATAGAATTTTGGGCCGCCGATGACATCCTGCGCCAGTTATCAACATTTTCTCTTTTTCCCCATACTCTTTTAAATTCATTAAAACCCTCTGCTTTTACAGAATTATTATAAAAATACCATTCTCCTTTGCTGGTATTATTTCCAAAGATATCCTGTGTTTGATTTTGTTTATTAAAGAATGCAGCTGAAGAATTGTAATTGTTTTGTTCCGCTTTTAATCCACGCTCCTTCATTAGCTGCTTTGATAATCTTTTCAGGAAATTATTTCTTTCTGTTTCAGGCATTGCGGCAATCAATTGAAGACTGTCTTCCCTGTCAATCACAAGTAGATTTTTAACAACATATCCCAAAGCGTTTTTTCGCGACTGTATTTCCGCAAAATTTTTCAAGGTGGTATCACCTGCCTGCAAACTGTCATAAAAATTGTAAGATTGTTTATAATTTTTTAATCGATAATTCATTTCAGCAAGATTCAGAAACGCTTTGTTTTTTAAAGACAAATTATTTTCATTGTAAACGGTGCTCGCTTTATAGAACGAAAGTGCAGCCGTGGTATCAGGTTTTAGAAGAGCTATTTCAGCAGCTGAATAATAAATAATATCACGATACGGCGCGAATTTATCTTTGTGCGCCATGTGCAGCAATCGCGCAATACTCTTGTCAATTTCAGCAGGATCATTACTCTTCAGCATTTTAGCCTGGTTTAAATTGGCATAAATATCCATTAAAGGATCTGTTGTGTGCCTGATCGCCAAATTATAATAATCTGAAGCGGTATCCTGGTTATTATTCATTTCATATAGCTGGCCGAGTAAAAATTCCCGCCTTGCCTGGTCTTGAAGATCCAATGAATTAGGAATTGAATTTTGGATGTAGGCGATAGCACTGTCGTACATCTTTTGCTTAAAAAACCAATAACCCTGCACTTCCTGAAAAAATGGCTCCAATCTTTCAGGAAATTGAGGATCGTCTCGCAGCGTATTTATCAATCCGGCCGCTTCAGCATAATCGCCTAAATCTGTGAGCGTCCGAACCTGCCAAACCAAAGCATCATTTCTGCTGGGTGGCCTTGAAAAAGCTTTATCAATTAGATTTCTGTCTTCTTTGCTGGAAACACTTAAAGCGTTGTTGTTTTCATTGCTGCCAACTATTTGTGCATCCTCACTTTTCTTACTCTTCGGAGAAAGGTTATAGTTAATAAATTGAAAAGTCATGGAAGCAGAATCAAAATCCTTTCTCAGGTAGTAAGCCTCCCCTATCAATAAATAAAAGTTATCAACCCAGTTGGTACGAAGATCATGAAGCAAGATACCGGCAGTTGATTCCAATATAACAGAATCAAGTTGCGTCTTCTGCGCAGCCGTATTATCCAAAGAATAACTGTAATAAGGCAACAATTGAGAATAATCATCCTTTGTAGCCATTCTCGCGAACTCTATTGTGGAATTAATTTTATTATTTGCGTTAAAAAAATAATTATAATGACTGGTGGTATTTTGAACAAATCTGCCAACGAGGCGTAATTTTTTATCCTGCGGCTTTTCTGACCGAAGCGGCTTATCTTTAAATTTTTGTGGTTTGTCTTTTTGTAAATCGAAAGTAATTTTTCCCAATTGAGCATGAACTTCCGGCAAGAAAAAAAAGAACATTAATAAAGGAGACAATAACTTAATGACCCGGGTTTTCATTAAATATTTATAGTTTTTTGGAATTAAGAATTAATAACCAAGTTCATTTACTGTTAAGAACAATCCTTCTGCGAAATTATTTTAAAAATACGGTTATTTTATGCGAATATGCCGATTATATACTGGCACTGGTTTATTTTTAACAACCTGAAATGATTATAATTAAAAACATGACTCTTTATAAAATTATTAAGTTTGAAAACCAGGAAAGCAAGCAATAGCGAATTACTGAGATACGCTGGCATGGGAATGCAATTTTTAGCCAGCATCGCTTTGGGTATATTTATTGGACTAAAAGCTGATAAGTGGTTGAATTTTTCTTTTCCTTTGCTCGTTTGGTTGTTGCCACTGCTGATCATTATCGGCCTGACGATTAAAATTATTAAAGACACTTCAAAAAAATGATTCAATCGCTTATAAAAAAATTCATTGCTGTAATCGGCCTGTTTCTTTTGATCAATCTTGTCGTTTTTGTTTTTGGCAATTCTTTGAAAGAATATGGCTTTAATATCGGGTTCCTGGTTGTGGCCAATGCGATACTTTTTATCCTCACCTTTTTGGGCTTTTATATCCAGACAAAAGGTGTACGTTCCACAAATATCAATGCCTTTATCAGAGGCGTTTACTCTTCCCTGCTGCTTAAAATGTTTGTAATAGTGGTTGCCATACTGGTTTACATTTTGGTGATGAGAGGAGAAGCGAATAAGCCTTCTATTCTGGCTTCGATGGGAATTTACCTTGTTTATACATCGCTTGAAGTAATACAATTAATGAAAATCGCGCGAAAAAAACCCGATGCCTAAAAAAGAATCTCCTTTACATCAGCTTAATCCCTATTTGCCGGAAGGATCTTTCGAGGATGTAGTCTATTATCTGTTGGAATATAAAGTACACCTGACAGTAACACGTGAACGCTTGACAAAACTTGGTGACTATCGAAACAAGCACCAGGATAAAAATCACCGTATCAGTGTAAATGGCAATCTCAATAAATATTCATTTCTTATTACATTATTGCATGAACTTGGCCACCTTGTTGCGTACGAAAAACATGGCAACCGGATTCAGGCGCACGGGGCACAATGGAAAGATGAATTTGGGAAGATCTTGGCGAATTTTATTTCAAAAAAAATTTTTCCCGCTGATATTGAAAAAGAGCTATTAAAAACACTAAAAAACCCTGCTGCCAGTTCTTGTGCAGAAGCGCCGTTGACAAGGGTTTTAAAAAGATATGACCCACACAAACCCGGTGTTTATTTATTGGAAGAATTGCCGGATAACAGTTTGTTCAGGTTCAAGAATGGCCATATTTACAGGAAAGAGAAAAAAATAAGGACGCGATTTTTATGTAAGGATCAGGCTAACCGTAAACAGTTTTTATTCAGTCCCATCACTGAAGTGGAGTTGGTTAAAAAAGAAGAATAGTTTTCCGGTAAACCTACAAGAAACAGCAATTCTTATTTTTGCCGGATATATTATTATGACTCCACAACGTTTTAACAGGCTCACTTCCGTATTAAATCACCGCCAACCGGATCTTACGATCGTATTAGAAAATGTCTTTGATCCACATAACGTTTCAGCAGTTATGCGAACATGCGACGCTGTTGGCATACAGGACGTTTATATTCTAAATGACCGCATTCCGCCACACAAGAAATGGGGTTACAAAAGTTCATCTACTGCTGCCGAATGGCTTTCGGTTCATCAATTCACCGACGCTGAAGAATGTTTTAAAGAAATAAAAAAGAATTATCAAAAGATATTCATTTCTCATTTGGGAAAAGCATCCGTGAATTTATATTCCATGGATTTGACCGAATCTATCGCCCTGGTTTTCGGTAATGAAACATTTGGCGTCAGTGAAAATATTCGGAAGTATTCTCACGGCGACTTTATTATTCCGCAGGTTGGAATAATTAAATCATTGAATATTTCTGTCGCCTGCGCGGTTACTCTTTACGAAGCTTTTCGACAAAAGACAGAAAAAGGACACTATCACAGATCCCGCTTATCCCAAAGTAAAATGCTTGAATTGAAACAAGAATGGAAACTGCCTGATGAGCCATAAATGCTTAAAACTTTTAAAATGTAAGTGCTCAAAGATTGACAGAAAAATCGATGCGGATGGAAAAATGAAATTTTGACGGATATTTTTGGCAATCACACTGACAGACAACTCATTTTCCTGCCAACTAAACTGATAAAATTCTTTGGTACAATTATTCGTGTACATTTGCAACCCAAATAATAAATTAAATAAATTTAACAATTATGGCAAAACAAACTTTTGAGCTCTTTGATGACAGAGTTCTGGTTAAACCCAACGCGGCTGAAGAAAAAACCGCCGGCGGAATTATTATTCCGGATACAGCTAAAGAGAAACCACAAAGAGGAACTGTTGTGGCTGTAGGAAAAGGAAAATACGCAGAACAAACCGGCAACCTGATTCCTGTGCAGGTAAAAGAAGGAGATACTGTTATGTACGGAAAATATGGTGGAACAGAAATAAGCATCGATGGTGAAGATTACCTGATCATGCGCTCTTCTGACATCCTGATGAAAATTAGTTAATTCATTCAAAAAAAAGAAAAACAAATATTATGGCTAAACAAATATTTTTTGACATTGATGCCCGCAATAAAATGAAGAAGGGTGTTGATACACTTGCCAACGCGGTGAAAGTGACTCTTGGTCCAAAAGGCAGAAACGTAGTGATTGAAAAAAAGTTTGGAGCACCACAAGTTACAAAAGATGGTGTAACAGTTGCTAAAGAAATAGAACTTGAAGACCCGATTGAAAATATGGGTGCGCAAATGGTGAAAGAAGTAGCTTCTAAAACTGCAGATATTGCAGGTGACGGTACTACTACCGCTACTGTTCTTGCTCAATCCATTATCAGTGAAGGATTACGCAACGTAGCTGCAGGTGCAAATCCCATGGACTTGAAACGTGGTATTGATAAAGCAGTTCGGTCTATTGTTGAGAATCTTAAAAAACAATCTGTAACTGTTGGAGATGACAATGATAAGATCAAGCAGGTTGCTTCTATTTCCGCAAACAATGAAGAATCGATCGGAAGCCTGATTGCTGAAGCGATGAAAAAAGTCGGTAAAGAAGGTGTGATCACTGTCGAAGAAGCAAAAGGAACTGATACAACTGTCGACGTTGTAGAGGGTATGCAATTTGACAGAGGATATGTTTCTCCTTATTTCGTTACCAACAGCGAAAAAATGCAGGTAGAACTTGAAAATCCTTACATTCTTATTTATGACAAGAAGATTTCTTCAATGAAAGATATTCTTCATCTTCTTGAAAAAGTAGCGCAGAGCGGCCGTCCGTTATTGATTATTTCAGAAGATTTGGAAGGTGAAGCTTTGGCAGCTTTGATTGTAAATAAATTAAAAGGCGTGCTGAAAGTGGCAGCAGTAAAAGCTCCGGGTTTTGGCGACCGCAGAAAAGAAATGCTTCAGGATATTGCCGTTCTTACCAAAGGAACTGTAATAAGTGAAGAACAGGGTTATAAACTGGAAGGTACTGATGTTTCTGCTTTAGGTGAGGCTGCTTCAATTACTATTGACAAAGACAACACAACAATTGTGAATGGCAAAGGTGATAAAAAAGACATCACTGCAAGAGTTAACCAGATCAAAGCACAAATTGAAACAACAACTTCAGATTATGATAAAGAAAAATTACAGGAGCGTCTTGCTAAGTTAAGCGGTGGCGTTGCTGTACTTTATGTAGGTGCTGCCTCAGAAGTAGAAATGAAAGAAAAGAAAGACAGGGTTGATGACGCGCTTCATGCAACAAGGGCTGCTGTGGAAGAAGGAATTGTTCCCGGCGGTGGTGTTGCATACATCCGTGCTATACAAGCCTTAGATAAACTGGAAGGCGCAAACGCTGATGAAAATACCGGTGTTCAAATTATCAAACGTGCAGTTGAAGAACCTCTTCGGCAGATAGTGGTTAACAGCGGTATCGAAGGAAGCATTGTAGTTCAGAAGATAAAAGAAGGTAAAGCTGATTACGGCTTCAATGCACGCACAGAAGTATATGAGAATTTATTTTCTGCAGGTGTAATTGATCCAACAAAAGTTACAAGAATCGCTCTTGAAAATGCGGCTTCTATTGCAGGAATGCTTTTAACTACGGAATGTGTGGTTTCTGACAAACCTGAAAAAGAAAAAGCTGGTATGCCTCCAATGGGTGGCGGAATGGGCGGTGGAATGGATATGGGTTATTAATCCATTCTTAGCTGAAAAATATAGAATCTTAATTTTGATCCCTTTACAGAAATGTAAAGGGATCTTTTTTTGAAGAGTCTTATGATAGAAAAGTTTTAATGCCTCATTTAAATAAACAAATTCCTTGCAAATCCAAATTCTTTATCTATATAACGGTAAAGGATACATGTAAATTAAAGCCGACGGTAAACGAAAAAGCAGGCAGGTTTTTAATTTCAGGTTGTTTATAAGAAATATATTTTTGACATTCATTACGCGGGCTATTTCCACTTCTTTGCCGGTTTTTTAAAAATCGAAGTAGCAAAAAATAAATAATAAAAAAACATCCACACGTCAAAGAACACAAACCACGGAAACAAATCCTTTTCATCAAGCTTTCTAGTGGTTTCGAAAATAATAAAACCTTGTACGAGGAAGCGAACAAGAAATACTCCGAGTGCAAGTCTCCAGTCAAAAATAAATAAGGCTGCGATGAATAAAGGGTAAAAAAGAAAAAGAGAAAAAGCATACAGGCCTAATAAAAACTTATGCCCTCTTTTGTAATATTTACTTGTTGTATAATGTCGCTTCTTTTGCCTTATCCACTGTTTCCAGGTTTTTGGGGCAGCAGATAAAGTAAAAGCGTCTTTGTCCACGACGATCCTGGTATTTGTTTTAGTTGCCGCTTTATTGATAAAAAGATCATCATCGCCTCCCGGTACATGATTGTGTGCAGAGAATCCTTTATGCCTGAAAAAAACGGATTTTTTATAACTCAGGTTCCTGCCTACACCCATGTAGGCAATTCCACTTTCTGCATAAGATAAATATTGAAGCGCCGTATGAAAAGTCTCCCATCTTACCAGCTTGTTCAGAAGGCCTTTCGTTTTATGCATTGCTCCATAGCCTAAAACGATTTCGATTCCGTCGGTAAAGCCTTCCTGCATTTTTTCAATCCAAAACTCTGAAGCAGGCACACAATCCGCGTCTGTGAGTAACACGATCTCATATTTTGCCGTTTTTATTCCAACACTTAACGGGTATTTTTTCCCCGGAATAAAGCGTGCTTCCTGCTTCAATTCAACGAACTGTAATTGCCTGAACTTTCGCTGAAATTCTTCAATGATATATTTGCTTTCATCCAACGAATTATCATCAACGACAATCACTTCATGTGTTGTCCGGTATTTTTGTACCAAAGCTCCCGGCAGGTTCTTTACAAGATTTGCCGCTTCATCGCGTGAACAAATAATGACCGAAACAGGATGAGTCTGTGAAACATTTTTTGACTGCGATTTAAAAACAGCGAGTCTCAAAAAGAAAAATAAGTAATAAAATAATTGTATAAAAGTGATTATACAAAAAAACAAGAAAATCAATTTTGCCGGATCGGAAAGGAATTCAGTCAGTTTCATTTGAATACAAACTTACTCGCGTTATTTGTTGATGCAAAATAATAATAATAACATCGGATGTTTATAAAATGAATTTTTTGAAAGTTATCTTTGCCACCTTTTAAAACCTGATTTTTTGATGGCGGCATTACAATTCGAACTTCTTCATACGGATCCCAAAACGAAAGCCAGGACCGGAAAAATCACAACCGATCATGGTGAAATTCTCACACCGATATTTATGCCGGTAGGAACCGTTGGAAGTGTGAAAGCCGTTACCCAACAACAGCTGCAAAACGATATTCACGCACAGATAATTCTTGGAAATACTTATCATTTATACCTGCGCCCGGGTTTGGAAATTCTTGAAGCTGCAGGAGGATTGCACCGTTTCATGAATTGGAACAAACCGATTCTCACAGACAGCGGCGGGTACCAGGTTTTCTCTTTGAGCGGCACAAGAAAACTAACAGAAGAGGGTGCAGTTTTTCAAAGTCATATTGACGGAAGCACGCATTTATTTTCTCCGGAAAAAGTAATGGACATTCAAAGAACCATCGGTGGCGACATTATTATGGCTTTTGATGAATGCCCGCCGGGAGCAAGCGATTTTCAATATGCAAAAAAATCTCTGGAATTAACTAATAGATGGCTCGACAGGTGTTTTGAAAGATTTAATAATACGGAAGACCAATATGGCTATTCGCAAAATCTATTTCCCATCGTGCAGGGCGGGGTTCATCATGAATTGCGAAAAATATCTTGCGAATACGTTTCTTCAAAAGAAGCAACCGGCAATGCGATAGGTGGATTAAGCGTCGGTGAACCTACAGAAAAGATGTATGAGATATGTGCATTGTGTTGTGAAAATCTTCCCGAAAATAAACCGCGTTATTTAATGGGAGTCGGTACTCCCTGGAATATTCTTGAATGCATTTCATTGGGCATTGACATGTTCGATTGTGTAATGCCAACGCGTAATGGCCGTAACGCGATGTTGTTTACCAGCAAGGGAATTATCAATATTGACAATAAGAAATGGGAGAAAAATTTTTCCCCAATTGAC
>Ga0157371_10001788_pt1 | contig 21737 bp, 14 predicted proteins | sample C45metaG_FD_113462 | JGI IMG/M metagenome (GOLD analysis project Ga0157371, IMG submission 113462) | Corn rhizosphere microbial communities from Kellogg Biological Station, Michigan, USA - C4-5 metaG | ecosystem: Host-associated > Plants > Roots > Rhizosphere > Soil | place: USA: Michigan...
GCCCACCTTGCCGGCGCGGATGTCCGCCATGATGGCTTCCTTGGGATAGTCCGGCCCGACGCTCACCAGGTTGAGCTGGCCGATCTTTTCCTCCAGGGTCATCTTCGCCAGCAGGGCGTCGACGTAGGTGCGTGCCGGATCCCTGTCCTGCGCCGGGGCGAAGGTGGCGCCAACGGCCAAGCCCAGGCCGAGCATGAGTGCGGTGAGGCGTGGTGCGTTCAACATCTTCGCCGGATTCCCTGTGCGTACGTTCTCGTTGTTCTTGAGCACCCTTGTGCCGAGGCGATTGTACAGCCGGGAAGCCGGGATGCGGAGCCGTTGACGGCCGGCGGGAGGGCCGGTCGTCAGGGGCGTAGGGGAGGGCGGACGGGGCTAGAAACGCGGCTTGCGGGTTTCCCAGTCCGGCTGGTACTTGCGCATCTGGCGCACGTCGTCGCGGCTGCGGATGTCGATGGCGAGGAATTGCTCGTGCAGCTTGGCGAGCTGGTCCTGGTCCAGTTCTACGCCCAGGCCGGGGGCGTCGGTGATCGCCACGCAACCGTTCTTGATCGGCAGCTTGCCGCCCTGGATGACCTCCTCGTCCTCTTCCTGCCAGGGATAGTGGGTGTCGCAGGCATAGGCCAGATTGGGCATGGCGGCGGCCACATGGGTCATGGCCATGAGGCTGATGCCCAGGTGCGAGTTGGAGTGCATGGACACGCCCAGGCCAAAGGTGTCGCACAGGCGCGCGAGGATCTGGGTGTCTCTCAGACCGCCCCAGTAGTGGTGGTCGGCCAGCACGATCTGCACGCTGTTCTGCGCCACGCTGCGGCGGAATTCGTCGAAGTCGGTGACCACCATGTTGGTGGCCAGGGGAATGCCGGTGCGCCGGTGCAGTTCGGCCATGCCGTCCAGGCCCGGGGTCGGGTCCTCGTAGTACTGCAGGTCGCCCTTCAGCACCTCGGCGATACGCAGGGCCGTGTCCAGCGACCAGTTGCCGTTGGGGTCGATGCGCAGCGGTGCTTCGGGAAAGGCCTGGCGCAGCGCCTTGATGCAGGCCGCCTCGTGATCCGGGCCGAGCAGGGTGCCGGCCTTGAGCTTGATGCTCTGGAAACCGTTCTCCTCGATCATCCGCGCCGCCTGGGCCACCACCTGTTCGGGGCTGATGGCCTCGCCCCAGCGATCGGGCGGGTAGGGCGCATCGATATGTTCGGCGTACTTGAGGAACAGATAGGCGCTGAAGGGCACCTCGCGGCGCACCGCACCGCCGAGCAGTTCGACCAGGGGAATGCCCAGGGAGCGGGCCTGCAGATCGAGAAAGGCCACCTCGAAGGCGGAATAGGCGTTGGCCACCTGCTTGCTCGGATGGGAGCCGGGCGCCAGCTCGGCGCCGGCCACCACGCCACCGGCAAGGCCGGCGACGGTCTCCACCACCCGGGCGCGCAGGCCGTTGAGGTCCCAGGCGGAGAGGCCGACCAGGCTGCTTTCCATGGCCTTCAACACTGCCAGCACCGGGGCGTCGCCATAGCTCTCGCCGAGACCGATGTGGCCATTGTCGCCTTCCACCTCGATGATGGATCTCAGCGCATAGGGTTCGTGGATGCCGCTGGCATTGAGCAGCGGGGCATCGCGGAAGGCGATGGGGGTGACGGTGATGCGTTTGATCTTCACGCTCAGACTCCTGGACTTGTAGTTGTGGTGGTCTTTGTCAGTCATCGTATGACTAGTGATGGGGATCTTCAACCGAAACAGGTGTCATGACCCCGGCGGGATGACCGCGCATCGCATCGGGGTTGCCCGCTCCGGTCAGGGCTGGATAAATAGCCAGCCGCCACCTCATTCCCCGTTTCGTCATGAACGCTCCGCTCGAAGATCCCCTCTACTATCTGCACAACTTCCAGCGGGTACTGGACTGGGTGGCCCTGCGCTATCCCGATCTGCTCGACGACCGCGAGCAAGGCTTCATCGCCGCCTTCGCCACGTTGCCACAACCCTCGCGGGCGCTGCTGGTGCGCCTGGTGATGCGCAAGGGCGAGGTATTTCGCGCCAGCAAGCTGGTCTACCGCGAGATCGGCTGCCCCCACGCCGCCGCGACGCCGCTGGTGGAGCTTGGCTGGCTGCTTGCCGATCCCGCGTTGCACCTGATCGAACTCTTCGCCCTGCTGCGCAAGGAGGAATTGCTCGGCTGTTTCGGTAGCCGCCTGCCCAAGGCTGGACGCAAGGAAGACTGGCTGGCGCACCTGGAGGCCGAACAGGCCACGCTCCTTGCCTTCAGCGGCTGGGCCGGCACGGTGCCCGAGCTGGTGGAGGAGGGCGTCTGGCGGCTGACGCTGATGGATCTCTGCGATCGCCTGCGCCTGCTGTTCTTTGGCAACCTGCATCAGGACTGGACCGACTTCGTGCTGGCGGACCTGGGCATCTTCCAGTACGAGACGGTGGCCTTCAGCGCCGAATCCCGCGCCTTCGGCCAGCGTCAGGAAGTGGACGCCTATCTGCACATCCAGCGCTGCCGCCAGGCGCTGCGCGATGGCCTGCCGGCCGCCGAGCTGCTGCCGCTGCTGCCCGCCGAACGCTTCGCCAACACCTGGCTGGAGTTGCGCCGGGGCAAGCTGCTCCACGAACTGGCGCAGCACCACGAACGCCTGGGCGAACTGGCCCAGGCCCAGGCGCTCTATGCCGCTTCGGCGCATCCCGAGTCGCGCATCCGTGCCTTGCGCATGCTCGAACGCCTGGAGGATTGGGCCGCTGCCCAGGCGCTGGCGGAAGCCATCGCCGCCGCACCGGCCCATGACGCCGAGCGACAGCAGGTGGCGCGCATCCTGCCGCGGCTGGTACGCAAGCAGGGTGGCCCGCCCAACAGACGTCGGCCGACCAGTCCGGTGGAGCGCCTCGACTTCGAACTGGTCAATGATGGCCTGCGCCGGGTCGAGTGGCTGGTGCGCGAGCACCTGGGCCGTGACGAGGCGCCGGTGCACTATGTGGAAAACACCCTGCTCACCAGCCTGTTCGGCCTGCTGTGCTGGGACGCCATCTTCCTGGCCATTCCCGGCGCCTTCTTCCACCCCTATCAACGTGAGCCCGCCGACCTGCGCCTGCCGGGTTTTCGCGAGCGGCGGGCCGAGGCTTTCGCCACCTGCCTGGCGCGGCTGGATGACGGCTCCTACCCGGCGGTGATTCGCGAGCGCTTCGTCGGCAAGCGCGGCCTGGCCTCGCCCTTCGTCGCCTGGGGCATCCTCAGCCGCGAATTGCTCGACCAGGCCCTGGCCTGCCTGCCGGCGCGGCATCTGCGGCTGTGCTTCGAGCGGCTGCTGGAAGACCCGGAAAACAACCGCACCGGCCTGCCCGACCTGATCCAGTTCTGGCCGGCGGAAGGCCGCTACCGGATGATCGAGGTCAAGGGGCCGGGCGACCGCCTGCAGGACAACCAGCGTCGCTGGCTGGACTTCTTCGCTGCCCACGACATCCCGGTCAGCGTCTGCCACGTGCAGTGGCAGGTGGCCGCGACCTCCGCATGAGCTATCGCATCGCCGTTCGCGCCCTCTGCGAATTCACCGCCAAGGCCGGCGACCTGGACCTCAGGTTCACCCCGTCGCCTACCGCCTTGGAAGGCATCGAGGGCCACCAGCGGGTGGCGGCGCGGCGTGGTCCCAGCTACGAGCGTGAAGTCAGCCTGCAGGGGGATTTCGAGGACCTGCAGGTGCGCGGTCGCGCCGATGGCTTCGACGCCGCCACCAAGCGCCTGGAAGAGATCAAGACCCACAGGGGCAGCCTGGAACGCCAGCCGGGCAATCATCGCCACCTGCACTGGGCCCAGGCCAAGGTCTATGGCCATCTGCTCTGCCAGAGCCGCGAGCTGGCGGAGCTGACCCTGGCGCTGGTCTATTTCGATATCGGCACGGGCGCCGAGACCGTCTTCACCGAGGCGTGGACGGCGGCTGACCTGGCCGTGCATTTCGAGCTGCAGTGCTCGCGCTTTCTCGCCTGGGCGCGCCAGGAGCTGGCCCATCGCGCCGCGCGGGACGAAGCCCTGGCGACCCTGGCCTTTCCCCATCCCGACTTCCGCCACGGCCAGCGGCCCCTGGCGGAAGCCGTCTACAAGGCCGCCAGCGTCGGCTGCTGCCTGCTGGCCCAGGCGCCCACTGGCATCGGCAAGACGGTGGGCACCCTATTCCCCCTGCTCAAGGCCATGCCGCGGCAGGGGCTGGATCGGCTGTTCTTTCTCGCCGCCAAGACTCCCGGTCGCGCCCTGGCCCTGCATGGCCTGGAATCCCTGGCCGCACCGGTGCGGGTGTTGGAACTGGTGGCACGGGACAAGGCCTGCGAGCACCCGGAGCTGGCCTGCCATGGCGACTCCTGCCCGCTGGCTCGCGGTTTCTACGACCGCCTGCCGGCCGCCCGCGCCGCGGCCCTGGCCACGCCCACTCAGCTGACCCGCGCGCGGGTGCGGGAGACCGCCCTGGCGCACCAGGTCTGTCCCTACTACCTGGCCCAGGAGTTGGCGCGCTGGAGCGATGTGGTGGTGGGCGACTACAACTACTATTTCGACAGCAGCGCCATGCTCCACGCCCTGGCCCAGACCCAGGAGTGGCGAGTCGGGGTGCTGGTGGACGAGGCCCACAACCTGCTGGATCGCGCCCGCGGCATGTACAGCGCCAGCCTCGACCAGCGTCGCCTGGCCGCCGGCAAGGCCGTGGCGCCCCCGGCCATCGCCAAGGGCCTGCAGGCGCTCAACCGCGAATGGAATCGCCTGCACAAGGACCAGCAGGTCGACTACCAGGTACAGCCGGAATTGCCCGCTGCCTTCCTGACCGCCCTGCAACGGGTGGTGGGCCTGCTCACCGAGCATTTGGGCGAACCCGGCCAGCCGCCGGCGCCGGAGTTGCAGACGCTGTTCTTCGACTTGCTGCAGTTCATGCGCCTGGGCGAGACCTTCGGCGATCACTCGCTGTTCGACGTCACCCTGCTCAAGGGTCGCGGCAAGGCGCAGTCGCAATTCAACCTGCGCAACCTGGTGCCGGCACCCTTCGTCGGCCCTCGGCTGGCAGCGGCCCACAGCTGCACCCTGTTTTCCGCCACCCTGACGCCGGCGCATTTCCACCGCGACCTGCTCGGGGTGCCGGCCGGCAGCGCCTGGGTCGACGTGGCCTCGCCCTTCGCCGCCGAGCAACTGGAGGTGCGCCTGGTGCGCCTCTCCACCCGCTACGCCGACCGCGCTGCCTCCCGGATGCCCATCGCGGCGCTGATCGCCAACCGCTATCGCCAGCGACCGGGCAACTACCTGGCCTTCTTCAGCAGCTTCGACTACCTCGACCAGGTCGCCGAAGCCCTCGCCGAGCAGGCACCCGACGTGCCCCAGTGGCGCCAGTCCCGCGGCATGGACGAAGCCGCCCGCCAGGCCTTTCTCGAGCGCTTCCAGGCCGACGGTCGCGGCATTGGCTTCGCCGTGCTCGGCGGCAGCTTCGGCGAAGGCATCGACCTGCCCGGCGACCGCCTGATCGGCGCCTTCGTCGCCACCCTGGGCCTGCCCCAGTTGAACCCGGTCAACGAACAACTGCGCCAGCGCCTGCAACGGCGCTTTGGCGATGGCTATCGCTACGCCTACCTCTATCCGGGCCTGCAAAAGGTCATCCAGGCCGCTGGCCGGGTGATCCGCACTGTACAGGATCGCGGCTGCCTCTACCTCATCGACGACCGTTTCACCCAGCCCGAGGTCAGGGCACTGCTGCCGAGCTGGTGGCAGGTGGAGGAAGGGGCAGTTCCTCTGTCGGAGCCGGTGCCGGCCTGAGGCTGTTGGGCTTCGCTGCGCTCAACCCAACCGACGAATGAGGTGCTGACCTTGTGCGATACCTTTCCCTCACCCCAGCCCTCTCCCCGAGGGAGAGGGGGGCATAGCGGCAAGGGGCGTGGCTCCGGCGTAGGGTGGAAAACCGCGCCGCGTTTTCCACCTGAGGCCGGGCCCCGGCGGTCGAGGCGACCCGCAGCGCTGTAGCGTGGAAAACGGCGCAGCCTTTTCCACTGCGGGCTTTGTGGCGAAGGGTGCCCTCACCCCAGTCCTCGCCCGAAGGGAGAGGGGGCAGAGCGGCAAGGGGCGTGGCTCCGGCGTAGGGTGGAAAACCGCGCAGCGTTCTCCACCTGAGGCCCGGCCCCGGCGGTCGAGGCGACCCGCAGCGCCGTAGCGTGGAAAACGGCGCAGCCTTTTCCACTGCGGGCTTCGTGGCGAAGGGTGCCCTCACCCCAGCCCTCTCCCGAGGGGAGAGGGGGCAGAGCGGCAAGGGGCGTGGCTCCGGCGTAGGGTGGAAAACCGCGCAGCGTTTTCCACCTGAGGCCCGGCCCCGACGGTCGAGGCGACCCGCAGCGTCGTAGCATGGAAAACCGCGCAGCCTTTTCCACTGCGGGCGTCGTGGCGAAGGGTGCCCTCACCCCAGCCCTCTCCCGCGGGGAGAGGGGGCTAGCCGCGCAGGGGTTCAGCTCCATCAGCCCCGGCACGCTCGCGATCAGCCGTCGTACCCCGTCCGTAGGAGCGGCCCATGGCCGCGATCACCATTTAGGCCTCCGGCGTCTCCTCACAAAACCTCAACCGGTTGCCGAACGGATCGGCGATCTCCATCACCAGACCCCAGGGCAATTCCTGGATGCCTGGCCGGGCGAAGCCGTAGTCCTTGGCCAGCAGCTCGGCCTGGAAGACGCGGATACCGCTCATGCGGACGAACACCGTCGACCCCGGGCAGGCGTCGCCGTGGTGCCCGGAGAGGTGCAGACGCAGGCCGGCGCGTTCGACTTCGGCGTACAGCGGCAGCCCCGGCTCGAAGCGATGCTCCCAGACCAGGTGGAAACCGAGGAAGTGGCAGTAGAATTCGCGTGCTTTTTCGTCATCGAAGCTGCGCAGGATAGGGCTGGGTTGCCCGAAGGCGATGGTGGCACTGGACATGAGCGGACCTGGCAGGGCGCGCAAGGCGCGGTCGAAGGGGGATTCATGATGCGCTTTCCAGCGTGGCCGGCAACCCGAACTGTGATGCGGAAAGCTTTGGTAACCCTCCTGGCAGGCCAGAGCGTGCGCTGGGCTGCAGTTCACCGGTGCGATGGCGAACCTATCCGGGTATCGTGCATTCTTTTTCCTCTCTGGCGGTTCGGCTGGGCCGAATCTTTCATCCTTAGTGACCAAGGTTGATCCATGCAGCGTAGACACCTGCTCAAAGCGTCCCTGGCCCTGGCGGCCTACACCGGCATTCCCTCCACCGGGCTGTTCGCCCTCCAGGCCTTTGCCAATCCGGCCAACGGCGACGGCCAGGCCTTCGATTTCGATTGGCTCAAGCGGCATGCCAAGGATCTGGCGGGCCAGGCCTACCAGCCTACCGCCCAGAAACTGCCCGATACCCTGGCGAACATGACGCCCCAGCAGTTCAATGCCATCGGCTACGATGCCCAGCATTCGCTCTGGCATGACCTCAAGGGCCAGCTGGACGTGCAGTTCTTCCACGTCGGCATGGGCTTCAAGACGCCGGTGCGGATGTTCTCGGTGGATCCCAAGACCAACGAGGCCAGGGAAGTCCACTTCCGTCCCGAGCTGTTCAACTACAACGACAGTGGCGTCGACAAGAGCCAGCTCAAGGGCGACCTGGGCTTCGCCGGCTTCAAGCTGTTCAAGGCGCCGCACCTGGCCCAGTACGACATCGTCTCCTTCCTGGGCGCCAGCTACTTCCGCGCCGTGGACAAGACCCGCCAGTACGGTCTCTCGGCTCGCGGCCTGGCCATCGATACCTATGCCGATCGGCCCGAGGAATTCCCCGACTTCACCAAGTTCTGGTTCGTCACCCCGCACAAGAACAGCACCCGCTTCGTGGTCTATGCGCTACTGGATTCGCCCAGCGCCACCGGTGCCTATCGCTTCGACATCGACTGCCTGAACGACCGCGTGGTGATGGACGTGGACGCCAACGTCAACGCTCGCCGCGACATCAAGCAACTGGGCATCGCGCCCATGACCAGCATGTTCGACTGCGGCACCCACGAGCGCCAGACCTGCGCCACCTACCACCCGCAGATCCACGACTCCGACCGCCTGGCCATGTGGAAGGGCAACGGCGAGTGGATCTGCCGCCCGCTGAACAACCCGCCCAAGCTGCAGTTCAACGCCTTCAAGGACGACAGTCCCAAGGGCTTTGGCCTGGTGCAGACCGACCACGAATTCGAAAGCTACCAAGACGTCATGGTCCGCTACGACCGCCGGCCGAGCCTGTGGGTCGAGCCCACCTCCGCCTGGGGCGAGGGGGCCATCCAGCTGCTGGAGATCCCCACCACTGGCGAAACCCTCGACAACATCGTGGCCTTCTGGGCACCGGCCGAGACCATCACCGCCGGCAAGTCGCTGCACTATGGCTACAAGCTGCACTGGAGTGCGCTGCCGCCGGTCAGCACCCCGCTGGCGCGGGTCTATGCCACCCGCTCCGGGATCGGCGGCTTCCCCGAAGGCTGGGCGCCCGGCGAGCACTGGCCCAAGGTCTGGGCGCGGCGCTTCGCCATCGACTTCAATGGCGGCGGCCTGTCGTTCCTGCCCGAGGGCACTGGCATCGAGCCGGTGGTGACCGTCACCGACGGCAAGGTGCAGGACTTCCATGTGCTCAAGATCGACGAGATCGGTGGCTACCGGGTGATCTTCGACTGGTACCCCACCAGCGACAAGGCCGATCCGGTGCAGATGCGCGCCTTCATCCGCACCCAGGATCGCGCCCTGAGCGAAACCTGGCTGTACCAGTACTTCCCGCCGGCGGCCGACCAGCGCCGCTATCCAGACTGGAAGCAGTCCTAAGCGGCAGACATGGAAAAGCCGCTGCGTCTCTCCGGCGCAGCGGCTTTTTCGTGCCCGGCAGAAGGGCCGGCGGCTGATCGGGCGCTGTCCTCAGTCGGCCAGCACCACCTGGTTACGCCCCCCGCGCTTGGCTTGGTAGAGGGCCGCGTCGGCCAGGCCGTAGGCGAGCTCGAATTCGGTACCTGGCGGATTGAGGCTGAGGCCAAAGCTGGCGGTCACTGGCGCCGGGCCGGTCGTGTCCTGGGCAATGCGCAGCCGCAGTCGCTCGGTCACGGCCAGGGCTTCGTCCCGCGCCAGGGTCGGCAGCAGGACGGTGAATTCCTCGCCCCCCACGCGGCCAACGATGGCCGGCGCCTGGACGATCTCCTGCAGACAGCGGGCGATGGTCTGGATCACCCGATCACCCGCGGGATGGCCGAATTCGTCGTTGATGCGTTTGAAGTGATCGATGTCCAGCACGATCATGGCGCCGCCCCTTTGTAGCAGGGCTTGACCCGCCTGATCGATGACCGCGCCGCGATTGAGCACCCCGGTCAGGGCGTCATGGGTGGCGCGGTATTCCAGCTGCTGGGTGAGGGACTGCAATTGCTGGTTGAGGGCGTTCATCTCGCGCTCGGCGCGGTCGCTGCGGGCGATCAGCCGGCGCGTCTCGCGCATCAGGCGCTCGAAGTGCAGCGTCAGTTCGCCCAGCGCGGCCCGGTAGCACTCGGCATCGCCCTCGTCGGCCACATAGAGGGCGCGCGCCGCCTGCAGCACCCCGGCCTCCTGCTCGAACAGGTCGGGGCCTGGATCGGCTGGGTTATAGCGCCTGGCGCTGGCGGTCATGCCGGCAGCTCGGGATGCTCGATAAACATCAGGGCCTGGAAGTCCAGCCGTAGCTCTTCGCCGAACTCCTGGATGGTTTCGTCCTCGGCATCGTAGTACCAGTGCAGCTCCACCCGGTTGCCGGCCTGGGCCGCCTGGTCCAGGGCGTCGAACAGGGTGAACAGCATCTTGGTGCTGGAGCTGTTGAAATAGGCCAGGGCCACGTGCACCTGGATGGTGGCGCCCTGGCGCTGCTCGAGATAGGCCCGCAGCGACTCGATCACCGGCAGGTAGAAGGCCGCGGCATTTTCCGGAAAGGATTCGCCCTTGAGCCAGAGTTCGTCCTCGGCAAAACGGAAATCCACCTCCGGAGAGGTGGGCGTGGGAGCGATGAACACGGTGTCCATACGAGGTCGGGGTCCCTGGTCAGATGATGGCTTTCAGGCAGAACAGGGTAGTGCCCGGGTTCTGCGTGGAGGGATGGAAGGCGAATTCCAAGGGGGCGCTGGCATCGCGCGCCATGGTCAGGAAACCAAGGCCTGCGCCCTTGCTGTCGACCGGCGTCTCGGCCCGCAGGGATTCGCGATAGGCCTGCTTGATCTGTTCCAGCGACATGCTGCACAGCGGCTCGAGCCGTGCGCGCAGGGCGTCTACCTTGTCGCTGACGATGGGATTGGCACAGAGCATCTGGTAGTTGCCGTCTTGGCGGGTGATACAGACCGAACCTTGGCCCAGCTTGGTGTCCGCCAGGGCGTCTGGGGGCAAGGCATCAGCGGAATAATGCAGCACGTTCTGTGACAGTTCGATGAACGAAGAAAACAGCTTGCGCCGGGTGGTGCCGCTGATGCCCTCGAATTCCAGTTGCAGCTTCACCACCTCGGCCATGGCGGCGACGATGCCATGGGAGAAATAGCCGTGGTGATAGAAGATTACGTGTTGCTGCTGGGCGATTTCGAGAAAGGTGTCTTTCGCGGGAAAGGAGACGGTCATGTCGGTCAGGCCACGCGGATGCAAAGGAAGGTGAGATCGTCGCGACGGAGCTCGTCGCCCTGCCAGTGGGCGAGGTCTTCGCTGAGCTGTTGGCAGAACGCCGTCGTGGGCAGGGCGCGCGACTCGACCAGCCGCGCCAGGGCGCGTTTCTTGCCGAAGGAGGTGCGCCGCGGACCGCCGATCTGGTCGATCAGCCCATCGGTGGTGGCGAACAGCAGGCTGCCCGGCTGCAGCGGCAGGGTGGTGGCCGGCCAGCACTGGTCGAGGGGGCTGTCGGCGTAGCCGACGCCCAGGCGCAGCGGTGCCAGGGTCAGCACCTCGGTGGCGTCGGGCGCGAGTAGATGCAGCGGCATGCGGGCGCCGGCGTAGGTCAGGCTGTGGCTGCGTCGGTCGACCCAGAAGCAGGCCAGGTCCAGGCCATCGTTGGATTCGGAGATGCCGCCGGACTGGCCCAGCATCGCCTTGACGCTGCCGTTGATCGCCGCCAGCAGGGCGGAGGGATCGCGCGGTCCCAGCTGTTGCAGGGCCTGGGTCAGGGACGCCGAGGCGATCAGGGTCATGAAGGCGCCGGGCACGCCATGGCCGGTGCAGTCGGCGATGGCGCCGAACCAGCCGTCCGCATGCTGGACGAAGTGATAGAAGTCGCCGCCGACCACGTCGCGGGGTTGCCAGACCAGGGTGGCGTCCTGCTCCATTACGGCCAGGGCCTCGCGCGAGCTGCGCAGCATGGCCCGCTGGATGACGCTGGCGTATTCGATGCTGTGCATGATCTGGCGATTCTTCTCGGCCTGCAGGTCCGAGACGATGCGCATCAGCTGCACGCCCAGGCCGAGACCGACGAAGCGACCCTCGCGGGTGACGATGAAGCCGTCGGCCAGGGCCTTTTCGCCCACCTCGACGGTGCGACGGGTCAGCTCCTCGATGGACAGGCCGGCGTCCACCACCAGGGGCTCCTTGTCCATGAAGGCGATGCAGCTCTTGCGATCATAGACTTCGCGGTGATACGGCTTGCTCATCTGCGAGAGAAAGATGTCGCGGTTGATCAGGCCGATCGGGCGCTCGTTCTCGATCACCGCGAGACTGGTGATCTCGCGGCGTTCGTTGAACAGATCCATGACCATGGCGTTGGTGTGCTCGGCCTCGACCGCCGGCCACTGGGTGCAGAGGTCGAGGGCGCAGCGTTGTCCGGGGCGGGTGAAGGAGCGCACAGAGGGCAGGGGAGCGGACGACATCGATACGAATCCGTTCTCGGGAGGTCGATGCAACCTAGCGGCTCCATGTTGAGCTTTGATGACAGCGCCTGGCCAGGTGCCAGCATAGTGGCTGCGCCTGGCCAGGGGCACCGCTTCAGCCGGTCAGCACGCCCAGGGCCGCGCGGGTGAACGGCTGGGGCGGGACGGCATTGAGCACCGCACCCTGCAGCACCAGGCCGCTGTGGGCGAACTGGCGCTGGGTCGCCTCGATCTCCTTGGCGGTGTTGCAGCCGTGGCGCGCCACCAGCAGGCAGGTCCCGGCCTGGGCGGCCAGCAGCACGGCATCGGTCACCGCCAGTACCGGCGGGGTGTCGAGGATGATCAGTTCGTAGTCCTGCTGCAGGCCGCGCAGCAGCTCGGTGCAGCGTGCGCTCATCAGCAACTCGGCCGGATTGGGCGGGCGGACGCCGCCCACCAGGCAATCCAGGCCGGGTATCGCCGAGGATTGGATCGCCTGCTCCGGGGTCGCCAGCCCGGCCAGCACCTCGGAAAGGCCCGGGCGGCGGGCCAGTTGCAGGCGACGGTGCAGGCGCCCGCGACGCAGGTCGGCATCCACCAGTAGCACCCGCGTTCCGCCTTCGGTCAGTACCCGGGCCAGTTGCACCGCCACCGATGACTTGCCGGCGGCGGGACTGGCGCTGGTGATCAGCAGCAGGTCGTTGCGCGCCTCGGTACGGGCGAAGGCCAGGCTGGTGCGCAAGCTCCGCAGGGCCTCCCGGTAGCCGCTGTCGAGCGACGTCTGCAGCGGGCCGCCGACCTGGCGACTCGGCGCCAGGGGCAACTGCGCCAGCACCGGCAGCCCCAGGTTCTCCAGGCCCTCGGCGTCCTCGATGCCGCGCTCCAGGCTGGCGCGCAGGTACACCCAGGCTGCGCCGGCCAGGCAGCCGAACAGCAGGGCGCTGAGGATCAGCAGGGGCTTCTTGGGATAGACCGGGGCGATCTGGGTGTAGGCGCTGTCGATGATGCGCACGTCGCTCACCGTGCCGGCATGCACCACCGACAATTCCTGGATGCGCTTGCTGATCAGCCCATAGACCTTGTCCGCCGCCTCCACTTCGCGCTGCAGGCGCAGCACCTCCTGCTGGGTCTGGGGCAGCTTGGCCAGGCGCTGCTGCAGGGCCTGGCGCTCGCCGCTGAGCACCTGGCGGCGCGCCAGCAGGGTCTGGTACAGCGGATGGGTGGGGGTGAAGCGCAGGGCCAGCGCCCGGCGCTCCATCTCCAGGGCCGACAGCTGGCCGTCGATATCCACCGCCTGGCGCAGCAGGCTGCGCCCCTCCTGGCCGATGGCGATGGAGCCTTGCCGGCGCTGGTAGCTGTCCAGGGCCTGGCGACCCTTGGCCAGGCGCTGATTCACCTGCGGCAGCTCCTGGCGCAGGAAGGCCAGTTGCTGGCTGGATTCATCGGCGTTGCGGGTCACGTCCTGGCGCACATAGGCCTCGGTGAGGCCGCGCAGGATGCGCTGGGCGCGCAGGGCATCGGTGTCTTGCAGCTGGATCGACAGGATCCCCGAGCGCTTGCCGCGTTCGCTGACCATCAGGCGCTCCTGCAGCGCCTGGATGGCGACGCCGCGCCGCTGCTTGACCAGGATGAATTCGGTGCCCGGATAGGCGTGCAGCTGGGCGATGTCCAGCTGCAACTCGCCGGCGCTGGCCGGTTCCCCGAGGCGGCCCTCCAGCAGGGGTTTCCCCTGGGCATCGCTCAGCACGAAGCGATCCGGGGCGGCCGCCGTGAGGGTCAGCGGCTGGCCATAGAGGGCGGCGGGTACGGTCAGGCTGGCGATGGTCAGCTGTTCGCCGCCCCAGCCGAACTGGGTAAGGCCGAAGCGCGGCGGGGCCACCGCATCGCTGGTCCGTTCGTGGCGCCGGGCCAACCAGTCGCCCAGCAGCGGCAGGCGGCGCGAGGTGACGCTCAGGTCGAGTCCCTGGGCGTCCACCACCTCGCCGACCACGCGCCGCGAGGTGAGCAGCTGCATCTCGGTGATGGCTTCCGGCGGGGGCAGCGGGCGGCCATTGTCGGACTCGTCCAGGCGCACGATGCCGCGCTGGTATTCGATCTGCACGGTCGCCACCGCCTGGTAGCGTGGCGCGGCGAGCTGGGCATAGGCCACACCCAGCAGGGTGCAGAGGGCCACGCAAGCCAGCAGGCTGCGGCGATGGCGCCAGAGGGCGGCGCAGTAGCGGGCGAAACCGATATCTACGGCCTGGGGGGCAGCGGGTAGAGACTGAGGCGACTTGTCCATGCAGGAGCGGGCCTTGGGCAGGTACGGAAGAGGACAGCCGTCGCGGCCGATGCCTGTCCCGAGAGACGGCGATCGACGAACCGGGAGCGGAATCTTTACACCAATTGGCACCGCCAGGCGCTGGACCAGGGCTTAGCGTCTGGTCAGCGAGAGTGCTGTGTCGACTCTAGGCGAAAGCAAAAGCCAAAAATGTGACACCCCAGGCAGAACGCGACGGATGCCCGCTTGGCAGCTTCCGGGGGCTAGGGCAGTCTTCTTCGCGACCTGTCGTGTCTCCCGACGACGTGCCAAGGCTAGTCCCTGGCTCCGGGGACGCCTGGCGTCCGCGCTGTTTCCGGTGGATGCGCCCCAACAGCAGTCGCAAACGTCGCTGCCTCTGGCAACGGCGTGTTCCTGACGGCTTCTTGAATGTAGTCAGCGGTTGAAGCCCGGTTACCCGCCCGCGCGGCCTTCTTGGTCTGCGTGGGTGGTCTTGCACCGGTTGTACCAGGCCTGCGGATGGCGGTGCCCTGGTTCTTCATTGCCCTGGACGGCGTTCTCGACTGCATGGCTGTCAGGAGACAGAACAATGAGCGTGGTATCTGGCGTTACCCATTCCGGGGTCAGGGTCGGCCGGTGGCCCTTCTGGCTGGGCGGTCTGGTGGTCGGCCTGCTGTTGCTGCTGGCCCTGCTCTGGCGCCTGCCGGATTTCCGCGATGGCACCGGGGCGCAGAATCTCGAAGCCAGTTACCACGTCCTGCTCAGCCTCAATGCCCTGGACGAATCCGGCGTGGCCCGCCACTGGTGGTTGCCCACCGTCACCCTGGGGGGCAGTCACGACAAGCAGGTGTCCTGGGGCGCGACCATTCCCACCCGCAGCGGCGACTACGTCTACACCAGCTTCAGCAGCTATGGCTTTCTCGCGCCCTATTTCGGCCTCAAGGCCGCGGGCCTGGCGCCTTCGCTGCACAATCTCGCATTGTTCAACGCCGCCCTCGGTGCCCTGACGGCGCTGCTGCTGTTCCGCCTGCTGTACCTGGTGCTGCGCCGCACGGGGGCCAGCCGCGCCCTGGCCGCGGGCAGTGCGGTGCTGGGCTGCCTGATCGCGGTGTTCAGCCGCGAGGCGCTGCTTTCCCAGGGGCTGCTCTACTGGGTGCAGAGTTTCTACCAGGTCCTGCTGCTGGCCAGCCTGCTGACCTTCTATCACTACCTGCAGGCGCCGGCGGGCCGGCGCAATCGCCTGGGCTGGCTGCTGGCCGGACTGGTCTGCTTCGGCGCCCTGACCGAATGGACCGGCTATGTCTTCGGTGGCGGCTTGGTGGCGCTGTTCTGGCTGCAGCGTCAGCGGCTGCCGGAAGGACGGCAGATGGCCTGGCGCCTGGCTTTCGCCACGGCGCTGGCCGGCCTGCTGGTGCTGCTGCACTACAGCCTGGCGGCGGGCCTGTTGCCGACGCTCAAGGCCTTCGCCCGGCGCTTTCTCGCCCGCAGTCCGAACAATGCCCACCTGAGCGATTTCTTCGCCGGCTACGGGCTGTCCTTCGGCCTGTTCCTGGCGGCCGTGGCCATCGCCTTGGGTGTGTTGATCTGGAAGCGAAAGGCCCTGAGCTGGCCGCGCAGCACCGGCCTGCTGCTGGCCGCCGCCAGCCTGCCGCTGCTGGAAAATCTGTTGCTGCTGCAGCACGCCACCCAGTTTTCCTTCGATCGCCTCAAGTTCATCTTCCCCGCCGCCCTGCTGCTCGGTCTGGCCTTCATGGCCCTGAAGACCCCGGGGCGCGCCGTGCTCGCCGTGCTGCTGGTGGCCGCCGCCCTGCAGAACGCCCAGACCTATCGCCAGGATCTCGCCGGCTACGCCGGCTGGGGCACCATCGACCGGCAGAACCAGGCCCTGGTGGGGCTGGTGAAGAGCCAGGTCGCGCTGGACTGCACCCTCATCTCCACCGACATGACGGTACGCGGCTACGCCAACCTGCTGTTCCACCGCAGCATCCATGAATTGCAGCGCCAGCCACTGGACTACCACGGCGAGCCGGGCAGCTGTGGCGGGCTCTATCTGGAAGGCCGGGAATTCCGCGTCGACCTGCCGGAATACACCCGCGCCCGCCTGAGTCTGGCGGACGGTCGCCAACTGACCTACGCCAAGGTCGAGGGGGACTGGCGCCTGCAATGAACGCCTTATCCATGAACACCCTGCGAGGAGACCGGGCATGCCGGGTACGCTGATCAATCGACTGAGTTTTCTGGTCCTGGGTGGCCTGATGGTCCTGCAGTTCGGCGTCTTCGAGCAGAGTCCGACCAATCCGGTCGGCATCCGCTACATGGGCGAGCTGTATCTGGCGCTGTGCCTGGGCTTCTTCGCGCTCTTCACCCTGAGCACCTGGCACCGACCGCAACGCGACTACCGGCTGCTGATGGGCTTCTGCCTGTTCTCGACGGTGATGTTCGTCGGCCTGCCGGCCCTGTTCGCCCAGCTGTTCTGGGGGCAGCCGCTGATCTACGGCCTCATCGAGGAGCGCCGGGTGCTCTACTGCTTCAGTGCCTTTCTGGTGCTCTACCTGGCCAAGCGGTTGAACGCCACCCAGTTCGAGAATCTGATCATCCTGGTCGGGTTGCTCTCGGCGCTGCTGTGCTGGCTGTCCTACTTCAAGATGCTGCCCGACCTGCGTGAGGAGGTGAAGGACCTCAGCCGACCCGGACGGGCGTCCACCGGAGCGGGCGCGATCTTCTTCGGCTATTTCATCTGCATCTATTTCGCCGGTCGCGGGCGTTCCTTCATCGATGGTCAACTGCGTCCCAAGCTGCGCCACGGGCTGCTGGCGTTGTTCTTTCTGGCGACCATCGTGGTGGTGCTGCAGACCCGTCAGTTGATCGTGGTCTGCCTGGTGTTCACCGTCCTCGCCCTGCGCGCCCGGCTGGTCGGTCCGGCGCTGTTCGGCGCCCTCCTCGTGGCGCCGCTGATCCTCTATCCGCACCTGCTGGAAACCCTCGGCTTCAACCTGGATTTCTATGCGCGCTCGGTGCAGGAAGGGCCCACCGACAACGTCCGGGAAAACACCATTTCCCAGATCATCAACCACCTGCAGCTGTACAACGGCCTGCCCAGCGGCAGCCTGAGCCTGATGTGGAACGACGGCTTCAAGCCGATCTTCGGCGACTACTTCTTCCTTTCCGACGTCGGCATCTTCGGCACCGTGTTCCGCTTCGGCTTCCTCTCGATCCTGGTGATTCCCATTGGCCTGGCGGTCCACTACCTGGTGGCGCGCAAGCTGAGCCGGGACCTGGAATTCACCCTGGCGGTGTTCCTCGCCTTCATGACCATCTGGCCGCTGCAAGGCCTGTTCGAATACCAGGGCACCGCCGCCTTGCTCTTCGTCATGCAGGCGCTCAAGACCTACCATGGCCTGCCCCAGCTCGGAAGCGTGACCCTGCAGGAGCGACCGGGAGCCTTGCCCGGTCGCCAGGCCTTGCCGGCCTGACCGGCGCCGTCAGGCGAGTTCCCTGCGCAGGGTGCGCGCGGCCGCCACCATGTTGGTCAGCGCGGCCTCCGTCTCGGGCCAGGCGCGGGTCTTCAGCCCGCAATCGGGATTGACCCAGAGGCGCTCGGCGGGAATGCGCGTGGCGGCCTTGCGCAGCAGTGCGACCATCTCCGCCTGGCTCGGCACCCGTGGCGAGTGGATGTCGTACACCCCTGGGCCTATGTCATTGGGGTACGCGAATCGCTCGAAGGCCTCCAGCAGCTCCATGTCCGAGCGCGAGGTCTCGATAGTGATGACATCGGCATCCATGTCGGCGATGGCCTCGATGACATCGTTGAATTCGCTGTAGCACATGTGCGTGTGGATCTGGGTGTCATCGGCCACGCCGGACGCGCAGAGCCGGAAGGCTTCGGTCGCCCAGGCCAGATACGCCTGCCAGGCGCTCTGGCGCAGGGGCAGACCCTCGCGGAAAGCGGCTTCGTCGATTTGCACGATCCTTATTCCGGCGGCTTCCAGGTCGACTACCTCATCGCGCAGGGCCAGCGCCAGCTGGCGTGCCTGGACCTCGCGCGGGATATCCTCCCGGGGGAACGACCACAGCAGCATGGTCACCGGGCCGGTCAGCATGCCCTTCATGACCTTGGTGGTCAGCCGCTGGGCATAGGTGATCCACTGGATCGTCATCGCGCGGGGGCGACTGAGGTCGCCGTAGATCACCGCAGGCTTCACGCACCGCGAACCATAGCTCTGGACCCAACCGAAGCGGGTGAAGGCATAGCCATCGAGTTGTTCGGCGAAGTACTCGACCATGTCGTTGCGTTCGGCTTCACCGTGCACCAGGACATCCAGTCCAAGGCGCTCCTGGCATTCGACCACCGTGGCGATCGCGGCCTGCATGACCTGCTCGTAGGCGAGCTGCGACAGGCGACCGCTGCGCCAGGCCTGGCGGGCATGGCGAATCTCGCGGGTCTGGGGAAAGGAGCCTATGGTGGTGGTGGGCAAGGGTGGCAGATGCAGATTGCTACGCTGGCGGGCGATACGTTCGGCGAACGGCGAGGCGCGCTGATCGTCGCCGGGGTGGATGGCAGCGACGCGGGCCTGGACCTCGGGCTTGTGAATCCGAGGCGAGGCGGCCCGCTCGAGTTGCACCGCTCGGCTCTCGCTCAGCGCGACCCTGACCTCCGCCGCTTGGGGCTGGGTGGCGCTCCGGGCGAGCACCGCGACCTCGGCACATTTCTGCACGGCAAAGGCCAGCCAGCGCTGCAGGTCGGGAGCGAGCTGATCTTCAAGCGCCAGGTCGACGGGGCAGTGGAGCAACGAACAGGACGGCGCGATCCACAGGCGCTCCCCCAGCCGCTCCTGGGCGTGGCGCACCCACTCCGCGGCCTTCTCCAGATCGCAGCGCCAGACATTGCGTCCGTTCACCAGTCCCAGCGACAGGACCTTGTCGGCGGGCAGGTGGGCGAGCAGCTCCGGGAATTGCTCCGGGGCGCGGACCAGGTCGACGTGCAGCCCGGCCACCGGCAGGCCGACCGCGAGGCCCAGGTTGTCTTCCAGGCCACCGAAATAGGTGGCTACCAGCTTCTTCAGCGGCGTGCCCTGCAGATGCCGATAGGTCTGCTCGAAGGCGCTCTTCCAGGCCTGCGGCAGATCCAGCACCAGGATGGGTTCGTCGATCTGGACCCATTCGACGCCCTGGTCCGCCAGGCGTTGGAAGATCTCGTCATAGAGCGGCAGCAGTCGTTCCAGGAGTATGAGCTTGTCGAAGGGCTCGCCCTTGGTCTTGCCCAGCCAAAGATAGGTGAGGGGACCGATCACCACGGGTTTCACCCTGTGACCCAGGGCCTGGGCTTCCGCGGTTTCCTCGAACAACTGCTCCCAACTCAGGGTGAACGTCTGGTCCAGCGTGAATTCGGGGACCAGGTAGTGGTAGTTGGTGTCGAACCACTTGGTCATTTCCTGGGCATGTGCGCCTGCACAGCAGCGGTCATCCACGCCACGAGCCATGGCGAAGAGGGTATGCAGATCGGGTGCGTCTGTTTCACCGCGAAAGCGTGGCGGGATGGCGCCGACCATCAGGGAATGGGTCAGCACCTGGTCGTACCAGGCGAAGTCCCCCACCGGCAGCAGGTCGATACCGGCGTCTTGCTGTATCCGCCAATGCCTAGCCCGCAATTCGCGTCCTACGGCCCGTAGCCCCGCTTCGTTCAGCTCGCCCTTCCAGAACGCTTCCTGGGCCTTTTTCAACTCGCGATCATGACCGATACGCGGAAATCCCAGGGTATGTGCCAATGCCATCGTCGTGCTCCATCAAGAAAAGTTGATGGAGCTATTGTTCGACTGCAAAGTTGTATGAGACAAATTCAATAAATTTGTCGTGAAAGAGAAATTTACTCATGATCGAGTTTCGTCACCTGCAGACGATCAGTGCGCTACGCGAGACCGATAGCCTGATCCAGGCTGCCGAGCGCCTGCATCTCACGCAATCGGCGCTGTCTCATCAGTTTCGTGAGCTGGAGGAACAGCTGGGGACCGTCCTGTTCCTGCGCAAGACCAAGCCCGTCCGCTTCACCAGCGCGGGCTTGCGCCTGCTGCGGCTCGCCGACCAGGCGCTGCCGCTCTTGCGCGAGACCCGGCGCGACCTGAGCCGGTTGGCAGGAGGCCAGGCCGGACGCCTTCAACTGGCCATCGAGTGCCACAGTTGCTATCAATGGCTGCTGCCGACCCTGGACGCCTTTCGTGCCGCCTGGCCGGAGGTGGAGCTCGACCTGGCGGCGGGTTTCGCCTTTGCCCCTTTGCCCGCCCTGGCCCGCGGTGATCTCGATCTGGTGGTGACGGCGGACCCCGTTCCCTTGCCCGGTATCTCCTACATTCCGCTGTTCGCCTACGAGGCAATGTTGGCCCTCGAGAGTCGCCATCCACTCTGCGACAAGGCCCACATCGATCCCGGGGATCTGCGCGACCAGACACTCATCACCTATCCCATCGAGCGGCAGCGGCTGGATATCTTCACCCGCTTTCTCGATCCTGCCGACGTAGAACCGGCCGCCCTGCGCACGGCCGAGCTGACGGTCATGATGATCCAATGGGTAGCGTCCGGGCGTGGGGTGTGCTGCCTGCCCAACTGGGCGCTGCACGAGTACAGCGCGCGTGGCTATGTCACGGCACGTAGACTGGGGCGCGAAGGGCTCCAGGCGACCCTGCACGCCGCCGTCCGTAGCGACATGCTGGAGCTCCCCTATGTCAGGGATTTCCTGCTGACAGCCAAGGACATCTCTTTTTCGACCCTGGAGGGCGTTCAGGTCGCCCCAAGCGCTTGACCGAGGCGTGGCACGCCCTCAGCAGCCGGTCAGGCGCTCGACCCGACGCTCGCCGGGAAAGAAGAACGGCCGTAACCGCACGCCCAGGCTGTTGCCGAAGAAGGCCGCCACCAGCCACAGCCAGCCGTGCAGGCTGCCCGAGGCGATGCCGCTGAAGTAGGCGCCGATGTTGCAGCCGTAGGCCAGGCGTGCGCCGTAGCCCAGCAGCAGGCCGCCGAGTACCGCCGCCACCAGCGACCGCGCGGGGATGCGCAGGCTGGGGGCGAAGCGGCCGGCGAGGCCGGCGGCGGCCAGGGCGCCGAGCATGATGCCTAGGTTCATCACGCTGGTGATGTCGAACCAGAAGGGCTCGGCCAGCGCCCGGGCATTGGCCGGTTGCTGCCAGAAGGCCCAGCCGGAGACGTCCAGCCCCAGCAGGCCGGCGCCCTTGGCGCCCCAGAGGGCGAAGGCCGAGGTGATGCCCCAGGGCCGACCAGCCAGGGCCAGGGTGATGAAGTTGAGCACCGCCAGGGCGATGGCGCCCCAGACCAGGGGCCAGTTGCCACGCAGCAGGCGCGCCGCGCCTTGGTGCTCACCGGGCAGCGTGGCCTCCAGGGCACCATGGCGCCGACGCTCCAGGACCACCGAGATCCAGGCGATCAGGGCGAACAGCGCCAGGCTGACCAGGATACCGGGCAGCACGCCCAGGCTGGTCACCAGGGACGTGGGCGGCAGGCTGGGCAGGGCGAACCACCAGCCCAGGTGCTGGGTGGCGACCACCGAGCCGATGATGAAGAACAGCAGGGTCACCAGCATCCGCGCATTGCCGCCGCCGGCGGTGAACAGGGTGCCGGAGGCGCAGCCACCGCCCAGTTGCATGCCGATGCCGAACAGGAAGGCGCCGATCACCACCGA
>Ga0157371_10001790_pt1 | contig 21727 bp, 21 predicted proteins | sample C45metaG_FD_113462 | JGI IMG/M metagenome (GOLD analysis project Ga0157371, IMG submission 113462) | Corn rhizosphere microbial communities from Kellogg Biological Station, Michigan, USA - C4-5 metaG | ecosystem: Host-associated > Plants > Roots > Rhizosphere > Soil | place: USA: Michigan...
GCCGGGACCAGAATAACTTACTGATAAAACCTGGTCGCCTCCCTGTTGGAAATAGCCTACACTGATAGCATGCTTACCTGCTTTCAAACCAATAGTGCCTGATTTTTCAGTTGCAGCTTGTAAAGCATCATTATTAACGACGAGTTGATTATCAATATACAGTTTACTTCCATCATCAGAGGTAGTATAAAAAGTATACTGACCGTCAGTCGGTACATCAATGTATCCGGTAAAGTTGATGCTATAAGCTGTACTTCTGTTTGCTACTGAAACATCAAAAGAATTAGTACTTCCGGTTTTTATTGGAGTAACAGAGTTGAAGTCTGGCAAAGAACTGTAACTTCCTGCTTCATAATATTTATAATCAATCCCGTTTACTGTATTGCTTGGATACACCGCAGGCAGAAGATTGGATGAGGAGTTTGAAACTCTGTATAAGGAAGAATTTGGAATTACCTGTTTGCCAAGGCCGGGACCAGAATAACTTACAGATAACGCGGTCCCGCCGCCTTGTTGAAAATAACCTACTGTGATAGCATGTTTGCCTGCTTTGAGACCGATAGTTCCTGACCTCTCGGTGGCCGCTGGAATCATATCATTAACTACTACCAATTGATTATCTATATAAAGCTTGCTCCCATCATCTGAAGTGGTGTAGAATGTATATTGACCATCGGTCGGTACATCGATATATCCCGTAAAGTTGATGCTGTAGGCTGTACTTCTGTTGGCTATCGAAATATCAAAAGAATTTACCGTTCCTGTTTTTACGGGCGAGACTGAATTAAAATCGGGCAAAGAACTGTAACTTCCTGCTTCATAGTAAGAATAATTTATTCCGTTTACTGTATTACCCGGGTTAACGGCAGGCAGCAAGTTGGTGGAGGGACCATTTTTTACTAACACAGCCGAAGAATATGGAGCAAGTGTTATACTTCCGTTATACGTGTTCCAGTGGGCATCAATATAACTAGCATCCAGCGCAATAGTTTTACTGCGTGAAGTGGCATTATATTCAAATCTTTCGTCGGCCGCACTCGAAACCGTTTTTGGTGTTCCAGAGGAATTATAGTCCTGTCCATCGTAGGCTTGCCAGGCCGCCAGATTCAGTTGATCGCCAGGCCAGGAAAAACTTGGCTGAAAATTAATCGATTGATCGCTCCCCATCGGTTTTACAAAAGCATTGTTGTCAGAGCTTCCAAAAGCCTTCATGTCATTCACATCACTCGGACTAAAATAAAAGAAACTCAACTGATCGGCTGTTCTAGCAAAAAATATGTTGTTATTTATCTTTAGTCCTCTTATCATTGAATTGCCTCCCGCCTGCAAGCACAATGAACCTGTGACATAAGTTCCCGGAGATCCGCTATTGAAAACTGTATTATTCCTAATGTTGATATTGTTCGAATTGTGGATGAATATTCCTGCAGAACTGGAGTTGGCAACGGTGTTATTGGAAATAGTCATGTTATTACCAAGATCATCTATGTAAATTCCGGAACAATGAATTTCTGTTGCAGCTGTTCCTGCAGACGTTCCAAGAGAGTTAAGAACAATATTTCCATCAATAACCTTCCCAGTCTCGCCTGCAAATCCTGTATAGATACCACCACCGTCGTCACGCACAAGGCAAGAATAATTTACAAAATTGTTCCTTACCTGCGTATTTGTTCCCCTAAAGCTAATCCCGTCATATCCACTACTATCAATGGAGTTGTATTGTATTAATGCGTTATCACCGGGGCTATTGATTGCCGCCCCATTATAATCATTGGGCAAAATTGTTGATACCAGGCCAATTCTTTTTAATGTATTATATTTTATTGTGTAATAAGGACCGAAATCGTTTGATTGAATACCACTGCTACCACAATCAGTTATAGTATTGTGTTCAATATCTGCATAAGAAGACGAATTATCTACTTCAAGCCCAAAAACTCCCGAGTAGGAAATATTGCAGTTCGTAATAACAGGGTTTACGCAATTGCCAACGTAAATAGCCGTATTATTTGCGCCCCGAACATCCAAGTTGTCAAAAGTCAAGTTATTCTGATGGTCGCTGCTGATAACTTTTTCAACCGTTGCTACTTGTACATTATACGGCTGAGTGGTGCTATAAATATCAATCTTCCTTGTATTTGGATTATAATACCATTCTCCCTGCATATCGAGTGTTCTTGGGTCATCCTCAATATAGAACCCGAAATTGTCAATTGGAGTAGCCGACCCATTTGAATAATAAAGTGTACCACCGGATTGACCGGTGATAGTTTGTTTTATTAGGGTCCATCGATTTGCTTTGATAACCACCTTTGCCCCGGACCAATTGGTTCCACCATTTAAGGAACTGCTCGTTATAGAACCAGTACCGCCGTGCGACTGAAAATGAAAATAGTCATTGTTCGGATATCTCCCGATGGAGGTATTCACTCCATTTATTAATACAACGTTAATTGTTGACAAGTTGGACACAGAATTTGTGCTTTCCCAAATATTCCCGCCAACATTCGTCCATGAATTTACGGTTGTAAACCCCGTAAGTATAGGTTTTGCTCCAGCCCCATAAGCAACGAACGTTATGGGATTACCCCCGCTTCCGGAATTCGAGATATTTAGATTTCCGTAAAAGACGTCTCCTCTTTTAAACAAAATCTGGTCTCCGGGTTGGAAGTTGTAGTAGTTACTCACTTTCGAAAGAGATTGCCAGGCTGATGACGGATCCATACCAGAGTTGTAATCACTTCCCGTAGAACTTGAAACGTAATAAGTAGTGGCCGATGAACTGAGAAAGGAAAGTAAGAAAGGCGCTAATAAAAGGAATTGGATGGTTTTTTTGTGTAGCATTTTACACATAGATTAGATATTTTATTAGTTAGGGAATAAAAAATTTATACGTTAAACTTATCATTTTACATCACCACAGTTCTGTAACTAACTGAAAACAAAACAGTTGATTTAATCGCAACATTATTTAACTAGAAATAGTTTTTCAATTTTTATGAATTAACAGACATTGGTACACTTTTGGAAACTAAAAAATAGGTTGTTTTATTGGTTTAAAAGTTTGTTATAAGGAGCAATTACTATGCCACACGGGGAATTTTATGCCCGTATTTTCCCACATCTCATCAAAAATTTCAACATTTTAATTTTTCTAATCTGTTCGCTAGGACAGAACGGGTAACTATTGTTTTGCAAAACAATAGTTACCCGTTTGTTTTTAAAACAGTTTTGTCTTATGAAGCGAAAATAGGAAGCGCAGTTTGGGATGGAATCTTTATAAAAGGTAAAGATACCGCCATTAAAGAACAGTAGGGAATTGGGCTACCAACTGACTGACTTGCTGTTTGCCTGCAGATTCCACTTTGTTGCATACCCTATAACTAAAGTAATGAAACTTCCGGCCAAAAAATTCATGAGTATGGCGGGCCCGAATACATGTAACAAACTTGCACCAGGCTTATGACCCCCGGTAACATCGTCTATCGAAGAAAAAACTTCAGGTTTGTAAACAAAACATAAGAATAAGCAGATAGCCGCAGAAACAATTATTCCCGAAATGACAGCAAGGTGGCCGGCGGAGATGATCTTAAATCCAGGCCTATTTTCATCTTGCCCTCGTACTAAGTTGAACATGTACAACATAATGATAAACATGAAAAAGCCATTACCGACATACATCATCCACAAGTGCCTGAATTCGGGATCATACAAGTACAGCCAAACCGTAATCGAATAGAAGATGCCGGATAGAATTCCGTAAAGCGTGTAATCCATTAAATGCTGGCGATCAAAAAGTGATGTTCTCATAACTGCAGAAGTGTAAAAATTGTGCCAACCGAAAGCAAACGTTGTCTTATCTCAAACTATTTTTAATTGTTGAGTAATAGTGGATCCATGGCTATCTTGAGCAAGCGACGGCTAATTTCTTAAAATAACAAAGCCCTGTATTTTTTTTATATGCTTTACTTCTGTGAACGACATCGACCATAATGTTTTACAAATGCCGGCTTCTTGTGGAAATGTTTCAACAATCTTTATTGTCTGCTATTAATCAATAAAATAGGAACGGAAATGTATCAAAGGGTCAGCATGTAATGCAAGCGGGAACACACTATTAAAAAAAGCGCCAAGAGGTTCTTTGCAACGGTTTTCAAAATAAAAAGTAAGCGTATTCATTCGTTTACTATATGCAAGTTTTCAAAAACAGTTTGTTCAATTATAAAATTTCAATTTCCTGTTATTTGTAAATTCTTTATTTTACACCGCTAATAATGTGTCTTAATGAAAATCGTTTCACTCATTGTTTCCGGAATTGTTACGATCGTATTGATTTTACTCTTCAATACGAAAATGCTGTTGCCCGCTCCCTTAGGTCAATTATTGAATCCGCAAAAAGGATTGTGGCAAAATGCCGAACCGGTGAACGAAAATTATTCGGCACAACTTTCATTTCCCGAATTGCAGGGCAAAGCTAAAGTGTATTTTGACGACAGGCTTGTGCCTCATGTTTTTGCAGACAATAATAACGACGCCTATTTCGTACAGGGATACCTGCATGCAAAGTTTCGGCTATGGCAGATGGAATTTCAAACGCGCGCGGCAGCCGGAAGATTGAGTGAAATTATCGGCCCGAAAGCGCTTGATTATGATAGAGACAAAAGAAGGCTGGGGATGGTATATGCTGCAGAAAACTCATTAAGTGCGATTGAAAACGACCCGGAAACATTGGCGGAATGCAACAGTTACACGGCGGGCGTAAACGCTTATATCGAAAGTTTAACCGAAAGCACCCTTCCTGTTGAATACAAATTGTTGGGCTACAAACCCGAAAAATGGACTAATCTCAAATCCGCGCTTTTTCTAAAATATATGGCTTTGGAATTAGCCGGATACGAAAATGATTTTGAAGCGACCAATGCAAAATCAATTTTTTCTTAGGCAGATTTCGACAAAATTTATCCGATCGTGATGGATTCGTTAGACCCGATCGTTCCCAAAGGAACTGAATTTCCGCCACCCGCAATACAAGTCAAAGTTCCGGCGACAGCCGATTCTCTTTATTACGATAAAAAAGACACAACCATCATTGAAGAGCAAAAGCCGGATAAAGATAATGGAAGCAATAATTGGGCAGTCAGCGGACAAAAAACTGCAAGCGGTTATCCGATTTTATGCAACGACCCACATTTAGGCCTTAATCTTCCTTCTATATGGTACGAAATGCAGATAAGCACACCTTCTTACAATGCATATGGCGTGACATTTCCTGGTGCGCCCGCTATTATCATCGGCTTTAATGACAGTTGCGCTTTCGGCTTTACCAATGCCCAGCGGGACGTGCGAGACTATTTCGAAATAAAATTTAAAGACGATTCACATAGCGAATACTGGTTCGACAGCACATGGGTGCCCACGACTTACAGGATCGAAGACATCAAAATAAAAGGCGAGCCTGATTATTTAGATACTGTTTTCTATACGAAAATCGGCCCGGTGATGTATGACGAAAAATTTAGCGGTGGCAGAAACGCCAATCATAAAAATTACGCGGTAAGATGGAAAGCACATGATGCAAGCAATGAATTAAAAATGTTTACCCTTTTAAATAAAGCCAATAATTATAATGATTATTTAAAAGCAATTAAATATTTACATACGCCCGGACAGAACTGCATTTTCGCCAGCAAAAATGGCGACATAGCCATTTGGGACCAGGGAGAATTTCCGGCGAAATGGTACCGACAGGGAGATTTTACAATGCCGGGAACAGATAGCAGTTATTTATGGCAGGGAATGATACCGCAGGACGAAAATCCTCATCTCATAAATCCTGAAAGAGGATTTGTAAGCAGTGCGAATCAAATGCCGGCCGATACTTCGTATCCGTATTACCTTGGAGGCAGCTTTCCGCCTTACAGAGGTTGGGAAATCAACAAACGTCTGGAGAAGATGAATAATATTACGCCTGAAGATATGATGGAATTGCAGACAGACAACTTCAATGTATTTGGACAAATGGCATTGCCGATCCTCGTAAAAAATATGCAGGCTGATAAATTAAGTCCCCAAGAAAAAAAGTACTTCGATATTTTGAAAAAATGGAATTTCAGGAATGATAAAGATTCAAAAGGCGCTACGTTGTTTGTAGTCACATGGGATAGCCTTGAAACGGTAATTTGGAAAGATGAATTCACAAAATCAGGGTTGCAGTTACCATGGCCATCTGAAAGCACCTTACTGGACGACATCAATAAATATCCCAATTTTAGATTTTACGACGATATTACTACTCCTAATGTAGAAACGTTGGCGGATGACGTAACTGCTGCCTTTGAAATGGCAACGGCAGTGATCCGGCAGGCCGACGAAAATGGAAAAATGGAATGGGCGAAATACAAAGACACGCATGTCGAACACCTGGCAAGACTGGATGCTTTCAGTCGTCTGCATTTGCCGATAGGAGGAGGAACGAATACGATTAATGCTGCAAAAGAGCAACACGGACCAAGCTGGCGCATGGTGATTTCATTAACTCCTGAAACTGAAGCGTACGGCGTTTATCCCGGTGGAGAAAGTGGCGACCCGGGAAGCAAATATTATGACGACTTTATCGACACCTGGGCTGCCGGACAATATTTTCGCCTTTGGATGATGAAGGCATCAGAGGTAAATGACACGCGAATAAAATTCGCAATGAGCTTTAACTAATAAACTTATTTTAAAAATGAAATTTATCATTTCTGCCATACTAATAATAATGTTTAGTTTTTTCGCAGGTCTGTACTTTCCCTGGTGGATGGTAGCTGTCGTTGCCTTTCTCGTTTCAATAATTATACAACAAAGGCATTTTGTTTCTTTTATTTGTGGATTTATTTCAGTGTTTTTGCTTTGGGGATTTTTGAGTTTCTGGATCAGTTTTCAAAATGATCATATTTTGGCCCACCGCGTTTCACTATTGATTTTTAAAACAGACAGTCCCTTCTTATTGATATTTGCTACAGCACTTATAGGTGCTTTGGTTGCCGGCTTTGCTGCACTTACAGGTAGTTATGTCAGAAAAGAGAAACAGTAGATCAACTTTTAATGAGAAAAACCCTTTCGGTAATTTCCGGTTCAACTTTATAACTTTCAGCAGTTATTTATTTATGCAAAAACTTCTCCTCCTGTTCTTTTTATTCCCGGTTCTTTCTGTTTCATCACAAAAAATTGAAGGCACGGTTAGAGATGCAGAGGGAAATGTTTTGCCGTTTGCATCCGTTCTTGTGAAAGGAACAGCGATGGGTGTTACTGCCAATAACCAGGGAAAATATGCGCTCACACTTTCTCCCGGAAAATATACATTGGATTGCCGGTATGTTGGGTATAAATCTTCTCAAAAAAATATTACGGTAACATCAACAAATCAAACGGTAAACTTCGTTCTTTCTGTTCAAAAACTTACGCTCAAAGAAGTGGTCATAAGACCAGGCGCAGAAGATCCGGCGTACGAAATCATCCGGCAGGCGATAAAGAAACGGCCATTCTATGAATCGCAAGTGAAAGCGTTTGAGGCACAAGTATATATAAAAGGCATGATAAAACTCATGAGTTTGCCGAACCAAATCATGGGACAAAAAATTCCGGATGAAGACAGGAATGCGATGGGCATTGATTCTTCAGGAAAGGGAATAATCTATCTTACTGAATCTGTCACCAAAGTTTATTCGCAGCAACCGGACAAATTAAAACTGAAAGTAGTTTCAACGCGCGTCAGCGGCAACAATGGCCTTGGTTTTAGTTTTCCCGCGATTATTAGTTTTTATAAAAACAATGTAAACATTGCGCCGCAGGTAAATCGACGAGGATTTGTTTCACCCATTGCTGACAACGCTTTACGTTTTTACAATTACAAATTCCTTGGAAGTTTTTTTGAAGATGGAAACGAAGTGAACGTCATCAAAGTGATTCCCAAACATAATTATGAACCTCTGTTTTCGGGGATCATCAACATCACAGAAAATGACTGGCGGATTTCTAGTTGTAACCTGGCACTTACCAAAAAATCGTCGTTAGAAATTTTGGATTCATTGCAGATTTCTCAAATCCATACGCCTGTCGAAAAAGATATATGGCGAATTAAAAACCAGGTGATTCATTTCAGCTTCAACAACTTTGGCATAAAGTCCGAAGGCAATTTTGTAAACGTATATTCAAAATATGATTTGCACCCTGATTTCCCAAAAGACTTTTTTGATCGTGTGGTAATCAAATATGATACTGCCGTAAATAAAAAACCGCATGCCTACTGGGACTCGATAAGGCCCGTCCCGCTCGAGCCGGAGGAGATCAAAGATTATAAAACGAAAGACAGTGCCTTTGCAGAAAGGAATGATTCAACTGAAAAAAATCTTGATTCACTTCGAAAAAAACAAGGTCCGGTAAAGATCACTGACGTTTTATGGTCAGGCGTAAACCGAACTCATTACAGCAAGACGGATCCTTATCAAATCACGTTCGATCCTTTATTAAAAACATTGCAATACAACACGGTTGAAGGTATCGCCATCAATCCATCATTGGTTTTTTCAAAATATTCAAAGGCGCTAAACAGCCAGGTGAGTTTTATTGCAGATGCGCGGTATGGTTTTAATAACCATCACGTAAATCCTTGGGGCGGCTTTGTATTTGAGAATAAAGATACTTTTGATCCCGATAAAAAATTTAACAGCCATTCATTTTCTGTTGCAGGCGGAAAACGGGTCAGCCAGTTTTTTAAAGAAAGCGATATCGATGGTCTAGGAAACAGCATCGCAACGTTATTGTATGGAACCAACGCGATGAAAATTTATGAAAATTATTTTGGCAAAACCGGCTTCAGCAAAGAGTGGGAGAGTGGAGCAAAATTTTTAATCGAAGGTGAATATGAAGACAGGCTTCCTTTGAATAATACAAGCAATTATATTTTTGATAATAGCTGGAGCTACCGGTTGACACCGAATTACCCGGTAGAAATAATGGATTCTCAATTTAACCGCCACCAGGCTGTGATCTTTCATGCATCGTTCAGTTTTCAGCCTGGACAACAATACATCGAGTTCCCAAAAAGAAAAGTAGCGTTAGGTTCCTCTTATCCAACTTTTACCATCGATTATAGCAAAGGAGTTAAAAATATTTTTGGAAGTGATGTTGATTACGACAAATGGTCGTTGAATATAATGGATGATGTAAGTATGAAACTGGCGGGAGCCTTAAAATATAATTTTACTTTGGGCGGATTTTTGAATAACAATTCTGTGTTTGCACAGGATTACAAGCATTTTTATGGCAACCGAACCATCCTTGCCAATCAGTATGTAAGTTCATTTCAAAACGCAACTTACTATCAGTTTAGCAACGCTTCTTCCTTTTATGCTGAGTTACATTTTGAGCATCACTCGAATGGTTTGATCTCAAACAAAATTCCTTTGTTAAAGAAATGGAACTGGAATTTTGTGGAAGGAGCAAATGCACTCTACGTACACCCACAAACGAAATATGCCGAAACTTTTGTCGGCCTTGAAAACATTTTCAAAATTTTACGTGTCGATCTGGTCGTTGATTTTCAAAACGGATACAGGCCTGTATATACCTACCGGATTGGCTTTGGTGGCTTACTTGCTGCACCATTCAATTATGAAAGATTCAAAAAAGCAGAAAAGATTATTGATAAATGGTAAAAGAAAAAGAGTTGCTCAAACATATTTCAATTTGGCAACTCTTCCTTATTACAGCATCAGTAAACCAATAAAAAAAGAAGATTTTTATTTTTGTTTCACAACGATCTTTTCTGAATATTCTTTAATTACATCACTAAAAAACCGGCGGGTTTCTTCGAATCTATCGGCCGGAATTATATTTTTAGTGAGCTCTAGAAATGCAACAGATGTAATCGTATTTGCTTTTTCATCATAACTGTACCTGGTTGTAAACGATCCATATTGAAACTTCTCTTGCTTGGATGAAGGCAGCGTTTCAATTGTATAATCGGCCGGCAACTGATAAACAGTAGTATCGGTTTTTATAAAAGGATACGGAAAATAAAAAGACTTCGTTCTGTCGTCGTCATCAGGCAAAGACGAGTTCCACATCTTATATATACGCGGATTCAAAAACATCTTGTTGCCGGCAGTAAACTCAGGTACTTTTTCTATCTTTAAGTTGAAAAATGTTTTTGCGGAATCCGGTTTCTGATCTGTTGTCAAATCGAATTTGTCGGGTTGCGTAAAACCCAATCTCTTAACCAGGTATGCCTTCTGATCGTCTTTTTTCTCATTTACCAGGTAGTGTATCACCTCTTCTTTATATTCTCCTTTGGACTCCATTACACTTTCACTTTCGCCGGACGCATCATCATTAAGAACGACTTTAGTGTTCAGATGAAAAGTGTTCTCAGCAGCGCAGCTCCTGGGCGTGGCAACTAACACTCCGCCATTCGGCGTGACAAGAAGCGCATTCCTGTTTTCAGTAAAGCTGCCCAACACACCGGGGTCGGTGGCAGTGCTCGTACATTCAAGCCAGGTTGTATCTTTTTTGTCCGGCACACAAAGAATTACATGATTAAATGAATTGTGCGGGAAGGCAGGATCCACGGGTTGTTTATCATATTCGGCGTTGATCAGCGCAGGATAACTGACTATTCCCACGGCATCAAGCATCGCTTCCATATAATTAGTAAGGGCTTTGCAATCACCATATTTTTTTTGATCAACAAAATTCGCATCGAAAGGTTTAAAACCGCCAATTCCCAATTGGATACTTACATATCTGAAATTTGATTGCAGGTAATGATAAAGGATGTTTATTTTTTCCTTTTCTGATTTCGCATCTTTTACCATATCCTGCAAAAAGCTTTTGGTTTTATCAGAAAGATTGATAGAACCTTTGGCAAGTTTTGCATACCACTCTCCAAAATTTTTCCAGCTTGAAAGATCTCCTTCGTGTCCATCCATTGAAAATTTATTTGGCGATAAAAGAATGGCGGGATAAGAACTTTCGTAGCTGGCACAACCTTCCTCGTATGGCGTAGACTTAACATTTTTCACCTGCCAAACATACGTTTTGTTTTTACCTGAAGAAGACATTACTGGAGGTAAGGTGATATGTTGCTCCTTGAATTTAAGGTCAAGGTTAACAGGCACAATGGCTGTATATTGTGAGTTTTCAACAGCCTGTTCCGGTATCTGAATCCGGTAATCCGGGTAGTTAAGGGTGCCCTTATATTTTACATCATAATCATACTCAACAGTAATGGGATAGGACGGCGCTGCCACCCTGAAATAATAAACCTGGCCATCTATCACAAGTCCATCACCAGTTCCGACGGTCCTCATTTCTTTCATTTTATAATGGTTAACAGAATTTCCATGAGCATCGAACACCTTTATCTCTGCGTCATCGAGTTTTCTAAACTCATCTGATTGCTTCATAAAAAAAAGAACGTCTTCGGCTTCAGCATCAAGAACTGTAAATACCTCGTGAACGGAAAGCCTCGCAAAGTCGATGTCTTTTACTTCAAATTTGATCGTCTCTTCACGTTTTACACTGTGCGCATTTTTTAATAAAGAATCGGGCAGGGTAGACGCGTCATAAATATTTGCCTGGCAAAAACCATTGAAAGCCAGAAGCCACAATATTGTCGCAATAATAATTTTTTTCATCAGCTGTTGATTTTCTTTTTGATAACAATCTGCTCATTTAGTGCGTTGAACAATTGTTTATAGAACTCATGAAAAGAACCGTAGTTCGATGCCCGGTAGATCGATCTTGTAAAATCAAGACTTATCCTGAAATCGATTGAATTCGTGCCCGGCTGGACGAGCCTTTGCATCACAATGGTTGTATCAGGCATTATCATTTTTATGTTCTTCGGTAAACCTTCAAATTCATAACCATCGGGAATAGTTATTTTTCCAACAATCATATAAGATTTAGGATAGTTAAATTCAACGTCGGTCTTTCTCTCATCGGCGATAAACGGATTTTTTTCAAGTCCCTGGAAAAGATTCAAGCTAAAATATTTATAATCGCCTGACGAGTTTAAAGGAAGGCTGAAGTTGAGTTTTTGCTCTAACGGCAGCGTATCCACATCAGCATTTTTGACATCGATATCAGTTACTTTCATTGCTGAATTTTCCATTGTAAACAGGTCAGAAAATGTACTTTTATTTTCTATCCATGCTTTCTCCCTTGTATTTCTTGCGTACCCGAAACTATAGATAGACGCTTTACCCTCCATGACGTCATTTGAATCAATTGTTGCGTAAACAGACACCACGTTTTTCCATTTATCTTTTGGATTGGATAGCGCCACCCAGCCGCCATAATTTTTGTCGACCAAAAATCCATAATTATCCAAAACATCATAAGGAATAAGATAGGCAGGATTGTACTTGTCTGCTGCATTAAGAAAGTATTTTTGATCGCCAAGGAACACACAGGTCAATGTATTATTAAACTGACCAAGAAAAGGATAGATCGTATTTACTGCGCCATTATCTTTTGTGCTCACCAATACCGGGTAAGCCTTAAGGCCGGCGTCTCTTAAAAGATCAATAAGAATAAAATTAAGTTCGGCATTACTTCCTGATTTTTTATCCCACGCCGATTTAATCCCCTGGGACGAGTAGATTGCCTCGCCGCCATTCCAGTTCATGTTTTTACGCACATAATCATGTATCAAAAGCATTTTTTGATAATCATCATTTACACCTTTCAACTTCTCGTCCAGCTCACTTGTGTGTGGAATATTTTTCTTCAGTTGAATACCAAAATCTTCATCTTCCAATAAATCTGAAGTAAGTTTGGGCCACGTAGACATAATATTATCCACTTCCCCGTCCGGGTATTCAATTGTTGATAATTGAGATACGACTCTTTGCAGGTAATCCTTTTCAGCGCCCATAAAAGGTTCGTCGCGGAGAGCAGGAACATTTGTTACCGTATAAGTTTTCCGATCTGAGTGATTTGAAACAACGCTGCCGTGATAATATATATTATCATTGACAACCTCATTCTGCTGATCCACGGGTTGGGAGGCCAATAACTGGTTGGCAAATCTGAAAATAGAGGGAAACAAAATACTGTACTGACTTATTCGCGTAGGAATATCGTCCTGAAAATACCAATCATCGACGGTTTGAATGGACTTTTGTTGATCGGTGTATTTATATTCAAATACGCTTCCCACTTTTACATCGGGCATTGTAAAAGACACTTCAGAAAGTCGGTCGGTGAGCTTCTTAACATAAACAGACGATTTTTCCAGTTTTGTCTTCACAATGCTTCCTGAATTATCAAGATTGTAAGTAATTCCGGATATTTGGTTGATCGATTCAAAATCTCTTTGGCTGAAAAATTGTATTTTGATGTTAGCTTCGTCGAGGCCTTTTTCTTTCAAGATCTTTATACGCACGCGGTTTTCGGCTACAATTGAAAAATGATCGCCGAGGATATCGAAGTGCACATCACGATAGGAAATCAATTTGTATGCTTCCGCGTCTTTATCAAATTCGCATTCTTTTAATTGAAGATCGGTTTTATCGATATCACCGAATTTTGGAATTTCCTTTTCAGCAAAAATTGTGGAAAAACAAAGCAACATTAATGTTGTCAACAGGGGTTTTCTCATGGCAATTAGTTTTAATTAGAATTTGAATACTAAAAGTATTATAAAAAAATACAGATAAAAAATTTTTTATCAGTTCTCTTACAACGAATTTATCGGCATTAAATTTTCTGTCTGTAAAAAAAAATTAGAAGGAGTGACTAATCCTACAAGAATTTTTAAAATGAAAGCAGTAAACAAACAAAAAATGTATTTTTCTGTTTTGCCATATACCGGCTCGTTCATCTTATTTTTACAAAAAATAAAAGAGATGAAGAAATGGCTTTTTTACAGTCTACTTATGGTTTTTTTTGTGGGTTGCAAAGCGCAAAGCAGCCCAAATTTTGCGGTGCAAAAAAACGATAATACGCTTTTATGGGAAGTAAGTGGTAATGGCCTTCAAAAACCAAGTTTTCTTTTTGGCACGTTCCATCTTTTATGCAGGCAGGATATACATTTTAGCGACCAGCTAAAAAAAGCGTTGAATTATAGCAACGAAATTTATATGGAAATGGACATGGATGATCCCGCAACGATGCTCGGCGGCATGCTCTACATGAATATGCGAGGCGATACTACATTGGCAGAGCTTTACACTGCTAAAGAATATGCCCGTTTGAAAAATTATTTTTCCGATACATTAAAAATGCCGCTCACGTTGTTGCAAAAAGCAAAACCTTACTTTTTGGTTGCTTTACTCTATCCACGAATGATGAACTGCCCTTCACCCGCGGGTGTGGAAGAAGAGTTGGTAAAGCTTGCGAAAGAAGATAAGAAAGAAATACAGGGATTAGAAACGATTCAGTTCCAGGCATCCGTTTTTGATAGCATTCCTTATCAATGGCAGGCAAAAGAATTGTTGAAAAACATTGACAGTTTTTCAGTTAATAAAGAAGAATTCAAAACAATGCTTGATTACTATAAGAATCAAAAGATGGATTCCATAAAAAAGATGCTCGGTAAAAGTGAATTTGGTTCTGATAAATACGACGATCTTTTGCTAAACGATCGAAATAAAAAATGGGTAAAAAAGTTGAATACGATCATGAAAAACGAAAGTGTTTTTGTAGCAGTAGGCGCAGGGCATTTAGTTGGAGACAAAGGACTGATAAGCCTTTTAAGAAAACAAGGCTACACTGTGGAACCGCTTGAAAATAAATAACACGTGACCATTTAAATTTGGTAATTGCAATAACACCATGGTAATTGGAGCACGACACCTGATTAAATAAAAGTAAAAGGCCTGTAAAAAATACAGGCCTTCTCCAAAACATTAAAAATATTTCTTTAAAACTGTTCCAGTTTGCTGAAGAAGAAATCTCCTTCTATTTGTGCATTCTCATTGCTGTCGCTTCCGTGAACGGCATTTTCGCCGATAGAAGAAGCATATAATTTCCTGACCGTTCCTTCAGCGGCCTCAGCAGGATTCGTTGCACCGATCAATTTTCTGAAATCTTCCACCGCATTTTCCTTTTCTAAAATTGCAGCAGTAATAGGACCGCGGCTCATAAATTCTACCAGTTCTCCGTAAAAAGGACGCTCTCTGTGCACTGCATAAAATTCTCCGGCTTTCGTTTCAGACAGATGTGTCATCTTCATTGCCACAATCCGAAACCCGGCTTCATTAATCATTTTTAAAATGGCGCCCGTATGCCCTTTCGAAGTGGCATCGGGTTTGATCATCGTAAAAGTTCTGTTGGTCGTCATTATTTTTTATTTTGCCGCGAAGCTAATAATTTAATTATATACTTTTTGCATGTGCCGACTGTTAAAATTAATAATAGTAACAATGGCATCCGGTCGATAAGAAATAATCAATTCTCTTTGCATCATTTATTGAAAAGAAGCCCATAAATTATATATTTACATCCCTGCAAACGGAAAAAACAGGAGACAAATAAATGAGATCTGTATTTGAAATATTACCGCGCGATTTTGAGCCAGGCAATTGCGCACTTATTTGTGAAGTGAGTAATGAAGGGTTTTCTTATTGTATAAAAGATGAGGAGGCGAATTCTTTTTTGGGCCTCGCTGTTTATCATTTTGATCAAAAAAAACCTGCCGTAGGTTTTCCGATCGCATTGCAGGTTCTGTTCCATCAACAGGAAGTTTTTTCGAAAAAATTTAAAAAAGTGTGTGTCTCTTATTCATTTCCACAAAGTGTCTTAATTCCTTTTCCGATGTACAACCGCGGGAAAAACAAGACGGTGATGAATATGATGTTTGGAGATGTTCAGGATAATGACATGATTCTTACTGATGTCATTGCTGATCACTCAATGTACAATTGTTACAGACTTCCCGCCGCCACTTTAGACATTATTAGAACCAGGTTTCCCACGGCTTTAATCGCACATCAGTACTCGCATATATTAAAAACCGCTGTCGATGCAGGTGACAGGATGCAGGTGATATTTTATACGCAAAAAATAGTTGTAGACCTGGTAAAAGAAGGAAAACATTTTTTGGTGAATACTTTCACCTACACTTCAGCGCAAGACGTTTCTTACATTCTTCTGAATATTTGCCAGCAATTTGGCATCAACGATATTCCTTTACTTATAAGTGGTCTGATAGAAGAAAACTCTGCTCTTTATAAAGAAATCTACAAATACTTTAATGATATAGAACTTGCAAATTTTCGCGAAGGATATCAGTATGCAGAAGGAATAACTGCTTTTCCTTCGCACTATTTCAGTTATATTTTTGACATCGATCCATGCGAATAATCAGAGGAAAATATGGGGGTCGCAAAATAAATCCTCCCGGAAAAATGCCATACACCAGGCCAACCACTGACGTGGCAAAAGAAGGATTATTCAACATTCTTGAAAATAACATTTCAATTGGGGGAATAAAAACGCTCGACATCTTTGGAGGCACAGGAAGCATCAGTTATGAGCTCGCATCGCGCGGTGCTGCTGATCTAACTATCGTGGAGAAGGATCCGAAAATGTACGACTTCATCAGCAATAAAATTAAAGAATTAGATATTGAAAATTGCAGTGTGGTGAAGAATGATGTTTTCCGGTTTTTGGAAAATTGTAATGAAAAATTTGATTTCATTTTTGCCGGCCCGCCTTACGCGCTTAAAAATATTGATGACCTTCCGGCTATTATCCGCGAAAAAAAATTATTGAAAGAAGGAGGGTGGTTTATTCTGGAACATACACCGGCCAACAATTACGAAAACGAATTGCAATTTAAAGCAATGAGAAATTACGGAACTACCGTTTTTTCAATTTTTATTAATAAACAGGACTGCTCTTGAAACCGATTTTTATAACAGGCACAGGCACGGATGTTGGAAAAACCCTGGTGGCTGCAATCATTACAGAAGCTTTGGAAGCAGAATATTGGAAACCGGTACAGGCTGGTTTTTCAGATGGAACAGATTCGTTATTCATCCGGGAAATGATTTCCAACAGTAAATCAACAATTCATCCAGAATTATATAAATTAGAAATGCCTGCATCGCCGCACTTGGCCGCCGCCGCGGAGAACAAAGAAATCAAAATAAAAGATATTATCGCTCATTTGCCCAAAACAAAAAATCGTTTGATCATAGAAGGAGCAGGAGGTTTGATGGTTCCTTTGAACAAAAAAAAATTGATCTTAAATTTGATATTGCAGCTAAAAGCAAGAGTAATTATCGTGAGTAAAAATGAGTTGGGAAGCATCAATCATTCTTTGCTTACGGCTGCAGTGTTAAAGAACAACAAAGCAGATGTTGCAGGCTGGATCTTCACAGAAAATTATAAAAATTACGAAGCGGAGATCGCCGGTTGGTCTGGTTACCCGATTATTGGAAGTGTAAGACACCTGCCGGTTGTTTCGAAGAAAACAGTTAAAGAAGAAGCTTTAAAAATCCGTCCCTTTTTGAAATCTATTTTATGAAGAAAGAAGAACTAAGAAAAATATTCAAACAAAAAAGAAAAGATCTGTCGCTCCATTCCATTGAAAAATTCAACGATCTTATTTTAATTCATTTTCAAAGATTACCGCTGCCTCCGGTAAATTTCGTTCACACGTACCTCTCGTCATTAAAGTTGGGAGAGCCGGAAACGGCGAATATTATCAAGTATTTGCAATTTAAAAATCCATTGGTGAAGATTGTAATACCTAAAATAGACATCCATACAGGTCATCTTGCTCATTACCATTATAACGACGGAGTTGAAATGATAAAAAACGAGTATGGCATTGACGAACCCAAAGATGGTAACAAGATCGCGGAAACTGAAATTGATTTGGTTTTGATTCCTTTGCTGGCTTTTGATGAAAAAGGTTACAGGGTTGGTTTTGGAAAAGGATATTACGACAAATTTTTGGCCCTGTGCAAAAAAGATGTTCTAAAAGTTGGGCTTAGTTTTTTTGACGCTGTTGAAAAAATCGACGACGTAACAGGCTACGATATTCCTCTTGATTTTTGTGTAACACCAAAAGAAACGTACATTTTTTAAATAAGCAATTTAATGCCGATAAAAGCCAGACACCTATTATTGCCATTTTCTTTAATATATGGCTCAGTGGTCCGGCTTCGGAATACGCTGTACGATAAAAAATTTTGGCGTTCTACAACGTTTGACCTTCCGCTTATTTGTGTTGGCAATTTATCGGTCGGGGGTACTGGCAAAACCCCGATGGTGGAATACCTGGTTTCTATTTTACAGGATAAATATAAAACTGCAACATTAAGCAGAGGTTATAAGCGAAAAACAAAGGGATTTCTGATTGCCGGCGAAAAAAGTGAGGCAGCTGATATCGGGGATGAGCCAATGCAAATTCATAAAAAGTTTCCGCAAATAACGGTGGCTGTTGCCGAGGAAAGAGTAATCGGTATTCCACAATTACTTTTTGCAAAGCCCGAAACGGAGGTCATTATTCTCGATGATGCATTTCAGCACCGGGAGGTAGCGGCCGGGCTAAATATTCTTCTTACTGATTATAACAATCCATATTCGAACGATTTGTTGTTGCCTGCGGGGAACTTAAGGGACTCTAAAAAAAGTAGCGAACGAGCTGATATAATTATAGTTGCAAAATGTAAATCAAATTGAACGGAAATAGAAAAAAAGTCGTTTACAGCTAAATTAAAGCCGACCGCCAAGCAGCAAATCTTCTTCACAACGATTGATTATAAAAGCGCATACCGTTTATTTTCAAAGGGAAATGATTATGGTCTAACCGGAAAATCCGACGTGCTTCTTGTTTGTGGAATCGCCAATCCAAAATCTATCCTGGAAGAACTACAAGTGAAAGCACACAGTGTTAAATTGTTAGCATTTAAAGATCACCATATTTACGATTCTGTGGACATTAAAAAAATTAAGGATGAATTTTCAAAAATAAATTCCTTAAATAAAATAATTATAACTACTGAAAAAGATGCTGCGCGACTTTCGAAATTCGAAAATGAATTAGAAGAACTTCCGTTTTTTGTATTGCCGATGTCTCACAAATTTTTATTTGCCGAAGAAAAAAATTTTGAAAAAATCATTTTTGAATTTGTCGGGTCGTTTGAAGGGCAAACGGATAACGCTGTGGACGACCCAACTTAGCAGTCACTTCTTAAACATAAAACAGACAATGAAAAATCCTATAATTTACCGTTATGTTACAACAGCTTTGCAGGCAGTCGTAAGTTTGTTTAAACGACTGACCGGGCGCAAGGAAAGTGGAGCAAAAATGGGATTAAAATTGCTTGAAGGCGGCAGCGAAATTGACGGGCGTTTTGTCAATTTCTCCAATACTTCATTGTTTATAAAGATAGACCCAAAGAAATTTTGGGATAAAGAGGAACTTGAAATACTTAATTCGATAAATCAAGCGGCATTATAGAATTATAGATTTTATCTTTCAATTCCTTTTCTACATTTCTAATTTCGAGAGTGTTTGATTCCATATTGAAGATTATTTTACCACTCGATTTATCCATTTCTTTTTCTAAATTCCTAACAAGCCATAGTATTTTATATTTAGCAATTCTTTGCATTAAAGAATAAATTCTTTCCATTTCTTCATTTGCAATTATTGGCTTGTTAATTTGTATTTCCATAAGTATTTTTACATATTGGCTTCATAACAGATAACGGCTTCAAAAACAGTGGCAAGGGCAATTTTCATTACATTTTTACTCTTGGCTTTTAGCGGCTGTTTAATATAACGCGTATTATAGGTATTTTTCATGCCTTTGACTGCTAAGTTGCGATTTTTTATTTATACCAACAAAAAAACAACAGAAAATAAAAAATCGCAACTTAGCAGTCACTTCTTAAACATAAACAGAGAATGAAAAAGCCTATAATTTATATTATGTTAAGTATGGGTTTGGTCAATAGCTTGCCTGCTATACTTGCTGTTCTCTCCTGCAAACAGTAAACAAACAAAAGATTTGAATTTTTATTTTATCGGAAAAAGAAAAAGCCCCGAAAAAATTTCGAGGCCTTTCCAAAAGAAATTTAAAAATTATGAGTTCACAAATTTTTCATCCGCTGAATTGTATTTGTCCTGGTATTCTTTCAATTTGTCTTTATCACCAAGGCTCTGGTAGATATTTTCCAACAAATTCACAGCAGACTTGTATCTTGATTTTTCTGCTTTTTTGTACCCTTCTTCAAATGTGCTTGCCGCCTTTTCAGCATAAGGAACGGCTTTTTGCAGAAAATCTTTACCCTGGTCTGTAAGATCAGACTTGTTCTTTTTTTGATCGGCGGTTAAAGTAGCTCCTTTAATTTTTGAAGCATCGTCCAAAGCGTAAATTCCTTTATTGTAATAATATTGAGCATATAAAAGATTTACATTGCCATTATTTGGCTCTAAAGAAAGTGCTTTATCCAATTGGCCTTGCAACGTACTCATCAATTGGTCTTTATTCGGAATAACGGTTCCCTCATCACTTCCGAATATATAACTGAATAACTCAGTTGCGTAGTTCAAGTGATAACGTAGGCTGTCAGGATGACTCGAGGTGATCTGATCATATTTTTTGAACAGATCGGCGTGGTCGCCGTTTTCCCTGTAATAATCCATTTCTACAAAATCGTAGTAATCGTCATTTGGGAAAACCTGCTTAGCAATAGTTGCGTATTTCACCATATTTGCAGAATCTCCCGCTTGCTTGTAATCGAGTGTCAGCCACTGGTAAGGAAGCTCGAAACTAGGATCTGGCGTGTTATTTTCGTTATGCAGACCGCCGATATGTGCATCAGCTAGCTCCTTGAAGTACTTGCGTGCAGTGTCGTTTTGTTTTGCATTCAACGCGGCCTTTGCAATATTGAGCACCAGTGTCGTATCGACTTTTCCGATGTTAGCCCATTTGTTTTCTGCGATGTACTGGCCAACATTGTTTGCTTTTATAAAAAGATTCATGGCTTTTGCAAATCCTGCTGTGTCAGGTTTGTTGCTGGATTGCGCCGCTGCATTAAACGCATTCGCCGCTTCTCCATAATAGCCGGAATAGATTCCGAAAATTGGTGCATAATTATCCTTTACAACCATCAACGTTACCGCATTATTGTTTGAATCGGCGATTGCTTTTTTGAAAGCATCGAAAGCCTCATCATATGGATCACCGGTAAACGAACTTTTATAAGCAGAACTGTCGGCCATTAACGTGTAAACCTTGCTTTTTAAATAAAGCGCCTCTGAATTATTCGGATCCTTTGCAAGAATACCATCAATTTCATTCTTGGCTTTTTCGTACTGCTTGTCGTTTACATACTTCGTCGCCTTTTTTACGTCTTGTCCGAATGTAAGGGTAACAAGAAACGTAAGCAGGACAGGTAAAACTATTCTTTTCATGTGTATTTTTTATGTTTTAGTTTATTGATTTTCAGTGTTATTATCCGACTCATCTAAATTTTCATTTCCACTATCGCTATCTGCTCCGGCTTCTGCGGTTTGATCGGATACTTCAGAATTTACCTCTATGTTTTCATCCCCGGCGACTTCGCTCTCTGTTGTTTCTTCATCATCTGCATGTTCGTTCAAACTCGTAATCGCGGCAATTTCATCTCCTTCATCAAGCCTGATAAGTTTAACCCCCTGGGTAGCTCGGCCTGCTTCTCTTATAGATGCAATTGATGTGCGAATAGTTACACC
>Ga0157371_10001791_pt1 | contig 21726 bp, 16 predicted proteins | sample C45metaG_FD_113462 | JGI IMG/M metagenome (GOLD analysis project Ga0157371, IMG submission 113462) | Corn rhizosphere microbial communities from Kellogg Biological Station, Michigan, USA - C4-5 metaG | ecosystem: Host-associated > Plants > Roots > Rhizosphere > Soil | place: USA: Michigan...
TATAAAGGAATTTAACTTTAATAAACGCCCAAAAATAAAAAAAAATGTTCGTTAATACTCCCTTTAAGATTTTTGGGTAGTTGATTTCACTTAACAACATGTTAACATGTTGCTATATTAAAGTTTCAGGTTATTTATAGTGTAAAAACAATTGGCTGATAAACTGTTGGTTATATATTTAAGCCTTATGTTAAATCTTGCAATTTTTTGACTTTATTAATAATTATTTAACATGAAAATTAAAGTGAACATTGAATTAATATTTAAATTTGCCCCCATCATCAATTTTTGATGGTATTCATAAAAAAACAAAACAATATGAAGAAATCTTTACTATTTAAAATGGTATTAATCGTTTTAGCTATGGTGGGGTCTGTTTCTGCAGTCAATGCACAAATAACTACATCTGCAATGAATGGTACCGTTAAAGACGCTAAAGGAGCCTTGCCAGGCGCAAGCGTTAAAGCCATACACGTACCAACCGGTACTGTATATTCTGTTTCAACAAACAACGATGGCAGATTTAGCATTGCGAATATGAGACCAGGTGGTCCATATACAATTGAAGTAAACTATGTTGGCTTCCAAAAAGAAACTGCAAATGATGTTTATTTAAAACTTGGTGATCCTTATACCCTTAATGTGGTTTTAAGTGACGACAGCAAAAACCTTGAAGAAGTAGTAGTATCTGGCAAAAAAGATGCAACTATGAACAGCAAAAGAACAGGTGCAGCTACAACAATTTCAAAAGAACAGATTCAAAATTTACCTACTTTAAGCCGTAGTCTTCAAGATTTTACGCGTTTAACGCCTCAGGCAAACGGAAACTCTTTCTCAGGATCAAGCACCCGTTATAACAGCATCAACATTGATGGTGCTATGAACAACGATATCTTTGGTATTGCAGGTTCTCCGGCACCGGGTGGTTTAGCAAAAACTCAGCCTATCTCTTTAGATGCTGTGCAAGAAATCCAGGTTGTTTTAGCTCCTTACGATGTAAGTTATGGTAACTTTACAGGTGGTGGTATTAACGCCATTACACGTTCAGGAACTAACAATGTAGAAGGATCTGCTTACTTTTTTGGCAGAAACCAAAAGCTTGTAGGTAAAAACTTTGCCGGCGAGAAAGCTAATGATTTTTACAGAACACAATATGGTTTCCGCTTAGGTGCTCCAATAGTTAAGAACAAATTGTTCTTCTTTGTAAATGCCGAGCAAACCAGAGATAAAGTTCCTACTTCATTCAATGTTGGCGATGCTAACGCAATGCTTTCTGCATCTGATGCTAAAACCTTAGCCGATTTTGTTCAAAAAACTTATGGGTACGATATTGGTAGCTATGATAAAATTGATCAGGAAACAAAAAGTGATAAGATTTTTGCACGTTTAGATTGGAACATCAACAGCAAAAACCAATTAACTTTACGTCATAACTACATCAAAGCATCTGATGATAACCTTAGCAGAAGCCCTTCTTTCTTCCGTTTAGAAAACAATGGTTATAAATTTAACAACACTCAAAACATCAGTGTGTTAGAGTTAAGGTCTCAAATCAATTCAAGCTTGTCAAATAACCTAATTGTGGGTTATTCAAGAATCAGAGATGCACGTGCAACAAATGGTTCTTTATTCCCTCAGGTAGAAATCCAGAATTGGGGCGGACAAGCAGGAAGCACACTTCAATTTGGTTCAGAAAGAAGTTCAACTGCAAACTCACTTAATCAGGATGTTATTGAATTTACAGACAATCTGAAATTATTAACCGGTAACCATACCTTCACATTAGGTACTCATAACGAATTCTTTAAGTTCAGTAACTTATTCGTTAATAACTACAGAGGTCGTTACCGTTTCAGCAATCTTGATAACTTCTATAACGATAAACCAAACAATATAGATGTTACTTATCCTTCGGTTGCCGGTACAGTTCCTGCTGCTGCATTTAAAGCTGCTCAGTTAGGATTTTACTTCCAGGACGAAATCCAGGTTGATCCTACATTCAGATTTACAGCAGGTTTAAGGTTAGATGTTCCTTTATTCTTTGATAAACCAGCTGATAACCCTGCAGTTTCTGCTTCGTTCCCTGGTTACGGAACAAGTAACCTACCAAGCGGTCAAATATTGGTGTCGCCTCGTATCGGGTTTAACTGGGATGCAACTGGCGACAGAACAATTCAAGTACGTGGTGGTAGTGGATTATTTACAGGTCGTGCTCCATTCGTATGGTTCTCTAATCAGTACGGTAACACAGGTTTAGATTACAGAAGTATAGCATTATCAGGAACCGCTGCGAATAATGCAGGTTTTGAGCCAGATCCAGAAAAACAATCAACTGTTGGATCGGCTGGAAATACTTACCAGGTTAACCTAATGAGCCCTAGATTCAGAGTGCCTCAGGTATTCCGTAATAATTTAGCCGCTGATTTTAAATTGCCTGGAGGTATGGTGGGTACTTTAGAAGCTATTTACTCAAAAACAGTAAACAACGTTCTTTACAGAGACCTTAATGTTAAAGCAAAAGGAACAACCATTAGCCCGGATTTAAGTAACGGAGCTGATTTGCGCCCGGCTTATTCAAATAGAGTTATCCCAACTTATACAGGTGCTTACCTTTTGGATAACACAAGTAAAGGTTATTCTTACAGTTTAACTGCAGAGTTAAAGAAAAACTTCTCTAATGGTTTATTTGCAACAGTAGCTTATAACTACGGTAAATCTAAAGATGTAAACTCTGGCGCAAGCAGTACTGCTCAGTCTAACTGGGAATTTGTTCAGATTGTTAATAACCCTAATGATCCTGATCTTGTATATTCGAACCAGGATGTTCGTCATAGAATTTTAGGTAGCTTATCATACGCAGTAAACTATGGTCGTCAAAAAGCAAGTGGTACTACTTTCTCAATCTTCTATGCAGGTAGTTCAGGTACACCTTTCACCTACCTATATAACGGTGATTTAAATGGCGACGGAGCTTTTGGTAATGATTTATTGTTTGTTCCAAGAACAATGAACGATATCAACATGGTTAAACTTGAGATTAAAGATGCAAAAGGTGCTGTTGTTAAAACCTATACTCCGCAAGAGCAATGGGATGCTTTAAACACTTACATCAATAACGACTCATACCTTAAAACCATCAGAGGTCAGTATGCAAAAAGAAATGGTAGCCGTTTACCTTGGCAACATCAAGTTGATTTGCGCGTAATGCAAGACATAGGTACTATGATCGGTTCAACTAAAAACCGTTTACAGTTATCTTTCGATGTATTTAACTTCACCAATTTATTAAATAAGAAATGGGGTCGTCAATACAGCTATGCTAACCAGGCTTATCAGTTAATCTCATACAATTCAGGTTTAAAAGGATTCAATTTCTCTCCTACAACACCTGCTAATACATCAACTGAATCTTTCGATTCAAGATGGCAGGGACAAATTGGAGTTAGATATTTGTTTAACTAAGAATTATCATCATAAACAAAAAAGGCTTCCAATCTGGAAGCCTTTTTTGTTTAATAATGTATTGTCTTACATTACCGTTATCATACCCAGGTATTGACTGTTCGAAGCACGAAGTCTATCGTCTGATACAAAGGACATGTATACCTCAAGTGGTTCGTTTCTCATAGAAGGGTTGACCTTTAAGATATCGCACCTTTCTATTCTTTGTGCACCGCTTTTATTAAAACTCATTTCTTTACTGTTGGGGGCATAAGCCAAAAGCATTACTCGATCTGAGTTTTCCTGGTAGATGTTGTGTTGTACATCCCAATTAAATTTTAATCCTTCAGCTACCATTTCTACTGTAGGGTTAAATGCCTGTGAGAGATTCCCTGCGCTGATAATGATTTTGGGATAGTCTATTTCTACATCAGGGAAATAGCCTTTTAGAGCATTTGGCTTATTGTATTGAATAGCCAGATTCTGATAATTTTTAGTTGTGCCCCTTGCTTCAGGATTAAAACCAGTTTTAAGGAGATGTTCCATTCCAGCAAAGAATTCATTGATGACTGTCATTTGCTGGTAATTGTTAAGTTGTTTAATTGTTGGTGGATTGTTGTTTGTCCCGTTGGATCTTACAATTTCCTGGCCGTTAAGATCGTAGCATGTTACGGTACCAACTTTTCCGGATATCCCACCAAGGATACCGTTTTTAAGTTTACCCATTTTTTCATGTCTAATTAAGTTTGGTTGCAGGATATTTAACTTATCCAGAAGTTTAACAAAGATAAGTATTTTATTGCTTTAAGTGGTTAATTATTAGATGGGTTTTGGTGTTTTTGCAGAGGGGTTTTAGGGCCTTGATAGGGCTGGCTGCCCTATCAAGGCCCTAGCAACGCCCTACCATGGCCCTGTCAAGGTTCCTGCAATAGAGATTTATTTCAAAGTGAAATTGTTGTTTTTTCAGATCAAATTAAATTTCAATCAAATGACATTTGATTATATCATTTCTCTTTTTTATACGTTATATAACAATTAAGTTACAGTAGGAGCAACAAATATTAGGAGGAGCTATTAATGCCTTTAGAAACAATAGAATCAGAAAAACTACAAATGACTACAAAAGAGTTTTTGAAGGAACATTCTTTTGAAGAAATCCATGAGATGCTCGATAGGTTGTATAGTGGATGGGCAGGCCATGCTGCTGTTCAGGTTGAAACTGAAGAGCGACTTAAAACACTAATATTTTTTGACGAATTAAAACAGTTCTTCGAGAAAATAGAAAGCTATTCGTAATTAAAATTAGTAATTTGGATTTACAAGCCAGTTCTTGTTAATAAAGATAAGAACAAACGCCTCCAGACTGTGAACCGAATACGTACCTTTTTACTTACCAAAGTCTTATTAAAATGCCTGCTGATATGTGGTGTGTTTTGCTTTCTGTTTTTAGCCGTTGATGCACAAAACAGCCCTCGTAAATTTAAAGTAATTGCATTTTTTACCGCTAAAAACGATCAGGCCCATATAAGTTTTGTTCACGAAGCCAATAAATGGTTCCCCAAAAAGGCACTAGAGCATAACTTTATTTACGATTCTACCAGTAACTGGGACAATCTTAATGCAAACTTTCTTTCCAAATATCAGGTCGTTATTTTTTTAGATACCCGACCAGATAAGCCGTCTCACCGGGAAGCATTTGAAAATTACATGAAACATGGAGGTGCATGGATGGGCTTTCACTTTTCGGCTTTTGCGCTAACTCCATCAGACTTTCCGCAAAATTGGGATTGGTATCATAATGAGTTTCTTGGATCCGGATCTTATGGAAGTAATACGTGGCGACCAACATCTGCAATACTTAAAGTTGAGGATAATAAGCATCAGGCAACAAAGAATTTGCCTCAAACTTTTAAGGCCAGTCCAAATGAGTGGTACAGGTGGACAAATGACTTAACCCGGAACCCAAATATTAAGATCTTATTGTCTATTGATAGCAGCAGCTTTCCGTTAGGTACCGGACCTAAACCTTACGAAATATGGCATAGCGGTTACTACCCTGTGGTATGGACAAATAAGCAGTATAAAATGATTTATATGAACATGGGGCATAACGATATAGATTATGAGCATCCACCGCATAACAAAGAGTTATCATTTACATTTGATAATGAAGTACAAAATAAATTGATCATTAACAGCTTAATTTGGCTCGGCAATAAATAAGTACAACTCAAGGCGAAATATCTACGCTTCATCAACTATTTGTCTTTTCCTATTTAACAGATCCACAGCTTTGTACAGATAAGTATTAAGCAATATGTTAACAGGATGTCTTTTTGAGAATAGAGTGGGTGTCAAAATATTTGGCGATACTTCCGATTTGATTTCGTTGCACAAAACTGTGCGCAAAATAACCATGGTTATAGTTGATTATGAACTAGACAATACCAATGTATCTAATTTACTGGTGGATTTTTTAGAGGATATTGAAAAAGCAATTCACAGAAATAAGGGGATGTACTATGGCTTTCAAAGCCCCTGGATAGATTTATTAATAGTTAGCAGTCTGTTACGATCGTTATCTGAACATGCAGTAACGGATGATATGGACAAAATTAACATGCATTTGCTTGAATATATTATTGAACAGACTGCTTTATCGGTTAATAAGCAGGACTACGTAGCTATTATTAATTACATAGAAAAAGGTGTTTTATGTGTTGGCGTTAAGCAGTTTGTTAAAGGTTTTGATGCGATTATAAATAATAAATACAGCTATGAAAAGCATTAGGTATACTTTAATTACTGGCGCCAGTTCTGGTTTAGGGAGAGAGTTTTCGATTCAATGTGCTACCATGGGCATGAATATTATTATGATTGCCCTTCCGGGAAGTAATATGGCCTCAATTGCCGAAAAGCTTGCCGCTGAATATAAAATAGCTGCCAAAGTATTTGAGCTTGATATTACCGACAGCATATTGCTTATTGAAAAGATGCACCACATAACAGAAAATTTCGAGGTCGATTTTTTAATTAATAATGCAGGTATTGGCGGTACTGCTTCTATAACAGAAAGTTCATTAGAAGCGATGGATAGAATTTTGCAGGTTAACATCAGAAGCATGGTTTCTATAACCCAAATGCTTTTGCCTCATTTATTGAAACACCCCAAAAGTCATATCCTTAATATCTCGAGTATGGCTGCTTTTACGCCAATAGCTTATAAAACAGTGTATCCGGCATCAAAAGCATTTATTTCTTCATTTTCGTTGGGTTTAAGAGAGGAACTTCTGGATACTAATTTATCGGTTAGTGTGGTTTACCCGGGGCCAATTATGACAAATTCAGATGTGTCTATACGAATAATGGGGCAGGGTGCAAAGGGGAGGATTGGTTTGCTGGCAACTGCTGATATTGTTCGCATTGCGCTAAAACAAACCAGGCTTAATAAAGCGGTAATTATTCCGGGTTTATGGAATAAGATAAATCACAGGCTTATGGGGGTTTTGCCTTTAGAGCTAAAACTCAGAATCGTATCAAGAGCAGTTAAAAAGGAAATAGCAATTAAATAGTTATTTAATAATGAAAGTTTTAATAACCGGCGGAAATGGCTTTTTAGGCTCTAATGTTGCACGTGAATTGTTTAGACGTGGTTATGAGGTTAAATTGATGATGAGGGATACGGCGGATGCAAGCGTAGTGGCCGATGTCCCCTGTGAGATATATCATGGCGATATCAGTAGCCAGGAGGAGGTATTAATGGCTGTAAAAGGTTGCGATTATGTGGTTCATACTGCATCTATAACGCAGCAATGGGCAGTAACTTTTAAAGAATATGAGTTGGTGAACGTTAGGGGTACCATAAATGTGGTTAATGCTTGTTTGCTGCATGGTGTTAAAAAGCTGATCCATATTAGTACTGCAAATACCATTGGACCGGGTAACAGGATTAAGCCTGCAAATGAATTGAATTCTTTTACATTGCTTCATGTAAATTCTGGTTATATAAATAGTAAATACATTGCTCAGCAGTATGTTTTGGAACAGGTTGAGCATAAAAACCTTCAGGCAGTAATTGTAAACCCAACGTTTATGATTGGTCAGTATGATGCGAAGCCCAGTTCAGGTAAGATTATATTACACGGCATAAACAAACGATGGGTTTTTTATCCGCCAGGGGGTAAAAACTTTGTACATATTAATGATGTGTGTACTGGGATAGCCAATGCATTGCAGATAGGAAAAATAGGTGATTGCTATCTGCTGGCTGGTGAAAACTTATCGTACAAAGAGTTTTTTAAACTCCTGAACAGCGTGGCAGGGCAAGATCCTGCAATGGTACGCATACCGCAATTCATTTTAAAAATGATAGGAATAATGGGTACATTGGTTGGTGTATTTAGCAAAACATCTGGTAAGCTGACTTATTCTTCGGCCTATATGCTGTGTTTGTACAACTACTATTCGGGTAAAAAATCTGAGCGGGAATTATTAATAAAGTACACCCCAATAGAGAAAGCGATAGGTAGTGCATTAGCATGGTTCAAAGAAAATAATTACTGCTAGTACTATGTTAATTGGTTTTATAATAATGCTGATAAGGATGAATCCTGCTAAGGTTGAACAGATTTTTCAGAACAAGTATTTTAAGTACGGCTTAAGGGTATTGGTGCTTTATATTTTTAGCCTGATATTTAAGTCATTTGACCTTACTTTTCCGCACGAGGTAGGCTCGTTTTTATTAAGAGGGCAGGCTTTTAGTTTGTTGTATATCATTTTCGGGTTAATTTCGTGGGAGGGTGCGGCAAGGCTCTCGAAATACATAGAAAGGAATATTTTTAATAAAAGTGTTTCTTCTAAATTGCTGTTTTTGTGTGTAAGCCTTTTGCTTTACGGTTTGCTTGTAGCTTATTTGTTTGGGTTATGCTATTCTGTTTTTGATATTGTATTGTTTAAACAATACGAAGCCTGGAATCATTTTGTGGCTTTTAGTTATGATTTGATTTTTGGTACATTCCTTTTCTATCTTTTAATACTTGCTTACAATGGTGTTGTGCTTTATTATAAGAACTGGAAGGAATCGCAACTGAATGCTGAAAGATTAATGCGCGAGAATATTCAGGCCAAATATGATGTATTGAAAAGTCAGATAGATCCTCATTTTTTCTTTAACTCATTAAGTGTACTTACCAATCTGGTTTACAAAAGTCCTGATCTATCTGCCGAATATATTACCCAACTGGCTAAAAGCTACAGGTATATACTGGATAAGAAATTTGAAAATCTGGTAACTATTAAAACAGAACTCGAGTTTTTAGAGTCGTACTCTTTTCTGATAAGGATAAGGCATCAGAGTAGTATAGAGTTTCATATAAATATTAGCGAAGAGGTGCAAGGTACAGGTATGGTGCCACCTGCAACTTTACAAATGCTGGTAGAGAATGCAGTTAAACACAACCGGTTTTCGGCTAATGATCCTTTGCGGATTTGCATTAAGGATGAGGATGGATCGTTGGTTATTGCAAACGATTTAAGAAAACGGGCAAGTGTGCAGAATTCTATTGGCGTAGGACTCGAAAATATTAGCAAAAGATACGAACTAACCAGCGATAAGAGAATTACGGTAACCGAAACAGCAAATACATTTACAGTACGTGTACCAATAATACATACTTATGAAGATTATAATATTTGAGGATGAAAGGCATAATGCCGAAAGACTGATTCAGCTATTACAAAAATGCCTGCCCCAGGTTGATGTGATAGCTATTATTGAATCTGTAGAGGATGGTGTTAAATGGTTTGATAATCAGGTTGATGCTGCGGATCTGATATTTATGGATATTCAGCTGTCGGACGGTAACTGTTTTGAATTGTTTGATAGGAGGGATGTTCAGGTTCCTGTTATTTTTACAACTGCATATGATAGTTTTGCTTTGCAGGCATTTAAGGTTTATAGTGTTGATTATTTGATGAAACCTATTGATGTAAAAGACCTTAAGCGGGCAATAGAAAAGTATGAATATTTTAAGCTTCCGGCAAATTCTGGGGTTAATATTTCTAAAATTGCCGAGGAGTTTTCTAAACGGGAGAATACACGTTTTATAGGTAAAATTAATAACCAGCTTATTTATGTAAAAGCTAAGGATATTGCTCATATTTATTTTGCTGATGGCCTAACCTGGGCTACTACAATGACTGATCAGAAGATCCCGCTGGATTATTCTTTAGACCAGATTGAGAAATTACTTGATAAGAATCTGTTTTTTAGGATCAACAGAAAACTGATTATCCATATTGATGCGATAAAGAAAATTACCACCTATTACAATAGCAGGTTTATCTTGCAGTTATCGCCAGCGGTTGATGTGGAGGCAATAATAAGCCGGGAACGGGTAAGTGGTTTTAAAGCCTGGCTTGAAGGACAGGCCATTTCTTCCTGATACTTTATTTATTAATCAATACTCCTAATAGCTTAATTTTTTTTTCCACTTCGTCGCTCCATTGAAGTCCGAAGCTTAGCCTTAAGTAATTGTCGAACTGTTGTTTTAAGCTAAACATGCGGCCGGGGGCTATACTTATGTTGTGTTTTATGGCACGTTCATATAGGTCTAGCGTATTTACATCTTTGTTTAGTTCTACCCATAAAAAGTATCCGCCTTCTGGTCTGGTTACCCTGGTATTTTCGGGGAAATAATTGGCTATAGCACTACTGTATTTCATGCTGTTGTTATAAAGTATGTGGCGTATTTTTCTTAAATGGTTTTCGTAGCGGCCATTCTTTAAAAAATCTGCAACAACTTCTGATGTGATCGTAGTAGAAGTATGAACAAGGCTTAATTTTAACTTCATTACCTTGTCTTTAAACTTTCCGGGAGCTACCCAGCCAACTCTATAACCAGGAGCAAGTGTTTTAGATACTGAATTACAATAAAGAACCAGCCCACTTTCATCGTAAGTTTTGCAGGTAGTTGGACGATTGGTTCCAAAATAAAGGTCTCCGTAAATATCGTCTTCAATTAAAGGGACATTAAAGTGTTCCAGTAATTTAACAACCTCTTTTTTATGCTCGGCAGGCATTAATGAACCACAAGGGTTGTTAAAATTACTAACCAGCAGGCAAACTTTGATTTTGTTGGTTGTAAGTGCTTTTTTTAAAGCATCAAGCTCTATTCCGGTAGTGGCATTTGTAGGGAGTTCCAGAATATTTAATCCCATGGTTTGGGCAAGCTGTATGATGCCAAAATACGCAGGACTTTCAATTGCTATGGTATCACCAGGTTTAGTTAAAGCCAGTAAACAGTAGGCAACAGCATTTGTACAGCCAGAGGTAGTTATTATATCTGTATCGTCAAGATCGCCACCCCACGAAAGAGACCATTTTGCAAGTTCTCTTCTAAGCTTATCATTTCCTTGTATATGATCATAGCCCGTGCCGCTGCTGTCAAGAGTTCTCATGGCTTGTATCATTCCCTTGTTTAATTTTGCGATAGGCAGGAGGCTATTGTGTGGTACGCCTAATGATAGCAGTGTTATTTTTGGATTTGCACTATCGTGATGAACGCGCGTAATAAGGTCGTCCTGGTTATGAATTGGTCCGGCCGCTGGCTTGCTGGTTTCTGGTACAGCCAAACGTTTTTTTGGAGGTACGCAAACATAATATCCCGATCTTGGTCTGGTCTCGATAAGTGATCTGCTTTCCAGTTCATAATAGGCCTGGGTAACAGTACTCATGTTATGGCCTAGTTCCCTGCAGAGCATCCTTACAGATGGCAGCTTATCGCCGGCCTTAAGCACCTCGTTCATAATCTGTTTTTCAATGCGGGCAGCTATTTGAAGGTATAAGTATGGCTCTGATCTGGGGGCTTGTTTTAATTCCATTGTTTAATGCTGTATTGGTCAAATTTAATAAAATTGTATCTGTGTTGGTGTTTTTATATTGTCGAATTTTGTTTTATTATTTTTAACAGTACATATTATGAACATTTTACATAGCAGCTTTGATGATATAGATTCTATTTTTAAGATCTATGATGATGCTACAGAGTATCAGAAGAAACAAACTATTAACATCTGGAAAGGCTTTGAAAGATCGCTTGTTCAGAAAGAGATTGAAGAAAAGAGACAATACAAGATTATGGTAGACGGCGAGATAGCCTGTGTTTTTGTTATAAATTATGATGATCCGCTGATCTGGAAGGAACGAAATGCTGACCCATCTATTTATATTCATCGCATTGCAACTAATCCATTATTTAGGGGTGGCTCTTTTGTTAAGCAAATTGTAGAATGGGCAAAAGATCATGCAAAGGAAACCGGCAAGGAGTTTATTAGGATGGATACTTTTAGTGGGAATGATAAATTGAACAACTATTATTTTACCTGTGGTTTTGCAGATAAGGGGATTACACAGATTGGACTTGAAGATGATTTGCCTGCTCATTATAGAGGCGGAAGCATTAATCTGTTCGAAATAAAGTTGTAATTGACCTAAATGCTAATGGTGCTTATAAAGTTATTCATTAACTTTACGGCATAACTAACTAATTATTTTATCATGAAGAAAACAGTATATCTGCTGTTGTGTGCAATGGTATTTTCCTTTGCAAACACCGTAAAAGCAGATGAAGGGATGTGGATCCCGATGCTGATAGGTAAAAACTATGAGCAAATGAAAAAACAGGGTTTTAAATTAACTGCTAAAGACCTGTATAATGCTAATGGATCGAGTTTAAAGGATGCTATTGTTCATTTTGGTGGTTTCTGTACAGGTGAGATTGTATCTGATAAAGGTTTGATCTTTACAAATCATCATTGTGGTTATGATGCTATTGCCTCAAATTCAACTGCTCAGAACAATATTCTTGATAACGGTTTTTACGCTAAAAATTACGGCGAAGAAAAGCCAATTGACGGATTGTTTGTCCGTTTTCTTCAAAGAATGGAAGACGTAACGGCTCAGGTTAATGAAGCAACTAAAGGTTTAAAAGGTGCTGAGAAAGCTTCTAAAATGCTTGAGGTGTTTAATGCCATTTCGAAAGCTGCTGTTACCGGGCCGACAATAGAAGCTAATGTAAAGGATTTTTATAAATCTAATCAGTTTATTCTTTTTGTTTACGAGCGTTTTGATGATATCCGTTTGGTTGGTGCACCACCACAAAATATTGGTAAATATGGTGGCGATACCGATAACTGGGAATGGCCTCGCCAGACCGGTGATTTTTCTGTTTTCAGAGTTTATGCTGCTAAAAACAATACGCCTGCAAAGTATGCTGCTGATAACGTTCCTTATAAACCAAAGAAATTCCTGCCTGTATCTATTAAAGGTGTAAAGAATGGCGATTTTTCAATTGTTTATGGATATCCTGGACGTACGGATAGGTATTTAACTTCGTATGGAGTTGACCTGGCTACAGAAAAAGTAAGCCCTACTATTGTTAAGCTTCGTGATATTCGTTTAAAAGCATGGAAAGCAGAGATGGATAAAAGTGTTGAAACACGCTTAAAGCTGTCGTCTAAATATGCTAATATTGCTAACTACTGGAAGTATTACATTGGCCAAACTGAGCAGTTAAAGCGTTTAAAAGTTGCCGAATCTAAAAGAAAAGATGAAAAAGCATTTACGGAATGGGCTGCTCAGAAGACTGAATTTGCAGGTTTAATGGAGCAATATGACCAGATCTATAAAAGTATTGATCCGATATCTGTTCAGCGCACTTATATTAATGAAGGTTTCTTAGCATCGGCGTGGGTTCCAAATGCCATTTCAATTGGCCGTGCATGGAATGCAATGGATCAGAAGAAAGGCGATGACGCTTTTGCTGCACAGGTAAAAGGTGGTGTTGATAAAACTCTTGCTACTTATCAGGAAACATATAATGAAACTGCAGACAAGAAGATTTTTGCACAAATTCTTGCCTCTTTTTATAATGATGTTCCGGTAAAATCGCAGCCTAAGTTCTTTAGTGAAATTGCTGAAAAGTACTGGGCCGGAAACCCGGAGGCTACTTTTCAGAAGTATGCAGATTATCTTTGGGAGAATAGTAATTTCATTAAGCCAGAGAAATTAAAGGCATTTATGGCTTCTAATCCTTCATTAGATGCTGTTAAAAATGATCCTGGTTATAAGTATGCAGTGAATCTTTATCCGGCAGATTATGTTAAGGCTAACTTTGGTTCTGTAGTTGCTGATTTTGAAAGTAAAAAAGAGGAACTGGATAACCTTTATCTGAAAGCAATTTTAGAAAAAAATGCAGGAAAAATAATGTACCCTGATGCAAATTCAACAATGCGCCTTAGCTATGGTAATGTGCAGGATTACTCGCCAAAAGATGGTATTGTTTATAAAACTACAACGACCATTGATGGTGTAATGCAGAAATATATTCCGGGCGATAGTGAGTTTGATTTGCCTGCTAACCTGATCGAAAACTACAATAAAAAGAATTTTGGTCAGTATGGTAATGATGGTACTTTAACAGTTGGTTTTATTACCAATAATGATATTACCGGAGGTAACTCAGGCTCGCCGGTTATTAATGGTAATGGTGAATTGATCGGTTTAGCCTTTGATGGTAACTGGGAGGCCATGAGCGGTGATATCGCTTTTGATAAACAGTTTAAACGTACCATATGTGTGGATGTACGCTATGTGTTATGGTGTATTGATGTACTTGGTGGTGCTAAGAATCTGATTGAAGAACTAGATTTGAAGAAATAATAGGAAAAAATGACACACTCTTTTCATCCTCGAATCTTTGCTGAAGGGCAAATATTCGTATGTCTTCAAAGAGGAATCATTTTTTCTGGGAAAGAGGTGAGGAAGGAGCAGAAAGGAAGGAGTTTTCTTAAAAAGGGCCGGTTTGCAAATGCAAACCGGCTTTTTTTTATAGCGGTTTATTGGTTTGCTATAAGGGTTTAGTAACGTAAATAATGCTGTTTTTTATGGAATGTGTTTTATATCTTTAGCATTGCACACATTGTGAAAACTTAAGAACCAAATTTATAACTAATCAGTATTATGTCCTTAATCTTTAATAGAACAATTACGTCCAAATTTAAGGTGGCCTTTTCAGCAGCTTTACTTTTTGGTCAGGGTATTGCTATGGCCCAAATCAACCAGTATGAGGGAACTGGTAACCTAAAATATGTAGATCCGATAATTGGTAATGTAGGTCAGCTTTTAGAACCTACCAGGCCAACAGTACAACTTCCTAATCAAATGATAAGGATGTTTGCTCAAAGGCCCGATTATATGTCTGATCAGATCTCCAGTTTTCCATTAAATGTTGTTTCGCACAGAATGGGACAGGTATTTTCTATTAAACCTACGATAAAGGCTATTGAAGCGGCTGATTGGGGCAAAAAAATGACCTATGATCATGATTTGGAGATCAATCGCCCATGGTATTATACTACCTGGCTGATTGATGAAGAAATAAAAGTTGAGTTTACTCCGGGAAAAAAGACTGGTATATTCAGATTTGAATTCCCTGCAAATGCCGAAAAAGGTTTATTGCTTAGTACATATAATGGTGGTGATCATGAGTATAAGTCAATTTCGAAGAAAGAAATAAGTGGTATTGAAACTTATAGTGGAAATATTAAGGTGTACATGTATGGCGCTTTTAATACAGATGTTGTACTGGGTGGCTTGAAAGATGGTAAAACAGTAGCAGCTAATTCAGTAAATGAAAAGGACTTAAAAGCATGGGTTAGTTTCCCGAAAAATGCACCAAAAAATATCGAGTTTAAATATGCTATCTCTTATATCAGCGCAGAACAGGCTAAGAAGAATTTCGATAACGAGTTGAAAAACTCAACATTTGAACAGCAGGTTAAAAAAGGGGAAGAAGCTTGGTCGAAGGTGATTAACCAGATTAAAACAGTAGGTGGTACAGAAGCTCAAAAACGTTCATTCTATACTGCTTTATATCGTTGTTATGAGCGTATGGTAGATATCACTGAGGACGGCCAGTATTATAGTGGTTACGACAAACAGATTCATAAAACCACACGTCCGTTTTACGTAGATGATTGGTCGTGGGATACCTATCTTGCCCACCATCCACTTCGTACAATCCTTAATCCTGAGCAAGAGGGCGACATGATGAATTCCTATGTGAACATGTATACCCAAAGTGGGTGGGTACCCACATTTCCTTTATTGTTTGGAGATAATCCATGTATGAATGGGTTTCACTCCTCAATCACCTTTCTTGATGCATACCGTAAAGGAATTAGAAGTTTTGATGTTAAAAAAGCCTATGAGGGAATGCTTAAAAATGCAAATGAAGCTACTATGCTACCTTGGAAAAATGGCCCGAAAGGAGAGTTGGAAGACTTCTATTATGCAAAGGGATATTTCCCATCCTTAAAAAAAGATGAAAAGGAAACTGTTGCAGAAGTACACAGCTGGGAAAAGCGTCAGGCAGTAGCGGTTACTTTAGGACACAGCTATGATGACTGGGCTGTTGCTCAAATGGCGAAAGAGCTTGGAAACGATCAGGATTACACCAAGTTTATTGCCAGAAGTAATAACTATAAGAATTTATGGGATACTAAAACTCAAATGTTCTTGCCGAAAGATAAAGATGGTAATTGGGTAGATATTGACCCTAAGTTTGATGGTGGTATGGGCGGCAGAGACTATTATGATGAGAATAATGGCTGGACTTATTTATGGCAGGTGCAACAGGATGTGAAGGGCCTTATAGGATTGTTTGGTAGCGAAAAAAGCTTTGAAAATAAGTTAGACCAGCTTTACAGAGAGCCGCTTGGCAGAAGTAAATATGAAAACTGGGCTAAGTTTCCGGATGCAACAGGTATGGTTGGTCAGTTTTCTATGGGTAATGAGCCTAGTTTCCATATTCCTTATTTGTTTAACTATACGGCTTCGCCATGGAAAACTCAAAAACACATCAGATTCCTTTTAGATACCTGGTTTAAAGACAATGTATTCGGTATTCCAGGTGATGAAGATGGTGGTGGTATGACCGCTTTTGTTGTATTTTCTTCAATGGGATTTTATCCTGTAACTCCAGGTATTCCGGTATATACAATAGGAAGTCCGGTGTTTGAAAATGTTACTATAGATCTTCCGGGTGGAAAGAAATTTCAACTGATTGCCAACAACTGTTCTGTTGTAAATAAATACATACAAAGTGCTAAGTTTAATGGGCAGGCGTTAAATACCCCATGGTTTACACATGAGCAATTAGTTGCAGGTGGTAAACTGGAACTTGAAATGGGTGCCAAGCCTAATAAAACCTGGGGAGTATCAAAGTAAGTAAGAAACCGTCTATACAAAAATGAATTAACCATTTATAACTAAATTATGAGCGATTTAAAAGTTAAAGTGCCACTTACTGAGAAGAAATTTGTGGTAACCATGATATTTGTAACCTCCCTTTTTATGTTCTGGGGAATTGCAATTACAATGGCCGATGTGCTGAATAAACATTTTCAGCAAACTATGAGTTTGTCGAAGTTTCAATCGGCGTTTGTGCAATTTGCAGTTTTTGGAGCATATGCGGTGATGGGGATACCTGCGGGCTTATTTATGAAGCGTTTTGGGTATAAAAATGGAGTGCTTTTAGGGCTATCTCTTTTTGCTGCGGGTGCTTTTTTGTTTATTCCGGCCGCTAATATATCATCGTTTGCTTTTTTTGGAATTGCATTGTTTATTGTTGGGTGCGGCTTATCTACTTTGGAAACAGTTGCACACCCATTTGTTGCCTCGCTGGGAGACCAGCGTACCAGTGATCTACGTATCAATTTTGCGCAGACCTTTAATGCGGTGGGTACCATGATTGGACCGGTTATGGGGGGATATTTTCTGCTTTCAAATAATGTTGAAGGAAGTACAGATCTTACCTCTGTTAAGTTGTTATATGCTGTAATAGGAACTGTTATTTTGCTTGTTGCGATATCTTTCTCTTTTGTTAAAGTTCCCACTTTAGTGGATCCGCATGTGACTTCTTCGGCAGATGCCGATGCTGTAAATGTTGATTTTGAACCAGGCAAGAAATTATTTGCGCACAAGCATTTTGTTTGGGCGGTTGCTGCTCAATTTTTTAATGTGGCGGCACAAGCGGGCACATGGGCATTCTTTATAAATTATACTCATGAAATAGCTGGTTTTAGCGCTTCTAAGGCATCGTACATTATGGGTGCTTTTTTTATGGGTATGATGCTTGTAGGACGTATTCTGGGTACTTTCTTAATGCGCTTTATAGCACCTAATAAATTATTGGCCGCATTTGCTGTAGGAAACATTGCTATGTGTATTATAGTTGCACAGGGCCTTGGTATGGTTTCGTTTGGTGCCCTGCTTATGATAAACTTTTTCTTTAGTATCATGTTCCCAACTATTTTTAGTCTTGGACTTAAAAATCTGGGCTCGCATACACAACAAGCTTCATCTTTTATATCTATGGGGGTTGTTGGGGGCGCATTTTTCCCTTTTGTAATGGGAGCAGTAGCTGATAGAGCAGGAGTTGCAAATGCTTATTATGCGCCAATAATCTGCTATATTGTGATCTTTATGTTTGCTTATAAATTTTATAAGGTAAAGCACTAGAAAATAACTTTAACCAAATGAATAGTATGAAAATAACTTCAAAAAAATGGCTGATTATTCCGGCTATTTTACTTTCAGTTCAATTTGCTCAGGCGCAGGATTGGGCCAATCTAAAAAGATATCAGGAAGAGAATTCAAAACTTAGTGCACCTTCAATTAATGAAAACAGGGTTGTTTTTATGGGGAATTCTATTACTGAAGGATGGAAAAATAACCATCCTGAGTTTTTTAGCAGTAAACCTTATGTTTGTCGCGGGATTAGCGGGCAGACTACTCCACAAATGCTAATCAGGTTTCATCAGGACGTAGTAGCATTAAAACCTAAAGTAGTGGTAATGCTCTGCGGAATCAATGACATTGCTGGTAATACTGGCCCATCAACTCTGGAGATGATTGAAGATAATATTTCGGCTATGACCGAGATTGCACGGGCGAATAAAATTAAAGTGGTGCTTTCTTCTGTGTTACCTGCTTTCGCCTTCCCATGGAAACCAGGAGTAGAGCCTGCTGATAAAGTAATTGAACTAAACAAGTGGATCAAATCTTATGCTGAAGAAAATAAACTAATTTATGTAGATTATTTCTCTGCAATGAAAGATGAAAGAAATGGGTTGCCAAAAAGCTTAGCTGAAGATGGCATTCATCCTAATAAAGCCGGTTATGCAATTATGGAGCCGCTCGTGGAGCAAGCTATTGCAAAAGCGCTAAAGCAAAAGAAATAAGCGTAAGTAATCAACAAAAAAGCTGGAATAAATTGTATGATTTATTCCAGCTTTTTTGATTATTGGGTAGTTTTATATGTTAATTATAAACAAACTCACCGTTTTCTGAAACTATTGTTACTTGCTTTTGAGTAGAACCTTCAACGCGACCAATAATCTGGGCATCAATATTAAAGCTTTTAGAGATGGCAATGATATCTTCAGCTATTTCAGCTGGGACATACAATTCCATACGATGACCCATATTAAATACTTTATACATTTCTTTCCAATCGGTGCCAGACTGCTCCTGTATTAAGCGGAACAGGGGAGGGATTGGGAATAGATTATCTTTTATGATGTGAACATCGTTGTTAACAAAGTGAAGCACTTTAGTCTGTGCGCCACCACTGCAGTGAACAATGCCATGAATTTGAGACCTGTGTCCTTCTAATACCTTTTTAATAACAGGAGCATAAGTGCGTGTAGGTGATAATACTAATTTACCTGCTGTTACTTCTGTTTGTTCATCAATTTTAACCGGATCAGTTAATTTCTTTCCACCAGAGAATACCAGGTCAAAAGGAACAGCAGGGTCAAAACTTTCAGGATAGTTAGTAGCTACAGATTTATCGAATACATCATGACGGGCAGATGTAAGTCCGTTAGACCCCATGCCTCCATTGTATTCAGTTTCATAGCTAGCTTGTCCGTAAGAAGATAAACCTACGATTACGTCACCAGCTTGTATTTTATCATTGCTGATAATCTTTTCGCGCTCAATACGGCATGTTACGGTTGAATCAACAATAATTGTACGTACCAGATCGCCAACATCTGCAGTTTCACCACCAGTTGAGTAAATAGAGATTCCCTGAGATCTAAGCTCAGCTAAAATCTCTTCAGTACCATTAATTATGGCGGCAATTACTTCTCCCGGGATGAGGTTTTTGTTACGGCCAATTGTTGATGATAATAAAATATTATCGGTAGCCCCTACACAGATCAGATCATCAATATTCATAATGATGGCATCCTGTGCAATTCCTTTCCAAACAGAAATATCACCGGTTTCTTTCCAGTAAACATAAGCTAATGAAGATTTTGTACCTGCGCCATCAGCATGCATTATATTGCAAAAGGCCTCATCATTACCTAAAATATCAGGGATGATCTTGCAGAAAGCCTGCGGAAAAATACCTTTATCTATGTTTTTGATGGCCTGGTGCACATCTTCTTTCGAGGCAGAAACGCCACGTTGGTTGTACCTGTTATCACTCATGTTATTGCAAAGATAGGGAAACGCCTTAATGTTAAAACTTTAATGTAGAAAAAAAACACACCAACTGATAAAAAAATAACCCCTACTAATTAAAGCAGAGGTTATAAAACTAAAAAATAGTTGGTTATTAGGGGGTTGGTTTATTTTATAAACAATAATTCCCTGAACTTAGGTAGAGGCCAAACGCTGTCATCTACGATTTGTTCTAATTTATCAGTATGGTAACGGATAGTATCGAAGTAAGATTTAACTTTCTCGTCGTAGCTGATTGCTTTTTCACGAGAATCTTCAATTGCATTTACTTTTTTACGTTGCTCAAGCATTGCATCAATGCTGGTTTTAACGATATTTAAGTGCTCAGATAATTTGTTGATAATAGCAAGTGGAGTTGCTAATGCATCGCCAGATAAGCCAAGTTCTTTTAATCCTTTAGCATTTTCAATTAATGAATTTTGGTAAGCAATAGCAGCAGGAATGATCATGCTGTTGGTTACTTCGCCCATTACCCTGGCTTCGATTTGAAGTTTTTTGTAATAGCTTTCTAACAATATCTCGTGACGTGCATGTAATTCACGCTCGCTAAAGATGTTGTTTTTAGTAAATAACTCAGTAGATTTTTCACTTACATAAGCATCTAAAGCAACTGGAGTAGTTTTGATGTTTGATAAACCGCGTTTAGCAGCTTCTTCAGCCCACTCATCGCTGTAACCATTTCCTTCAAAACGGATATCTTTTGATTCTTTGATGTATTTTTTAAGGATCGTTAATAGTGCGACATCTTTTTTCTCTCCTTTTTTGATCAATTTATCAACTTCAACTTTGAATTTAGCTAATTGGTCAGCTACGATTGTATTTAAAACAGTCATAGGAGCAGAAGAGTTAGCAGATGAACCAACAGCTCTTAACTCAAATTTATTACCTGTGAAAGCAAATGGAGAAGTACGGTTACGGTCAGTGTTATCTAATAAGATCTGAGGGATCTTAGGTATACCTAACCACAAAGAGTCTTCATTTTTAACTTTTTTAATGATGCTTCTTGATGATTCTATCTCGTCTAATACCTCAGCTAATTGAGAACCAAGGAAGATAGAAATGATAGCAGGAGGAGCTTCGTTAGCACCTAAACGGTGATCGTTACTTACTGAAGCAATACTAGCTCTTAATAAATCTGCATGCTCATGAACAGCTTTAATGGTATTAACAAAGAATGTTAAAAACATCAAGTTGTTTTTTGGAGTTTTTCCTGGAGATAATAAGTTTTTGCCAGTATCAGTAATTAGCGACCAGTTGTTGTGTTTACCTGATCCATTGATACCTGCATATGGTTTTTCATGTAAAAGAACTTTAAAGTTATGTCTTAAAGCTACTTTTTCCATTAAGTCCATTAACAATTGGTTATGATCAATTGCAAGGTTAATTTCTTCATAAATAGGAGCACACTCGAATTGAGATGGAGCAACCTCATTATGACGGGTTTTCAAAGGAATACCTAATTTTAAGGCTTCATTTTCGAAATCAACCATGTAAGTGAATACACGCTCAGGAATAGATCCGAAATAGTGATCTTCTAATTGCTGTCCTTTTGCTGACATGTGACCAAATAAGGCACGGCCAGTTAATGCTAAATCCGGACGAGCATTATATAATGCAAGGTCAACAAGGAAATATTCTTGTTCAATACCTAAAGATGCATTTACTTTAGTGATGCTTTTATCGAAATA
>Ga0157371_10001792_pt1 | contig 21719 bp, 5 predicted proteins | sample C45metaG_FD_113462 | JGI IMG/M metagenome (GOLD analysis project Ga0157371, IMG submission 113462) | Corn rhizosphere microbial communities from Kellogg Biological Station, Michigan, USA - C4-5 metaG | ecosystem: Host-associated > Plants > Roots > Rhizosphere > Soil | place: USA: Michigan...
GGAACAACCACCAGCGCAGCCAAAATCGGTGGTTTGGCCACCGAAGCGGGCTTGAGAGTTTTACTCATGGATCTGGACATTCAACCCAACCTGCTGAGCATTCTTGAACTTGATGAGCGGGCAGAGGAAAGCTTGGCGATCGTAATTTACAGCGCCCAGCCGGAGACTGCCAAAGCGAGTGTCATCGAAGCCGACTGGCTGAAGGCAGACGAGATTGTCGTGCTCTGAGATGTGTAAGCAGTTGAGCAGTATGGGACAACCTCCACTGCCATATTTCCTATAGCGCCCCGTCAATCAGCTCATGTATGGCGAGATAGCACCTGGCTTTACTTCCAGCTTTGGCGAAAATTACATAAGCTTAGTCTTTGGTGTTCGTCCATACCATCACCCTTAACCTACAGCAGTGAAAGCCTTCATGTATGCAACTTACATCCCTAACGATCTAGTGGATTTACTAAAAGCCAATGGTCATGGAGGGCGTGGATTCTGTTATGACAACTCCGGTTCTCTACTCCTTTACTCGAGCTTTGAGAATCTAATCTCTGAATTACTTAGAAGCCAAGGCTGGGAGATATCTTATGTCCTCGGAATACTCACACCGCCTCCGCAAAAAGAAGACTTCTGGATCAAATACGACTCCAAGTTAGAGCCTCACGCCTGGATTGAGGCAAAAAAAGAGGATCTCAACACCTATTGGGATTTAACGCTCCAATTAAACTCCCCGACTTGGGCCGCTCGGAGACGAGAGTTTCTCTATGACAAACGTTACACTATGAACTCCGTCACCCTTCAGTCATGGATCCGAGAAAACTATCACGACACCACCATTTATGAAGGCGACCTTCCCATCAAGGGGTATCATTTTCCGGAAATCGATTTAGCGGGAAACTTACTCGCCCCCCCCATAAAACCAAAACAATGACGACTTCGGAAAGGACATTCTCGAGAACATGCATAACTGACGTAAAGTAGCCTGAAAGGCGGACGCGCGCTCCATCTCGTTCTGGATAAACTTGGTCGCCGATGATCGGCATCAGTGACTGCTTCCAAAAATTTCCTCTCCATTATTACGCGTATAGGAACGCTTCAACCAAACGGAGCGCGCAGGCCGTCGGCCGGTGGCGTGCAGGGTGGAAACCCGTAGGACCGAGGCCCGAAAATGCGGCGCTCGGTTCACAACAGCCTGTCCACGGAGCTCACGCCCAGGCCTCCCTGAGGCCGGATCTCACTAGGTCATACGATTTCCCCCTAATCGCCGTGAGGGACTGGCGCCGAGCATTTGGGCCGTCGGTACCTCCTCCATTGGATGTGTGTTTCTCGCGCCAACGCAGCAACCTTGCCTGCGCTTTCGAACTTACGATCACCCAGCGGTCGTAGGTGCATTGGTCGGAAGTATCCACCTAAGTTTACGTTCACCAGTGATCGAGCTCGCACCGATGACAGGAGAGCTTTCGATGGCTATGGACAAGACTGAGACCGCTATCACGATGCTGTATCCGTCCTCCAGAACGTTAAGAGCCTTGATCACGCTCAAACTCATCATAAACAAAGTTTTCACCAACTTTGTCCATGGGCAGATTTCGGACGTAACGACAGGCTATGTCAGATATGTTCATCAGGCTCATAAGGCACTGATTCGACAAACTCGCTTTTGACGCCCACTCTTTTAACGGGCCATGTCCTTCTCAGGCACCGGGCTTACAATACGGCTGCTGCGCATCTGCGCGCGATCCAGGCTTTCTACACCTATGCCAAAACTCAAAGTCCTGATATCGATGAGACTATCTTGGCCTGCAACTTTGACGCGATTCTGGCTTTGCTGGATGGTTACGCCATCTGGCTCCAAAGCGGCCGTCACGCCGACAACCTGGTCGCCCGAATCGGCACAGTTGAAACGGCACCTTATCCGCAGATCGATCCACGTACCCGTGACCAGTACCTGCGGTTGCTGAAGCAGTACCTATCCTGGTGTGTCACCCGCTACATCCCGCGCGCTCGTCAAAATTCAACCACTCTGGCTAACATTGAGGTTGTGTTTGCAGAGTCGCCGACGTCATTGAACGGCGCTTTGAGACCCATATCATCAATCTTCGTCCCGACCGCACTCGTTACCGCAGCCTGACAGATACGCAACTTCAGATCGTTTGTAGACTGATTCGCCCGGGCACCGCGGAGCAAGTCGTTATCTAGCCGAGTCGGCCAACCTCCACAATGCCCAGCGTGCCTCGGCAGCCTGGAGCCAATTTGACAGTTAAGGAGGTTGGTTGTGACTAAATCAGTTGGCAAAGATCATGCTTCACCCTCCTCCTCTTTTTCGGGTTATTTGTTCCAAGGGCCGGCTCAGATCGCTATTTGAACACGCACCAATGATCAGCCACGGTACGTCGACACCCGGCTGAAGGTGTGGACGTGGTACGACGGTAGACTCGCGATGAAAATCGATTGGGTTGCACTCCAATTGAATTCGGAGCTAATAGAAATAGGCAAAGGTTCTGTGGCTTATGCATTTGAGAAATATGCCCTCGAACCGCGATTCAGAGATTAGCCACATCGCCAAAAAATCTAACCCAGAGTCATTAATTTTCTAGGCTCATACGTCAGATGCAAAGGTCTGTTAAAGCCTTAGTTGCAGGACGCATATCCCGTGAAAACACCGGATGACCAAAACCCAAAAGGGGGCTCGAGCTTCGATGTTCAAGCCCCTACTCTGCAGCTGCCAAAGGGCGGCGGAGCCATCCGCGGCATCGGCGAGAAGTTCGCCGCCAACCCGTTCACCGGCACCGGCTCGATGTCGGTGCCCATTGCCATCAGCCCAGGGCGTTCAGGCTTTGGGCCGCAGATCTCCCTGTCCTACGACTCCGGCGCTGGCAATGGGCCCTTCGGCTTCGGCTGGAGTCTTTCGCTGCCGTCGATCACGCGCAAGACCGACAAGGGTTTGCCGCAATATTTCGATGCAGTCGATTCCGACGTCTTCATCCTTTCCGGAGCCGAAGACCTGACGCCGGTCTATCGGCAAGACCCCGACGGTACCTGGGTCGCGGGTCATCTTGGTTTTCAGCGAGACGCGGACGGGTTCTGGGTGCGGGATACGTCCGGCCGCCTCGTCGTCCACGAGGACGAACTCGACGGCTACCGCGTGCGGCGCTACCGGCCGCGCATCGAAGGGTTCTTCGCGCGCATTGAGCGCTGGAGCAAGATCGAATCGCCCGCTGATGTTCATTGGCGCTCGCTTTCCAAGGACAACATCCTCACCCTCTACGGCCATGACGAGAATTCGCGTATTGCCGATCCGCTCGATGCAAGCCGCATCTTCTCCTGGCTGATCTGCGAATCACGCGACGACAAGGGCAATGGTATTCGCTACCTCTACAAGAAGGAGGATGGCACCTATCAAGCCCGGCCCGGACAAGCAGATCCATTCCGACAGGCTCACCAGCGCAACCGCGGCCTTGCCTCCGATTCGCGCCGTACTGCCCAGCGTTACCTGCAGCGGGTGTTGTACGGCAACCTCAAGCCCCTGCTGGACGCTCAGGGGCAGCGTCCGCGTTACCTGAGCGATCTGCCCGATCCTCCGGCGGATACCAGTGCCGACTGGTTGTTCGAGGTGCGCTTCGACTATGGAGAACTGGATGATGGCGACCCCACGGGCAAGCCGGAGAAGCCCTGGTTCTATCGCTCCGATGCCTTTTCCAGTTACCGCGCGGGCTTTGAGGTGCGCTCCTGCCGCCGCTGTGAGCGGGTGCTGATGCTGCACCACATCCCCGATCAGCCCGCAGGCCCGGGGCGAGCGGCCCAACCCGGCTACCGGGGTGTGGTGGGCAACACCGAATTCACCTACGGCGACGAACTCGATCCCAACGTTTCGACCCGGCCCGTTTACAGCTTCCTCAAGCAGGTGGTGCAAACGGGATGGAAGCAGGAAAACGGCGTCTCCACACGCAGCAGTCTGCCGCCGGTGGAGTTCGAATACACCCAACCGGTCGTGCAGGATGCGGTAGAAGAAGTGGATGCGCAGAGCCTGCAGAATTTGCCCATTGGCCTGGATGTTGCCGCATATCGCTGGGTTGACCTGCACGGCGAGGGGATTCCCGGCATCCTTACCGAGCAGGCCGGTGCGTGGTTTTACAAGCGCAACTGGAGCCCGATTCCGACCAGGCTGTTAGATGGCAGCGAGGTCGTGAAGGCAAAGCTCGCCCCCCTCGAAACTGTCGCGCTCAAGCCAAATGTTGCGTTGAGCGGTGGGGCCGAGATTATGGACCTGGCCGGTGACGGTCAACCCGACGTTGTCGTCATGGAAGGCCCCGCGCCCGGCCTGTACGAGCACGACGAGGCCGAAGGCTGGCAGCCCTTCCGCCCGTTCATCTCGCGGCTGTATCGCGATCTGGGCGACCCCAATATCAAATTCGTCGATCTGGACGGGGACGGCCGCGCCGATGTGCTGATCACTGAAGACGACACCTTCGTCTGGCACGCCTCGCTTGCGGAAGAGGGCTTCGGTCCGGCTCGCCGTGCCGCGCAGGCGCTCGACGAGGAGAAGGGCCCGCGCATCGTCTTCGCCGACGGCACCCATTCCATCTACCTGGCCGACCTCTCCGGCGACGGCCTCACCGACATCGTCCGCATCCGCAACGGCGAAGTCTGCTACTGGCCCAACCTGGGCTATGGTCGTTTCGGTGCCAAGGCCACGATGGACAACGCGCCCTGGTTCGACAACCCGGATCAGTTCGACCACCAGCGCATCCGCCTGGCCGACATCGACGGCAGCGGCACCACCGACATCATCTATCTTCACCGCGACGGCGTGCGCCTGTACTTCAATCAGTCGGGCAACGGCTGGAGCCAGGCGCAGACGCTGAAGGTGTTTCCGCGCATCGATGACCTCGAAAGCATCGTCCCGACCGACCTGCTCGGCAACGGCACCGCCTGCCTGGTCTGGTCTTCACCCTTGCCGGGCGATGCACGATGGCCGATGCGCTATGTCAACCTGATGGGCGGCCGAAAGCCGCATCTGCTGGTCAGGACAGCCAACAATCTCGGGGCGGAGACGCAGGTCGATTACGCGCCCTCGACCAAGTTCTACCTGCTGGACAAGCACGACGGCAAACCATGGATCACCCGGCTGCCCTTCCCGGTTCACGTGGTCGAGCGCGTGGAAACCTACGACCACATCAGCCGCAACCGCTTCGTCTCCCGCTACGCCTACCACCATGGCTATTTCGACGGCGAGGAGCGCGAATTCCGCGGCTTCGGCATGGTGGAGCAGTGGGACACGGAACAGCTCGCCGCCTTCGCCGACGGCAGCGTACCTGCGGATAACGTCGCCGCTGCATCGCATGTGCCGCCGATGCACACGAAGAGCTGGTTCCATACCGGCGTCTACCTTGGTCGGGACCGCGTCTCGCGCCATTTCGAGGAAGAGTACTTCCACGAACCCGGCCTGACTGTCGAAACCGCGCGGCCGCTTCTGCTCGACGACACCATCGTCCCGCACGGTTTGACACTGGAAGAAGAGCGCGAAGCCTGCCGGGCCCTGAAGGGTTCCATGCTGCGTGAGGAGGTCTATGCCGACGATGCCAACCACTCCGGCGCCACGCCCGAAGAGATCCAGCGTGCCGGCAAGCCCTATACCGTCACGGAGCAGAACTTCTCCATCCGAACCCTGCAGCCCCGAGGCACCAACCGACACGCGGTGTTCTTCACCCACGCGGACGAAGCACTGAGTTACCGCTACGAGCGCAACCCGTCCGACCCGCGCATCCAGCACGCGCTGACGTTGGAGGTCGACGACTACGGCAACGTGCTCAAGCAAGCGGCCATCGGCTACGGGCGCCGCGTTTCGCCGCTATCGGAGCAATGGGATCGCGACCGCCAGACAACGGCGCTACTCACCTACACGGAGAACCGGGTCACCAACGCCATCGGATCGTCAGATATCCTGCGCAATCCGCTGCCCTGCGAGGCGATTACTTTCGAGCTGACGGGCTACACCGCCACCGGTCCGGCCGGTCGCTACCGGGCCACCGATTTCGTCGAGCCCGATCCTGCCGCACCCGGTCGCCTGCGCCACAAGTTCACCGCCCCGGAAGTCGCTTACGAGGCCGCCTCCGTCGGGAGCCGACACCGCCGCCCCATCGAATGGTTGCGTACCGTCTATCGGCACGATGACCTGAGCGGCCTCTTGCCGCTCGGGGAACTGCAGCCGCTCGCGCTGCCCGGCGAAAACTACAAGCTCGCCTTCACGCCTGGGTTGCTCGACCAGGTCTTTCAGCGTCCGCGCCAAGGGCAGGCGGACGAGCCCCTGATGCCCGATCCAGCGGCAGTCCTCGGTGGCCAAGCGGGCAACCGGGGCGGTTACCTGCGAGGCCAGGCCCTCAAGGCGGGTGGCCGCTTCCCCGTGAGCGACGCGGATGACCTATGGTGGATTCCCTCGGGGCAATCCTTCTACAGCACGAATCCTGCCGATGACGCCGCCATTGAAATGGAGCAGGCACGGCAGCATTTCTTCCTGCCGCGCCGCTACCGCGACCCCTTCGGTCAGTACGCCTTCGTCGATTTCGACGCCCACGACCTGTTGACGGCGGAGACCCGCGATGCCCTCGGCAACCGCGTAACCGTCGACGCCAACGACTATCGCATTCTTCAGCCGCGTCTGGTCAGCGATCCGAACCGCAACCAGACTGAAGTTGCCTTCGACACGCTGGGCATGGTGGCGGGCACCGCAGTCATGGGCAAACCGCCGCCGGCGCCGGTGGAAGGCGACACGCTGGCCGGCTTTGTGGCAAGCCTCACGCAAGCTCAGCTCGACGGCTTCTTCAATGCCGCCGATCCGCACGCCAATGCGTCGGCGCTGCTGAAAGACGCGACCACGCGCATCATTTACGACCTCGACCGCTTCCGCCGTACTCGCCAGGCCAACCCCGACAACCCGGACGCATGGCAGCCGGTCTGCGCCGCGACGCTCGTCCGCGAAACGCATGTCAGCGCACCGCTGCCACCGCACGGGCTGAAGATCCAGCTCGGATTTTCCTACTCCGACGGTTTCGGCCGCGAGATCCAGAGAAAGATCCAGGCCGAACCCGGTCCGGTGCCCCAGCGTGATGCCCACGGCAAGATCGTCGTCGGTGCGGATGGTCAGCCGCTGACGACACCGAATGACGTGAGCCCGCGCTGGGTCGGCAGCGGCTGGACGGTGTTCAACAACAAGGGCCAGCCGGTCCTTCAGTTCGAGCCCTTCTTTACCGATACCCACCACTTCGAGTTCGATGTCCGCATCGGCGTCAGCCCCGTGCTGTTCTACGACCCGACCGAGCGCGTCATTGCCACACTGCACCCGAACCACAGCTACGAGAAGGTGGTGTTCAACCCGTGGCAACAGACCACCTACGACGTCAACGACACCTGCGCGCCGCGTGCCGCCCAGACCGGCGATCCGCGCACCGATCCCGACATCGCCGGTGCTGTCGCGGAATATTTCAAGACCCAGCCCGCAACCTGGCAGACCTGGCACGCCCAACGTATCGGCGGTGCATTGGGTGCCGACGAGCAAAAGGCCGCCCAACGCGCCGCAGCGCATGCCGACACGTCCACCACCGCGCATTTCGACGCGCTGGGCCGCCCCTTCCTGACCGTCGCGCGTAACCGCGTCGTCTGCCCCGGACACGACCTCGACGGCAGCGAAGACAGCTTCGCCACCCGCGTCGAGCTGGACATCGAAGGCAACCGGCGCGCCGAGCGCGATGCCGTCCAGCAAGGCGGCGACCCGCTGGGCCGCATCGTCATGCGCTACGCCTACGACATGCTCGGCGACCGCATCTACCAGCTCGGCATGGAAGCCGGCGCGCGCTGGATGCTCAATGACGTGGCCGGCAAACCGATCCGCGCCTGGGACAGCCGCGGCCATAACTTCTCCACCCGATACGACGCGCTGCGCCGCCCGACCGAACAAACCGCGCGCGGAACGAGCGCGGAGTCCGATCCACGCACGCTCAACCGCGACGTCCAGGTCGACCAGATCGAATACGGCGAGACGCTGGCGAACGCCGACGTGCTCAACCTGCGCGGCCGCCTCTACCGGTACTTCGATTCCGCGGGCGTCGCCACCCATGCACGGCTCGACGCCAGCGGCAACCCGATCGAGGGCTACGACTTCAAGGGCAACCTGCTGTGCAGCACTCGGCGGCTGGTCAGCGACTACACCACCCTCCCCGACTGGCTGCTGAATCCGAAGCTGGACGAGGAGTTCTTCGAAGGCAGCACCCGCTACGACGCGCTCAATCGGCCCATTCAGTCCATCGCCCCTCATAGCAGCCTGGGCCACGGCAAGTTCAATGTCATTCAGCCGGTGTTCAACGAAGCCAACCTGCTGAATCAGGTGGATGTGTGGTTGGAACGCGCGGCAGAACCCGCGGTGCTGCTCGACCGGAACACCGAGGCGGCATCACCCGTCGGCGTCTCCAGCATCGACTACGACGCCAAGGGCCAGCGCCTGATCATCGATTACATGAACGGCGTCAGCACCTTCTACTATTACGATCCGCTCACCTTCCGCCTCACCCGACTGCTGACCCAGCGCAAGGCAGCGAACTTCCCCGACGACGACCCGCAGCCCCCCATCGCCGGCTGGCCGGGAAAACACGTGCAGAACCTGCACTACACGTATGACGCGGCGGGCAACATCACCCACATCCAGGACGACGCGCAGCAGGCCGTCTACTTCAGGAACAAGCGCGTCGAGCCGAGCAACGAGTATGTCTATGACGCGCTCTACCGGCTGATTCAGGCCACTGGCCGCGAACATCTGGGTCAGGGCGGCGCATCCATCGCCCATTCGCACAACGACGCTGGCCGCACCGGTCTCGTCAGCGCCGACACAGCCGGACGTTTCGCCCCCGACGACGGCAATGCGATGGCTGCGTACATCGAACGCTACGTGTACGACGCCGTCGGCAACTTCCTGCAGATGCAACACCGCGGCAGCGATCCGGCAAATGCCGGCTGGACGCGCGCCTACGACTACCTTGATCCGAGCCTGATTGAAGACGGTAACGGCGGTGCGCTGCTCAAGACCGGCAACCGCCTCACCCGCACGACGCTGAACCCGGCGGGCAACACCCCGCATCCGGAAAGTTATCTGCACGATGCCCACGGCAACATGCTGCGCATGCCGCACCTGGGCGGCGGCCTGCCCGGGCCGAACATGCACTGGGACTACAAGGACCAGTTGCGGCAGGCCGACCTGGGGGGCGGAGGCACGGCCTATTACGTCTATGACTCCTCAGGCCAGCGCGTGCGCAAGGTGTGGGGGAAGGCGCCGGGTCTCACCGAAGAGCGCCTCTACCTCGGCGGCTTCGAGATCTTCCGCAGGCACGGCGGCGCCATCGGGACCAACACCGCCACGCTGGAGCGCGAAACGCTGCACGTCATGGACGACCAGCGGCGCATTGCCCTGGTGGAGACGCGCACGCTCGACACGGCGGGCAACGATCAGGCGCCACGACAATCGATCCGCTATCCGTTCGGCAATCACCTCGGGTCGAGCTATGTGGAACTGGATGAGCAGGCGCAGATCATTTCTTATGAGGAATACGCGCCCTACGGCAGCTCGACCTATCAGGCGGTGCGCAGCCAGACGGAGACGTCGAAGCGGTACCGGTATACGGGGAAGGAGCGGGATGAGGAGAGCGGGTTTTATTACCACGGGGCGAGGTACTACGCGCCGTGGCTCGGGCGCTGGACGGCCTGCGATCCGGCAGGCGAGGACGAAGGTCCCAACGTCTACCAATACTGCTTCGGCAATCCGACCGGCTTCGTCGATCCTGACGGCCAGAGCGGCAAAAAGCTCGCCATTGTCATGCACAACGAATCCAAGCCGGCGGGAAAGGAACTCCCCAAACCGAAGGAGCCCGTAAAGCCCCAGAAGCCGACGATCAAAGCCCCCGGGAAGAATGCTTCTGATAAAGAGAAGGCGAAATACCAAAAAGACAAGAACAAAGCCGAGAAATCCTTCGCGGAAAGCATGAAGAAGTATGAAGAAGCGGAAAAGAAATACTCTTCTGATTTGAAAAAATACGAAGCAAATAAAAAGCTATGGAGTGCTTATCGTCAGTCGCAAAACGAGTACAAGGCGTCCGAGGCCGCGCTGAAAGCCGAAGGCTACGATGTCGTGCAAGTCGATTCCGGCAAGGCGTTGATCGATGCTCTCAAGAACGCCGGGGCGATCAAGGAACTCGTGATCCTGCAGCACGGCACACCCTTTGGAGTGGGCGGTGAAGGACCAGGCGCCGGCCTGTACACCGACAAGCCGCCCGGCACCGCCACGTTCGACGCCAAGCGTGGGGCCAAACTATCGGACCTGGAAAAAATGATCAATGACAAGAAGATCGCGTTCGAAAAGGACGCGACGATTGTCTTGGCAGGGTGCAGAACCGCTGGCGGTAAAGAAGGTACGCATGTCGGTCAGTCTACGTGGACAGGACCGATCGAGGATACCTTCGCTTATCGGCTGGCAAAAATTACTGGCCTCGAAGTCTTCGGCAGCGAAGGTGTTTCATCATACGGCGACAACAAGCGAACATCGACGCCATTGCGCCATAGCGATATTGGCTGGCATCGATTCACGCAACAAAGCAACACGATCAAAACAGAAAATTTGAAAGGAAAATATTTGAATGTCGTGACACGCAAAACGAGCGAGAAGCCGTAGTGAAACGCTGACCAGTTCTCGCATCCTGATTGATACAGATTTGTAAACGGAAATGTATGAAACCAGTTCCTCACGAATTCTTTGTCGGCTTGACGGACTTCTTCTCCATCCTGCTGCCGGGCACGTTGCTTAGCTGGCTGATGATGGGCGAGGCGGGCCCGGTCGTGCTGGGGCAGGGCTATGTCGCGCTCGACAAGACCGCTCCCGAAGCCGCCGGCCCCACCCACGCCGGCGGCGTGGTGTTCCGGCTGCGCGGCAACGCGGCCGAGTACCTGCTCGTCGAGGCCACGAACGATCCGACGCAATGGGTGCTGCCCAGGGGCCACGTCGAGGAAGGCGAGCAGCACCGCGAAACCACCGTGCGCGAGGTGTACGAGGAAACCGGTGTCTGGGCGCGCATCGTCACCGACCTGGGAGACGTCACCTGGTTGGTCGACGGCTCTGCTGTCACGACTCGCTTCTTCCTGATGCGAGCGACAGGTAGCGGGCTGCGCCAGGACAAGGACCGCCGGCACGCATGGCTGAGGTTGCCGGAAGCTGTTGCAAAGCGAACCACATCGAGACGCGCGAACTCTTGCAGGCCGCCGAGCAACGCCACGCCAGGGCGGCCGGCAAGTCGACCACCGCGCGTTCGCCCCTATCCGCCTCGGCTTAGTGACCCCTGTCTGCAGAGGAGACAAAGATGACCACCCGCGACGATCGGCCCCGTGTCCTCACCCTCCACATCCAAGGCAGCGATGTCAGCCAGATCCAAGGCTGCTTGCTCGATATCGGCGCGAACATCGCGGCCGAGGAACTCGGGGCAGCCCTATTCGGGCTGAGCACGCGCAAGGCCGTGCTGGAGTTCCAGCAGAAGCTGCAGTTGCCCGTCACGGGGACCGTCGACGAAATGACCACCGACGCGCTGCGGCGACACGGGTCGACCCGCCTCGGCTACCGGGTATGGGGCACGGTGCGACACCCCAACGGACGACCTGCCGGCAAGCTGACGGTGCGCGCCTTCGATCGGGACCTGCGCCAGGAACAGGCACTGGGCGAAACAACCGTCGACGGAAGCGGCTTCTACCAGATCGTCTACACCGAAGCGCTGTTCCGTCGGGCTGAAGGCCGCAAGGCAGATCTTCTGATGCGCGTTTTCGACGGCCAGCGGGTGATGTACGACACGCCGATCGAAAAGATCGTGTTCAACGCGCCGGCCGTCACGGTGATCGATATTGACCTGGCGGACGGCGACACGCACTGGCAAAGCCAGTTCGAGGCTATCGTCGCGGCCGTTACGCCCTTGCTCGACGGAGTCGCGCCCGATGCGCTGCAGGAGGACGACAAGCATCGCGACATCACATTCCTGGCGGGCGAGACGGCCCTGCCCGGCCACAACATCGTGCACTTCGCCGTGGCCCAGAAGCTCGCAACGACGACCGGGATCACGGCCGAGTTCTTCTACGCGTTGTTCGCGCTGGACATCCTGCTGAAAGCCGGGCTCGACGGCGCAGCCGGGGTGCGCTTCGATATCGATCTGACGACCGACCGTGACGCGCTTTACTACGACATTGTGCTGTTGACTGCGACGACAATGGGCGCCGCGCTAAAGCGGGCCGTCAACAACCACGTTGTCAGTGCGAGCGTGCTCGACCAGCTCGATACCATCGCCGAGCGGCTGGCCCGCGACTTGCCCGAGGCACGGGCTTGGGTCAGCCAGCAGAGGCCGAAGGTACTGCTGGGTCACCTCGAACGGTTCCTCGCAGGCGGCAAGCAAACGCAGGTGCTCGACATCCTCCGGCAGGACAGCTTCGGCAACCTACCCGAGCTGTTCCGACGGCTCCAGGATGCTGCGGCATTCAAGGAACCTGCCGACGCGAACCGCGCGGCCGTCGGCGCGACCCTTGCCGACCTTCTCGGCTACGACGACCAGATCGTCGACGGGATCCGCAGCGCGCAGAACATCGAACGGCCCGAAGACGTTCGCCAACTGGCGCGCTTGAATCGCGCTGACTGGAGTGCCTTGTTGCAACGCACCGCGGGTTCACTGCAGGTCGGCGACCGGCCGCTGCGCAAGGAACTGGTCGACCTGCACGCATCGGCGCTCGTGCGCAAGATGGAGAAGCGCTACCCGACCACGGCCTTCGGCGCCCAACTGGAACGGGACCGGAGCGCGCTTCCCGCGCAACGCGATGCGCTGCTCGCGCTGCTGGCGGAACACCCCGACTTCGATCTGGCCGCCGGCAACATCGACTTGCTGCTCAAGAAGAGCCCGGCGCACGCGAAGGCCAAGCAGGCGCTCAAGGCCACGCAGCGCGTCTTCAAGGTAGCGCCCACGTTTCGCCAGGCGAAGGCCCTGCTCGACGGCGACGTGCGTTCGGCCGCCGACATCCACGCGCTCGGCGCGACGCGCTTCGTCAACCAGTTCGCCAAGCCGGGCGTGTTCACGCGCAAGCAGGCCCACGAGGCTTTCGGCAAGGCGAGCGACATCCACACCGCGAGCGCATTGCTGGCCGGCGAACTGCAATCCACCTCGGCCGCGATGCACGTGGCTGCGCTGGCCACGGCGCTGGCGCCGGCCAAGCTCGAGGCGGTGACGCGCGACTTCCCGAACATGAAGAGTCTGTTCCAGCTCGCCGACTACTGCGCGTGCGAGGAATGCCGCAGCGTGCACAGCGCGGCGGCCTATATGGTCGACACGCTGCAGTTCCTCGGCAACCGTCTCGTGGTCGACACCACGGCCGGGCCGGCGAGCGTCAGGATCGCCCGCGACGTGCTGTTCGAGCGGCGCCCCGACCTCGGCGACACGGACCTCGATTGCGACAACACCAACACGCCGCTGCCGTACATCGACGTGGTCTGCGAGCTGCTGGAAGAAGCGGTCGCGCCCGACCCGGGCTTCGCCTTCAACGGCGCGCTGGCCAGCGGCGTCGTGCCCGCGGGCCTGCTGGCTGCGTTACAGGCGAATGGCTTGCCGTTCACGACCAAGGCCGCGGTCTACGACGCCGACCTGACCGGCCACCGGATCGTGCGCGACACCAATGTGGTCTGCAAGCTCACTCCCGACGGCGGCCCCAACGCCTGGCGTTTGCGACGCCTGCGGCAGACCCGCGACACGGCGGAGGAATTGGCCGCGGCACCGCAGTACCTGAACGCCGACGCCTACACCGCCCTGAACGCGGCGCGCTTCGCGTTCGCGCTGCCCTTCGACTTGGCGCACGAGGAAACGCGCAGCTACTTCGCGCAGTTCGACGTGTCGCGCGCCGACCTGATGGACGCATTGCGGATCGCCGCCGGCCCGCAGGACAACGAGATCGCGGCTGAGGGTCTCGGGCTCGGCGATGCGCAGCGCCAGTTGATCGTGAGCGCCGATCCGGCGAACCAGACGACCTACTGGAACACCGGCGCGACGCCGGCCGCGACCGCGATGAAGGTGGTGGACAGTCTCATCACCCAGGCGGGCATCGACTACACCACACTGCAGGCGTTGCTCGGCCGCACGTGGCTCAATCCCGGCGCCACGCTGTTCATCCGGCATCTGGACAACAGCTGCAACCTCGCAAAGAAGGAAATCCAGAACCTCGACGACAACGCGCTGGACCACCTGCACCGCTTCATCCGCCTGACCCGCAAGACCGGCTGGGCCAGCGCCGACCTCGACCGGGTGATCCGCGCGCCGCGCCTGGGCAACGGCGTCCTCGACGATGCCTGTCTGGTGCGCATCCGCCAGATCGGCCAGTTGCGCGCCAAGCTCGACCTGCCGGTGAGCGAACTATGCAATATCTACGCGACGCTCGAGTCCGACGGCGACGGCTCGCGCTATGCTCAACTGTTCCTGAACCTGTCCGCGAACGGTGCGCTGAACGAAGACTTCCGGCTCGCAAACGTGCGCCAGAACGAGCAGGACGACGTGAACGTGCCTGGCTCGGGCAAGAAGTTGTCGGCTTACATCGACTACCTGGCGCTGTGCCTCGGCGCGCCGGCCGACGAGACCGGCCGCCTCGTCGCCACCCTGGCCGCTCCCGCGATCCTCAGCGAGGCGAACATCGCCGCGGTATATGCGCGCAATCTTCTCGCACGCACGCTGCACCTGAAGCCGACGGAGCTGCTGATCCTCGAGAGCCTGACCGGCATCGACAACTTGCTGTCGCCCGCGGACACCCTGCGCTTTCTCGACAAGCTGGCGAAGGTCCGCGCCTCCGGCACCAGCCCGGCCGACCTGCAGTACCTGCTGACCCACCTGGCCGACAACCTCGGCGATCGGGAGCTGGGCGACACTGCCATCGGCACGCTTCTGAGTGCGCTGCAGGCAGACTATCAATTGGCGTATGCAGATCATCGTTCGCCGTTCTCGGCCAGCTCCACGCCGGACGAGTACAAGGTCACGCTTGTAGACCTGCTGGCCACGCTGCCCAACTTCAGCACGGCCGACCTCGCGCGCTTCCAGGCCCTGGTCGACGATGCATGGGTCGACCCGATCGTCACGCCGGCGCAGTTCATCGACCAGAAGCTCCAGAAGTTCGTCGACACCGCGCCGATCAAGGCCGCCCAGGCCGCACTGGCTGGGGCGGCGGCGCCGAAGGAAGCCGAGCGCAATGCGCTGATCCGCTCGATGGCCGATGCGTTGTCGAGTTCATTCTACGTGAGCGCGAAGAACAATCTGCTCGTCGCGGCGACGGTCAAGGCATTCAAGCTCGACGAAGACATCGCCACGACGGTGTTGCAGCAAGCCCGCCTGAAGGAGCCGGCCGCCGCCGGCAAGCGAACCCTCCTCGACCTGTTGACCGACGATGCGCTGGTTGACACCGTCAACGTGCCGGCCGTTCCACCGGCCATCACCTCGGCGGCGTTCGACAATCCGTTCCGGGCGTTGCGTCTGCTGCAGGCGATGACGGCCTTGCTCGGCGCGCTGAAGCTGGATGCGGAGCAAGCGGGATGGATGCTGCAGAACAATCCCGTCCTGGGATGGATGGAGCTGGACAAGCTGACTTACCAGGCCGGCATCGCGCCCGTGACCTTCGACGCATGGGAAAGGCTGCAGGACGCGCTGCACCTGGTGCATGCCTATCCGCCCGTTACCAATCCCGCCGATGCGGCCAAGCCGCTGAGCGTCTACGGATTGTTCGAGCTGGTGCTGAAGCCGAGTGCGCTCATCGCCGACGTGCTGGCCTATGGCGCACGGCTTACGGGCTGGGACCCGGCGGTGCTCGCGGCGCTCGATGCGCGCTTCGGTCTGTCGGCGGTCGACCTGACTGCCTACCGCCTCGCAGCGACCTGGCTGCGGCTCGACCCGCCGGTGACCCTGCTGCGCACGCTGGGCCTCGACGTCGCATCGGGCTCGAACCTGATCAAGCCGCAACTGCTCACGGCCGATGCCGCGCGCATGCGCCAGGCACTGAAAGCACGCTACGCGGATTCGGAGTGGCTCGGGGTACTGCGCAACGTGCAGGACCCGCTGCGCCAGCAGAAGCGCGACGCGCTGGTCGCCTTCCTGCTCGGCAAGAACGCCGCCTTGAAGACCACCGACGGTCTCTACGACTATTTCCTGATCGACGTCGAGATGTGCTCGTGCATGCCGACGTCGCGAATCGTCCAGGCGCATGCGACGATCCAGCTCTTCGTGCAGCGCTGTCTGATGGGACTGGAGCCGCGCAGCGTCGCCAACGTGAAGCAGGACGCAGGCTGGGCCCAGTGGAGGTGGATGGCCAACTTCCGCGTCTGGGAAGCCAACCGCAAGATCTTCCTGTACCCGGAAAACTGGATCGAACCGGAGTTGCGCGACGACAAGTCCGAACTGTTCGTTCAGGTCGAGGACAAGCTGCAGCAGAACGAGCTCACCGACCAAGCGGTGGAGGACGCCGCCGTTTCATACCTGGAGAAACTGGACGACATCGCGCAGATGGACGTGATGGCCACCTACTACCAGACCGACATCACCACGATGCACGTGTTTGCCCGCACCAAGGGGGGCGACCCGGCCGTCTACTACTACCGCCAGTTCCAGAAGGAACGCTACTGGACGCCCTGGGAGAAGGTCGACCTCGACATCGCCGGCGATCATCTGCTGGCCTTCGATCGCAACAGCCGCCTCACGCTGGCCTGGCCGGTTTTCACCGAGGAAACCGATTCGATCCAGGCGGGGCACATTCCCGGCCCGGGCGACATTCCCGCCGGCGGCACGGACACCGACGTGCCGCACAAGCGCTGGAAGATCCAGCTTGCTGTCAGCGAACGCTCGGGCGACAAGTGGATGCCGAAGAAGGTTTCGAAGGGCGCGATCTACAGCCCGCAGGGCGGCTACTTCGACGCCCTACCGGCGGCGCAGACCTACAACTTCTTCGTCTGGGGGCTGGGCGCGGCGGGGCAGGCCGTCTCGTGTTCCAACACCGGTGGCACCGGTTGGGTCGGCTCGTTTGCGCTCACCGGCTGCAAGGGCTACCCGGAGCCCCAGCCCGGCGGCGCGGGCTTTCCGGCGACCTTCCTGCCGCAGTTCAAGGACAGCGCGCTGCAGGCCGAGCGCTTCACCGAACTGAACCAGGACGCCACGAACGACCTGGCGATCCGCAGCATCTTCAACATGGGCGCGTTCGACACCATCGTGAACGACACGCCCGGGATCTTCAAGGTCACGTACCCGATGCAGATGTCGGTCATCGACTGGATCCTGCTTGGGCTGGAACTCTACCTGGGCGCGCAGAACACCTTCGCCGCCTCCTACCGGGAGCGCGGAATGGCGATCCCGCTCGGTACCTTCATGCCGTACTTCTACGGCGACGTGACGCGCACCTACGCCATCATCCCGGGCTTCTACGAACGCGAAGCAAAGGATCCTCGGCACCGCATCGAGAAGATGTTCTCCGACATCGACCAGTTCGTTCTGGACATGCTCGCACTCCTGACGAAGTACCTGCAGATCTACCGGAACGACCCGGCGCACGACCTCGTCAAGCTGATCCAGATCCTGCTCGTCGACCCGGAGTACCTGCGCCTCAAGGCCGAATGGGCGGAATACAAGTCGCTGCAATTCGGCCTGAAGTTCAGCAACTTCTATCACCCGCTGATCTGCCTGTTCAGATCGACGCTCAATCGGGAGGGGATTCCCGCGTTGATGCAGCGCGACCTGCAACTGACCACCACGCCGTTCGACTTCGCCGCCGTCTACAAGCCGAGCGCGCTAGTGGTGAAGCCATATCCGCACGAGGACGTCGACTTCGAACACGACGGCGCCTATGCGGGCTACAACTGGGAACTGTTCTTCCACATGCCGTTCGAGATCGCGATGCGGCTGAACCGCGACCAGCGCTTCGAGGAAGCCCGCGACTGGTTCCACTACATCTTCAATCCGGTCGGCGCCACCGACGCGCCGGCACCGCAGAGGTTCTGGGTCACCAAGCCGTTCTTCCAGACCACGGTGGCCGACTACCAGGAACAGGCGATCGACAGCATCATGAATGCGATCGCCACCGATCCATCGGGCGCGAGCATCACGCACCTGAAGTTCGCCGTCTCCGAGTGGCGTGACAAGCCGTTCCGGCCGCACGTCGTTGCGCGCTCGCGTCCGGTCGCGTACCAGCTCGCCGTCGTCACGAAGTACATCCAGAACCTCATCGATTGGGGCGACAACCTGTTTCGCCAGTTCACGCGCGAATCGGTCACGCAGGCCACCCAGCTGTACATCCTGGCCGACAAACTGCTCGGACCGAAGCCTCGCATCGTCGCGCCGCTGATCGCGCCCCCGCCCGAAACCTACAACCAGCTCCAGGCAAAGATCGACCTCTTCGGCAACGCATTGGTCGACTTGGAAAACATGATTCCGGACCTCGGCCTGCTGCCTCATGGCGGCGCGGAGCTGCCGCCCGCGCCGATGACGGTGTCGGCGCTGTACTTCTGCGTGCCGCCGAACGAGCAGATGCTCGAGTACTGGGATCTGGTCGCCGACCGGCTGTTCAAGATCCGCCACTGCCAGAACATCGACGGCGTGGAGAGCATCCTAGCGCTGTTCTCGCCACCGATCGATCCGGGCGCGCTGGTACGGGCGGTGGCGGGCGGCCTCGACATCTCGTCCTTCGTCGCAGGTCTCGGTGCGCCCTTGCCCAACTACCGTTTCAGCGTGATGAGCCAGAAAGCGACTGAACTGGTGCAGCAGGTCAGCGCGCTCGGCAACGCGATGCTGGCCGCGCTCGAGAAGCGCGATGCGGAAAGGCTCGCTCGCTTGCGCTCGGAGCAGGAGATCGCGGTGTTGAAGGCGGTGCGCGCCGTGAAGGTCGCATCGATTGCAGAGGCACAGGGCGCGCTGGAAGGATTGAACAAGAGCCGTAAGGTCACCGAAGAGCGCAGGGCCTATTACGCCGGCCAGAGCTACATGAATGCCTGGGAGATCACCGCTGTGGCGCTGTCCGGCGGCTCGCTGATCGGCGAGGCGGCCATCGCGCTCGGCTACATCCTTTCCGGCGGCCTGAAGCTGATCCCGGATTTCATGACCGGTGGGGCGGGCTTCGGCGGATCGCCGACCGTAACGCTCACCATCGGTGGCTCCAGTACGGGAGCGTCCGCCGATTCCGCCGTGCAGACGATTTCGTCGATTGCGCGCGCACTCGACAAGGCGGCCGCGATGGCCGCCACGCAAGGCAGCTACCAGAGGCGCCAGGACGATTGGGACTTCCAGGTCCGGCTGGCTGACAAGGAACTCGTGCAGATCGACCAGCAGATCGCCACCGCCAACCTGCATCTCGACATGCTCGGCAAGGACCTCGCCACGCACGACGTGCAGGTCTCGAACGCGCAGCAGACCGACGCGTACATGCACAGCAAATACACCCGCCAGGAACTCTACGACTGGATGATCGGCCGGATCAGCTCCGTGTACTTCAAGGCCTACCAGCTCGCGTTCGACGTGGCCAAGAAGGCCGAGCGCTGCTTCGGCCACGAGCTCGGCGGCGGCGCAAACTTCATCGCCTTCGGCTACTGGGACAGCCTGCAAAAAGGCCTGATGAGCGCCGACGCGCTGCTCCATGACATCAAGCGTATGGAAGTGGCTTATCTCGACCAGAACAAGCGCGAGTACGAGCTCAGCAAACACCTGTCGCTGCTGCAGCTCGATCCGGCAGCGCTGATCCAGTTGAAGACGACCGGCCGTTGCATCGTTCAGGTACCCGAGACGGTCTTCGATCTCGATCATCCCGGCCACTACATGCGCCGTCACAAGTCGGTGAGCCTCTCGATCCCTTGCGTAGCCGGGCCCTACACCTCGGTAAGCTGCAAGCTCTCCCTGATCAGCAACCGCTACCGCAAGAATACGGCGCTGCGTCAGGGTGCCGCCACCGACAAGGCCAAGTATCAGGAGCAGGCAGGCAACGATGAGCGCTTCGTCTACAACGTCGGATCGATCCAGTCGATCGCCACCAGCAGCGGGCAATCCGACAGCGGCATGTTCGAGCTAAATTTCCGCGACGATCGCTACCTGCCGTTCGAAGGCACCGGCACCATAGCTACCTGGCTCATCGAGATGCCAGGCTCGTTCCGGCAGTTCGACTACGATACGATCAGTGACGTGATCCTGCACCTGAGATATACCGCACGCGACGGAGGACCGAGCTATCGAACGCTGGTGGACGGCGTGGAGCGCGAACTGCTCGACGAGATGACGCTGGCGGCCAGCCGCAGCGGCCTGTACCAGGCCTATAACCTGCGCCAGCAGTTCCCGAATGAGTGGTACAACCTGAAACAGGCGATGAGTGCCATACTCACAATCGGACCGCAACACTTGCCGTACTACGTACGAAGCCACGACCCGGTGGTCGATTCGGTCACCTGGTTCGCGAGAGTAGACGGCGATCCGGCCGTATATGTCATGTCACTGGATGCGGTTGACTTCAACTTGAAGCGCAACGTCGATCTTGGTCGATTGTGTGTCGGCACGTCAGCGACATTGATTCTCGACACGGCCTTTACTCTGGCGGCCACTGACACAAGTAAGCTAAAGGACCTGACCCTGCTGGTGCATTACAGCATTGGGTCTTGAGATTTGCTCTGGCAATTCCCGAGGCCTTGGTGAAGATTTCAATCGAAACGATGCCGACCGGCATATGCTTTCGGTCGATGGATGGCTGACGTTGGCAGAATGTCGCTCTTGTCCTCCTAAGAGCGTGAGGTGCAAGGGTACGCCGGTAAGTGCAAACAGACATGCCGAAAACGCTTCCTCACCAAGATGGATCAGGTCGTACCCTGGGAGTGGCTTGCTGGAGCTCATCGAGCCGTTCTACCCGAAGGCCGGCGGCGAAAACCTTATCCGCTGGAGACCATGCTGCGCATTCATCTGTTGCAGAGCTGGTTCTCTCTGAGCGATCCGGCCATGGAAGGAGCGCTCTACGAAATCCCCCTATGCGCCAGTTCGCACGCCTGACGCTGAGCGGGCCGATCCCCGAGACACTACGATCATGAACTTTAGGCACCTGCAGGAAAAGCACTAGCTGCACTTGTTCAGTCTGTTTGAGTTGGCCAATCTGATACCTGCACATGCCAGCCTCGCTTGTGAACAAAATTTGGTGAACGCTAGATGTACTGCTTACGAGGAACTCTGTTGACTTATCAAATGATTGCCATACTTATGAACATCTGACATCGCCCACTTGCGCAACAAGTTGCGCAACAAGTTGCGCACTCATTCCGCAAAAAACACCTCCAACATCGCTGAGATGTCTGGCCCGCCGCGGCCTCCAGCCGAGTGCGCAAGAAGTTGCGCAGTACTGCGCAAGAAGTTGCGCACTTTGTGGGGTGTATTCCCTTGAAAATCACTCAAGCGATTGAAAACCTCGGCCATCCCCCCGGTTTGATTGGTCCTCAACTTTTCTGGCACGGACCTTGATAACAGTCAGGCACCCACCGGGCGATACCGCCTCCCGGGCACCCTCATTTATTTAGCAAGGAGCACATCCATGGCTACACCAGCGTACATGTCCGTCACTGGCGAAAAACAAGGTCTGATCACTGCCGGCGCATTCACCGCCGACTCGGTTGGCAACACCTACCAGGAAGGTCA
>Ga0157371_10001793_pt1 | contig 21718 bp, 20 predicted proteins | sample C45metaG_FD_113462 | JGI IMG/M metagenome (GOLD analysis project Ga0157371, IMG submission 113462) | Corn rhizosphere microbial communities from Kellogg Biological Station, Michigan, USA - C4-5 metaG | ecosystem: Host-associated > Plants > Roots > Rhizosphere > Soil | place: USA: Michigan...
GTCTGCTCGGCAGCAACGGTTGCATATTCGGAGCTGACCACGTCGATACCCTCATCGGAGCCGGCGGTAGCGTCGAGGACTACCTGCCCGGTGCCAAGGTTCACCAGCTGATAACGCGCGCGAAGGGTCTCACGTTCTCGGGTGGTGGCCCTGTCGCCGCGGATTCCGAGACCGATGATGTTCTCGTCGAGCTTGACGTCGAGCCGGTAAGCCGGGGCGGAATCGCCCATCTCGCCGAGCCGCTGCTTCAATTTGTTGTACATCAGCCACCCAGCTCGGCCCGGGATGGGCGCGACCTGGACCTGTCGAAGCAGCCCTGCGACCGATCCGCCGTCGCCGCTTGCGTAGAGCGGATGAAGCCCGCAGCCGGGCAGCAGCAGGAAAGCAAGGCTGAGCGTCAGAAAGCGCTTCATGCGACGACATTGACCAACCGGTCGGGCACCACAATCACTTTGCGCGGGGCCGCCCCTGCCAACTGCCGCTGTACCTTCTCTGATGACAGCGCCAAGGCTTCCGCGGCGGCGCGATCAAGCCCGCGTGAGACTGTGATTGTATCGCGCAACTTGCCGTTGACCTGAACCGCCAAAATGACCTGGTTTTCAATCAGAAGTGTTGGATCGTATTTGGGCCAATCCGCATTGGCCACCAGTCCTTCCTGCCCAAGCGCCTCCCACGCCTCCTCTGCAAGATGGGGGGCCATTGGCGCGATCAGGCGCACCAGGGAAACAGCCGCTTCGGCCCGATCGCGGGACGGCGGCGATTTCTCGATTGCGCTGGCAAGCTCATACAGCTGGGCCACCGCCTTATTGAACTGCAAGCCATCGATCGCCTCACCCACTGCCGCAATTGCCTTGTGCAGCTTGCGACGGAGCGCCTCATCTTCGCCTTCGCCGGCGGCGGGAGCCGACGCGAGGCGCCACACCCTTTGAACGAACCTAGCCGCGCCTTCGATCCCCGCTTCCGACCATTCGAGGTCACGGTCGGGCGGGCTATCGGACAGCATGAACCAGCGCACTGCGTCCGCGCCAAATTTCGCAATGATCGGTTCGGGGTCGACAGTGTTGCGCTTTGACTTGGACATCTTCTCGACTCGCCCGCGTTCCACCGGGCCGCCTGCTGCATCGATCAGCTGCCCCTTTTCGTCTCTGCGTACTTCCTCGGGCGTCATCCATCGCCCGTCTGCTCCGCGGTAGGTCTCGTGCGTGACCATCCCTTGCGTGAACAAGCCCTTGAATGGCTCGGTGATTCCGATGCGCCCGATCCGGTTCAGCGCGCGTGTCCAGAAACGGGCGTAAAGCAGGTGCAGGATCGCATGCTCGACGCCGCCGATGTACTGATCGACCGGAAGCCATTTCTCGGCGACCGGCCGATCGAACGCCTCGTCGATCGGTTGGCTCGCGAACCGGATGAAATACCAGCTGGAATCCACAAAAGTGTCGAATGTGTCGGTCTCGCGCTCCGCGTGGCCTCCGCATTTGGGACAGGTCGCCTGCTTCCAGGAGTCGTTTCGGTCGAGCGGATTGCCGGGGATGTCGAAGGCTACATCTTCCGGCAGGAGCACGGGCAGCTGATTGCGGGGAACCGGCACCGGGCCGCAGCCCTTGCAGCGGATCATCGGGATCGGTGTTCCCCAGTAGCGCTGGCGTGACACTCCCCAGTCGCGGAGGCGATATGCCGTCTCGCGTTCGCCCCAGCCCTGCCCTTCGGCACGGCAGATGACCGCGTCCTTCGCCTCTTCCACTGACAGGCCGTCGAGGAAGGCGGAATTCACGATCACCCCTTCGCCAGATTCCGCTTCGCCACCAATCGGCGTGTCTTTGTCCTGATCCGGTCGCGCGACGACGCGGCGGATCGGCAGGTCGTATTTGGTTGCGAACTCAAAATCGCGCTGGTCATGCGCCGGAACGCCGAAAACAGCGCCGGCACCATATTCCATCAGCACGAAATTGGCGATCCACACCTGCAACTTCCACTCGGGATCGAGCGGGTGAATCGCATCGATACCCGTTACAAAGCCGCGCTTCTCCTGCGTTTCAATTTCAGCTGCGCTGGTTCCGCCGCCCTTGCAGTCTGCAATGAACGCTGCCGCGTCCGGATTCTCCGCCGCCACCGCCTGTGCGAGCGGGTGATCGGGTGCGACGGCGACGAAGCTCGCTCCGAAAATCGTGTCGGGCCGCGTGGTGAACACTTCGATCTCGGGTGCCGCGGCTAGCGCGGCCTTCACCCAAGGATATTCGCAAGCTGCCTCGTCGCATGCCGTCTTGAACCGGAACCTCAGCCCGTCCGACCGGCCGATCCAGTTCTCCTGCATCAACTTGACCTTGTCCGGCCAGTTGTCGAGTTGCTTCAGGCCGTCGAGCAGGTCTTCGGCGAAATCGGTGATTTTGAGGAACCACTGCGCGAGCTTGCGCCGCTCGACCGGAGCCCCGGACCGCCAGCCCTTGCCGTCAATAACCTGCTCGTTGGCGAGTACCGTCCGGTCCACCGGATCCCAGTTGACCTCGCTTTCCTTGCGGTAAACCAGCCCCCCCTCATAAAGATCAAGGAACAGCGCTTGCTCGTGCCCGTAATATTCAGGGTCGCAGGTCGCGATCTCTCGACTCCAGTCAAGCGCAAAGCCCAACCGCTTCAGCTGGTCCCGCATCGCCGCGATGTTCGAGCGGGTCCACCCGTCCGGATGCACGCCGCGCTCCATCGCTGCATTCTCCGCCGGCATCCCGAACGCGTCCCAGCCCATCGGGTGAAGCACTTCGAAGCCCTGCATTCTGCGGTAGCGCGCGAGAACGTCGCCCATCGTGTAGTTGCGCACGTGCCCCATGTGGATGCGCCCCGAGGGATAGGGGAACATCTCCAGCACATAAATCTTAGGCTTGCCGCTGTAGTCATCCGCGACAAAGCAGTGCTCATCATCCCAGCGCCGTTGCCAGCGGATATCCGCAACGGCCGGATCGAAACGGCCGGTCACCTTCCCGAGCCTTTACTGGCTTCGAACAGTGCCGCGGCGGATTTCGCGAGCGCGGGTCAGAATGATGTCTTCCAGCTTCTCGACCGTAGCAGCCGAGACCGGCGCTTCCACCCACGTGCCGTTCTGGAGCACCTCTCGCGAGGCCGCGACACGGATTGCGTCGGCGCGCAGATCCTGGTCCAGGATCGTCACGGTCAGCTTCGCCCGTTCGCCCGGCGCCTTGGGATTCGTGTACCAGTCGGTGATGATCACACCGGTATTTGCATCTGCCTGGAGCAGGGGCGCGAACGAGACTGTGTCGAGCGCCGCCCGCCACAGGTACGCGTTGACCCCGATGGTGGTGAGGCGAGCCGGGGCCAGTTGAGTCGGCACTTCCCTGTTCCTCGCGCAGCCCGACAGCCCGACGGCAGCGAACAGCAGTGCGGCGGCGGTGATCTTCAGACGGCCCATCGAAAGTCCTCAATTGTTATGGCGCGCGTTATAGATGCTGCCGATGTAGCCGCAAGCGTCCCGCTATCGCCGGTCCATGAGCTTCAAATCGGGCTGTGCCCCTTGCTGCAGGATTAATTTGTTGTTGAAGTGCAACAGCCGCAGCTTGAATCGAATCCGGTCATGGAACCTTCAGTCTCTTCCGCCTATATCGACTCGGGACAGGGAGTTGGTTGTGAGCAGTTTCGGACGCTCGAAGACAGCAATGGCGGCGGCCGCGCTCGGCGCGGCGGCTCTGTTGTTGACTCCAGCGTTTGCAGCTAGCGAATCAGGCTCAAAGAAGCGTCCCGCCACCGTTGCGCTCTCTTTCGATCCGGGGATGACCTTCACTCCGGCTGCCGCAGACCCTCGCCTGGCTGCTGCATTCGCCAACGGCGCTCCTTCGCTTTCGGATTTCAAATTCACACCGGCGGCCGCCAAAGGCCGGCCTTCGCAGGTACGAGTCGCAATTCGTGCCCGGGCGACAACGCCGCAATCGATCGAGGCGTCCAAAGCTGGATCGGCGTCGCCTGTTAGCGCCCTGGCGCCGGTCACTTACAATCTCGGAGTCGCAGTCGGCTGGCGCCGGTTCGCGGTTTCGGGCGATGTTGCGAAGGTCAGCCCGGCCAATTCGCCGATCGATGGCCGTGAGAGTGCCGTGGTCGGCGTGAGTTACTCCTTGCCCCGGTTTACCGGCCGACTCGCGGTTTCGGCGGATCGGTCGGACCAACGCGCAGCTCCGCCGCTTCGCCAGCCCGACAATTACGCGCTCGACGTAGGTGGCTCCTACTCGCTCACCGGTCACCTCGCGGTCACGGGCGGCGTTCGTTACAAGGTTGAGCGTGAGCGGATTTCGACGCTGAACGACCAGCGGGTCGACAGCCAGGCCGTCTATGTGGGGACTGCGTTCAAGTTCTGATCCACGCGTCGATCCCTGCCCAGCCGATAAAGCCCAGCTTCCGTATTGACCTGAATCGCCGGTGATCCATGCCGCCGAGCCCAATGACGCGGCGTCTCGCCAGCCGCGCGAGGGCGGCAGCCCGCATTCGGGGCATTGGCTCCCATTCCCGGTGGCTGCGGGTGGGGAACATTGGCGAAAGCAGGATCAGCGGCGTGCGAGCGATCATGGCCTTACGCAGCTCGACGGTATCGTGGACTCGCGCAGCATGCCGCCCGGCTTCATCGACGATCGTCAGTCGTCGCGTCCTGCCAAATCTCTTCAGCAAGCGGATCAGCTTTCGCCGCTCACGCCCGCTAAGCTCATGATGAAGGACTAGGATACCCGTATGGCGAGGCAGTTTGCAGAGAGTCCGCCATATATCCTCGTGTAGCGCGGCGTTGAGGATCAGCCATTCACTCGGAATGTCGCACTGGCGGTGAATCATCGCTGTTCCTATAGCGCCGCGATGACGGCCGCCCAGCGCCTACAAACAATTCATGGGAACATCGCGCGTGCGGCAAAGCTCGCGGGCCGCGACTCAGCTGACGTGACGTTGGTCGCAGTCACCAAGACCCGCTCCTCGCGGGAAATAGAAGCTCTGATCGAAGCCGGACAGCGCGATTTCGGGGAGAATCGGGTGCAGGAAGCGAAGGAGAAGTGGCCCGCACTTCTCGCCAACCATCCGGAGCTCCGCCTTCACTGCATCGGCCGGCTGCAGTCCAACAAGGCGGCCGAAGCGGTCCGGCTGTTCGACAGCATCCATTCGGTCGATCGCAAGTCGCTGCTCGATGCTTTGGTGAAAGAAAGCGAAAAGGCCGGCCGGCTTCCCTCCGTCTATGTGCAGGTCAACGTGGGTGAGGAGCCGCAGAAGGGCGGCTGCGCCATCGCGGACGCTGGCGAGATGGTCGCCGCAGTTCGCGCTTCAGCGCTTCCGTTGGCGGGTCTGATGGGAGTTCCACCAATCGGGCTGGAGCCCTCGCCCTTCTTCGCGCTGCTTGCAAAGCTGGCGCGACGTCATGGCGTCTCGGGGCTAAGCATGGGAATGTCGGCCGATTACGAAGCGGCAGTGGAACTTGGCGCGACTGCCGTTCGCGTCGGAAGCGCGTTGTTCGAAGACTGATGCTCTCACCCAAAGCGATCATCTTCGACTTCGACGGCGTGCTGCTCGAGAGCGAATTCGAGAGCAACCAGCACCTCGCGCACCTTCTCACGGAGCTCGGCCACCCGACTGAGCCAGAGGAGGCGCTGGCTAACTTCTCCGGCTTGGCGGGTAACGACTTTATAACCGCCATCGAGACACGGATCGGCCGGCCGCTGCCGCCAGAGTTTCGCAACAGACGAAAGAAGGAAGCTCAGCGAGCGCTGCGCGACGGTATTGCTGCAGTGGACGGAGCAATCGAGTTCGTGCTGTCGCTTCCTGAGAGCCTTCCAAGAGCGGTCGCTTCCTCCAGCTCCACCAACTGGATCCGCACGCACCTAGAAAATCTCAGCTTGGGGGAGGCGTTCGGCGACTATCTCTACAGCGGCGCCGAACATGTCGAGCGGGGCAAGCCCGCGCCGGACCTCTATCTCCTCGCCGCCCGCCAGCTCGCGGTGCCGATCGAACAATGTGTTATTCTCGAGGACTCCGAAGTTGGTGCCACCGGAGCGCTCGCATCCGGTGCTACGGTGATCGGTCTCGCTGCCGGCCTGCATTGCCTGCACGATCATGGCGATCGGCTTCACGCGCTCGGGGTCAAACATGTCGCTCATAGTTTCGAGGAGGTGAAGCAGCTGCTCGACCTATAAATGATGGCCGCTCTTGGTCCGTTTAGTCGCGAGATAGTCAATATTGTGCGGATTTGGCGGCATCTGGTGCCCGATCCGCTCGACCACCCGGATCCCGGCCTTTTCCAGTCCGTCCACCTTGGAGGGATTGTTCGTCAGCAGCCGGACCTCGGTGGCCCCTAAGGCGCGAAGCATTGCCGCTGCATGACCATAGTCGCGCTCGTCGTCGTCGAAGCCGAGCCTTAGATTGGCATCAACCGTGTCGAGCCCACGGTCCTGAAGGGCATAAGCCCGGAGCTTGTTTGCCAGCCCGATCCCTCGTCCTTCCTGCCGAAGATAGAGAAGAATCCCCCCCCCGCTGTCCGCTATGAGCCGAAGAGCCTGCTTGAGTTGCGGTCCGCAATCACAGCGGAGCGAACCGAACACGTCACCGGTCAAACATTCGCTGTGCAAACGGACGATAGGTGGCTCGCCGCCAAACGCGCCGACCAGAAGGGCGACATGTTCCTGCCCGTTATCGCCTGCACGGAAGGCGATAATCTGGGTTGAGGGCAGTCCGTCCAGCGGAAGCTTGGCCCGCGAGACAAGCATGACGTACGGGGCAGCGGCCTCAATCTCTTCAACGCCAACGCTCACCACTGGCCCGGCAACGTCCAGAAGCACCCACAAAGCCGGCAGCAGGCCAGCGCGCCGAGCAAGCGCGATTGCGGCCGCTGCCTCGCGCTCGAACTGGAAAGGAACGGGGTGCAGCGGCCCCACTGGTGATCGTTCGAAGTCTCGTCCCGGATCGACAATGTCGAGCGCCGTCTTTGCGTCCAACCAAGCCGGCCGATCGAGAAGCACAGGACGCGCAGGGTCGGCAGCTTCGCGAACATTGGCAAGGTTCAGGGCTGCAGCGCGCTGACCACTCATCAGCAATCGCGCTTCCCTTTGAGCATCGACAAAGTCGAGAAGCTCGCTAGTTGCCGTCTCGACTGAAAGAACGGCCACCGCTCCAGCACCCTTCACTTCCACCGACCGGCCAGTCTTCAGAGCGGCGATCGCGCGTTCGATGGTCAAAGCTCGATCTCGCAGATGAGCGGCACATGATCGGAAGGCCGTTCCCAATTCCGGCAGAGTTCCAAGACACGATGGGCGGTCAGCTGCGCCGCGACCGAAGGTGAACACCACATATGGTCGAGCCTTCGTCCACGGTCGTTCTTCGTCCAATCTGGCGAACGGTAGCTCCACCAGGTGAAGCATCTTTCGGGAGCAGGAATGAATTGGCGTCCGATGTCGACCCAGTCGTGGGCTTGCTGCAGCTTCGTCAGCGCCTCGACCTCGATCGGCGTGTGGCTGACGACCGTGAGCAGGGCTTTGTGGCTCCAGACATCGCATTCGAGGGGGGCGACGTTGAAATCGCCGACGATCAATGTCGGCTCCCGCAATTTCTCCGACCAGCGCGTCATCCGGCCAATGAAGTCCAGCTTCTGTCCGAACTTCGGATTGATGGTCCGGTCCGGCGTGTCTCCGCCGGCCGGAACGTAGACATTCTCCAGCCGGATTCCGTTTGGCAGGCGAACACCGATGTGGCGCGCCTCGCCATTGTCCTGCCAATCATGGCTTTCCGCTTCTGAAAACTGCACCCGGCTAACGATCGCGACCCCGTGGTGCATCCGCTGGCCCTTCAGCTGCTGGTGCGCGTATCCATGCTGCCGGAAGAAATCGGCTGGGAAGACGTCATCCGCCGCTTTGGTTTCCTGCAGGCAGAGAATGTCGGGCCGCTCCTCCTTGAGCAGCCGCTCCACGATCGGCAGCCGCGCGCGCACCGAGTTGATGTTCCAGGATGCGATTTTCAGAGTGCTCACGGCTGCTGATGTAGCCAGGCTCGCTGCTGTTTACGAGCGCTCAGGAGCAGGGAGATTGGCCCAGATAAGCAAAGGCCCCCGCTCCGGGGGCATGGAGCGAGGGCCGACCAAGCGTTCGTCACGCGAGGTGATTACCGCGAATCCCGGGTAACAGGGGGAAACCCCGGCGCCGCGGCTAATCGTATATTCCTTTATCGAATTGTAGCTGACACGTCGATGAACAAGTTTCGATGTGCTACCATTTTTTACCGGCCGCGCTTTTTGGGGGGCGCATAGGCAAACGCGGTATCGGAAACGGCGACATTATACCGTTGATCCGACAGCCTTACCGTCGTGCGCTTGTGCTGCGCATCGATCGCAGTCCAGCCGTAGAGCATCAGGCCCCCGGGACCAGCCGAATCGCGAATGAAGGCGAGTACAAGTGACCCAATGTACGGGTGCCGCGGGTCCTTGGCCTGAATTACCAGCACGTTGGGATTGCTGCTCGGTTGAACGGTCGCGGCGTGGTTGACGTCAGGATGGTCCTGAAGGAGAATGCCAAGAGGAGTGCGGTCCAACTCCCAACTGTTCTTCTGGCCCACGTCATAGTCGATGAAGGTGAGCTTCTGCCCATCCGCGACCAGCAGCATGTTGGCGCCAGCGCCATACTCGAAACGAATGCGGCCCGGCTTCTTCAGCTTCAGTGTACCGCTCAGAGTCTGCCCCTTGGCGTCGGTTTGCGTGAAATTGGCGGTCATGCTCTGCACGGCATTGAGATGCGCCTGGAACTCGGCGAGACCGGGAGAGAGTTTCGCCTGAACCGCAGCGGGCGCGGCGATCACTGCTACCGGCACCAGTGCGCGCGCGAACTTCGTTGCAAGAGTCAATTCAAAGCTCCTCGGGATTTCTGCGCCGAAAACTTGCGCTTTTCCGTTGAATGCGCACTGAACCCACCGGTTCCCCCCGGTTCAGGAGTGGTTAGAGTGGCTGGCCGTCCCGGTCGATCAACACTTCACGACGGCCAACATGGTCGGGCATTCCGACCAGACCATCCTTTTCCATCCGTTCCACCAAGCGCGCCGCACTGTTGTAACCAACCCTGAGTTGGCGCTGGATGTAAGAGACGGAGGCTTTCTGGCTTTCCGCGACAATCTGAACCGCTTTGCGGTAGAGCTGAGTCTCCGGATCGTCGGCGCCAGTAGGCTCTCCGTCGAACAAATATCCGCCGTCGTCCGGTTCCTCGGTGACGGCCTGAACATAATCGGGGACGCCTTGCTTTCGCCAATGTTCGGCGACCGCCCGGACCTCCTCGTCGGAAACGAAGGGTCCGTGGACGCGCAGGATCTGCTTGCCGCCCGGCATGTAGAGCATGTCGCCCCTTCCAAGCAGCTGCTCCGCGCCCTGCTCGCCGAGAATTGTCCGTGAGTCGATCTTGCTCGTTACTTGGAAGCTGATCCGAGTCGGCAAGTTGGCTTTGATCACACCTGTTATGACGTCAACGGAAGGCCGTTGGGTCGCCATGATCAGATGGATCCCTGCTGCGCGGGCTTTTTGCGCCAGCCGCTGAATCAGGAATTCGACCTCCTTGCCTGCAGTCATCATCAGGTCGGCGAGCTCATCGACGACCACGACGATTTGCGGCAACGGTTCGTATTCCAGCTGTTCGAACTCATAGATCGGCTGGCCCGTATCGGCGTTGTACCCGGTCTGTACCCGGCGGCCCAACTGCGCGCCTTTTGCTTTCGATTCTCGCACTTTGGAATTGAAGCTCGACAGCGACCGAACGCCGAGATTCGCCATCATCCGATAGCGCTCCTCCATCTGTTCAACCGTCCACTTGAGCGCCCGGATCGCCTTTCCGGGCTCCGTTACAACCGGCGCCAGCAGGTGCGGAATGCCTTCATAGGTGCTCAGCTCGAGCATCTTGGGATCGATCATGATCAGGCGGCACTGTTCGGGGTTGAGCCGGTACAGCAACGACAGAATCATGCAGTTCAGCCCGACGGATTTGCCGGAGCCCGTGGTGCCGGCGACCAACAGGTGCGGCATCGGTGCAAGATCGGCGATCACCGGGTCTCCGGCGATGTTCTTCCCGAGGATTAGCGGGAGGGCCATACTGTCGTCGGCGAAGGGGCTGCTGGCGATCAACTCCGAGAGCACGACCCCCTCTCTCCGGGCGTTCGGAAGCTCGATCCCGATCACGCTTCGGCCGGGGATGATGGCCACGCGCGCGGAGATGGCCTGCATGTTCCGAGCGATGTCGTCGGCGAGCGCGATCACCCGGCTTGCCTTGATCCCGCTCGCCGGCTCAAGCTCGTACATCGTCACTACCGGTCCCGGGCGAACCTCGACGATATCGCCGCGGACGTTGAAATCCTCGAGCACGGCTTCGAGGAGCTTCGCATTTTTCTCGAGCGCCGCTCGGTCGATCTGCTCCCGGCCCTTCTTTGGTGCCGCGGCAAGGAGACCGACGTCCGGCAACACATAATCGCCAAGCGCGAGGGTCGGCTGCGCCCCCGTTTTACTAGATTTCACAGTCGTTCTTGCCGCGGGAAGCACCGAACTCTCGGCAACCGAGACGCTGGGCTTCGATTTCGGCGGAGAAGCGACCACCGGCTTGTCGGCCTCGTCCGCCGTACGCCTCAATTTGGCTGAGCGAGGCTCAGGGCTCCGAGTAAAAATGCCGCCAAGCCACGCTCTTTCTCCGTCGGTCAGGCCGAGGGCGAAGTAGGCCACCGCCACTCCCCCCGCCGCGAACAGCAGCATCAGCGCGACTCGGGTTGGCTGCATGAAGCGGTGGTCGGGGATAAGGCCAACCAGCGCGTCGAGGCCGTTTGCGACGGCCAAGCCCACGACTCCGCCCCAGCCGCTCGGCAAACCCGAAACGGCAGATCCGCTGGTGAGGCCAAGCGCGATTCCAAACAGGATTGCAGCGCACGCGACGAGGAACAAGGCGCGGCCGGTTCTGCCCGGTGGTTGCGCGCGGGTCATCCTCAAGCCAGCAAGGAGAATAACCGGAACGAAGAGAACCGATCCAAGCCCGAAAAGGAGAAGCAGCAGATCGCTGAAATACGCTCCGGCCCATCCCAACCAATTGACTGGTGGACCCGCTGCCGCTGTCGTGAATGAGGGATCGGTGCTGCTGTGACTCGCCAGCGCAATTGCGCTCGCCGCAGACGAGGTTGTCAGCAACACGCCCCAGCTCCGAAGCAGCAACCGCCGCATCGATTCGCGCAGCCGGTCGCGCCAGTCCGGCTCCAGTTCCCTTTGCCGTGCTGCTGCGGTTGCCATTAGCCCACCCCTGAAATCTCAGGCGTAGAATGCCTTGCCGGGGACTCGCCGGTCAAACGCTTTCTTGACGTCGCACATTTCGGTGCACTCGGGTGAGGGTTGGGCGTGCGGCTGGTTCGGTGTACGGGCGGTGCATGGATAGCGCGGACGTCATTATCCTCGGTGGCGGGTTGATTGGGCTCGCGCTCGCCTCGGCTCTCGATTCGAGCGGACTTTCCGCGATCGTCGTCGATCCCGCCGATCCGGAACATTGGAAGAATGCGGCGTTCGACGGTCGCACCTCGGCGGTTTCATCGAGCTCGATGCGGATGCTGCAGACGATTGGAGTCGCCGACCACTTGCCGGAGCCTGGCTGCCCCATCCGCACCATCCAGGTTGCGGACGGGCTCGATCCTGGCGGACTAGCGTTCGAGACCGCCGAGGGAGATGAGCCGCTCGGCTCGATGAACGAGAACCGCAATCTGCGTGCGGCTCTCCGTGCACGTGCGGAGGCCGGGCGGAAGCTGTGGCTGCTGTGGAAATCGCGAGCGGTTGCTGTCGAGCGCGGCGAACATGGCGTTATGGTGTCACTCGAGGACGGCCGCAAACTGTCGGCCCCACTCCTGGTGGCGGCCGAGGGCAGAAACTCTCCGACGCGGGGAGCGGCCGGTATTCGGATCGCCCGCTGGCGCTACGATCATACCGCGATCGTGTCGGTCCTTCGCCACGAGCGGCCGCACGACAACATAGCGTACGAAATCTTCTACCCAGGGGGGCCATTCGCGCTCCTCCCGATGACCGGCGACAAGATTGGCCACCGCTCCGCAATCGTCTGGTCAATGCGGAGCGATGATGCAGCTGGTCTGCAGTCGCTGAGCGACGAGGATTTTGCCGTCGAGGCCAAGGCAGCGATGGGAGGCTTCCTGGGAGAGACGTCGTTGGTCGCTCCACGCTCCACCTATCCCCTAGGCTTCCACCATGCGGCGCAGATTACGAGTCAGCGCCTCGCCCTGGTCGGGGATTCGGCGCACGCGATGCATCCGATCGCCGGTCAGGGGCTTAACGTCGGCTTTCGCGATGTAGCGGCACTCACGCAGGTGCTGGTCGAAGGAGCACGTCTGGGTCTCGACCTCGGTGACAAGCAGCTCCTCGACCGGTACCAGCGCTGGCGCTCGCTCGACACTTTAATGGTTTCGATGGCGACCGACGGCCTCACACGGATTTACGGCTTTCCCGGACGAGCCGCGTCAACCGTCCGCCGGCTGGGCATGAGCGTCATCGACCGGATCGCGCCTATTAAGGATCGCCTGATGGCGGAGGCGCGGGGAACCAGCGGCGAGCTTCCGCTGCTGCTGCGCGGTCTTCCGATTTAGTCCTTCACTGCAGCGTCGGCTGGAGTTCTGCGCCGCCGCGGCTAATCCGGACAAATTGCATTAGCTGGACCAGGAGGTCTGCGCGCACTGCTAGCGTCTCAGATTCCAGGAGCGCCTGCTTCGCCGAGACGTCAAACGGCGCCACCTGGGCGATCGCATTGACCAGCATCTCGTCGTCGAGCCTGCTGACTGCTGCCCAGTCGACGGACAGCCCGAGCGCCTCTCCCAGCCTTCGCGCTTCGCGCTCCACCTCCGCCCTCTGCAGCATCGCCAGCGGCGGCGGCTCGCGGTCATCAAATGAGCCTGCGTCCACGTCTGCATTGCGGAACGGAGTACCGAGATCGACTTCGTGAAGAAGGCGGAAGCGGTTCGAACCATTGAGCACGATGTTGAAGCGCCCGTCCTCGAGCTCTTCGAGGCCGACCATCTCGCCCACGCAACCCACCGGAAAGAGCGGGGGTTCACCGCCCCCGGAAGTCTCAACCACCTGCGGTTGGATAATGCCGATGTGACCGCCCCATTCGGACGCGGCGCGAACCATCTCGCGGTAGCGCGGCTCGAAGATGTGTAGAGGCAGCTGCGAGCGCGGAAAGAGTATCGCGCCGACAAGCGGAAAAAGCGGCACGCGCAGCGGTAAGGTGCCGCTCATCCGAAGAGGAGCGCCGAAAGCCGGCGGCGCTGCGCTCGCGCCCAGGAATCTTCCAAGCCTTCAGCCTCAAGGATCTGCAGAAGCCGTTTGCGCGCGGCGCCCTCGTTCCACTCCCGATCTCGTTCGATAATAGCGAGGAGTTCGTCAGCGGCCCCGTCGCGGTCTCCGGCAGCCACTTTCGCTGCTGCCAACTCGAATCGCGCCTCGCAGTCGGAAGGATCGGCGGCTATTCGGCTCTCAAGACCACCAGTATCTGTTGTGCCGGATGCAGAAAGCTCGAGAGTGGCACGAGCCCTGGCCACGGGTGGCTGATTGGCCAAATCGGCGGGCACGCCAGCAAGGAGGTTTTCGGCTTCGTCCTTTTCCCCAATGGCGATGAGCGCTCTAACCAAGCCCCCGACCGCGGCCGTGTCTTCCGGCGCGATTTCATGGACTTGGCGAAAGATGTTTACCGCCCGCGCCGAGTCCCCGCCGTTGAGGGCCTCTTCAGCCATTGCAATCAGCGGGCCGATCTCGGCCTGCGGCTCTTCTTCGTCACCCGAAACACCGAGCTTTTCGATCAACTGGTCGAGAATACGTTTGAGCTGACCCTCTGTTCGGTAGTCGGTGAGATCGGCGATCGGCTGACCCTGGTAGAAGGCATAAACGGTCGGGATCGACTGAACCCGGAACTGGGCGGCGATCACCTTGTCCTGATCGACGTCTATCTTGACCAGCTTGACGCCCTTCGCGGCATAATCCTCGGCGATCTTCTCAAGGATAGGCGAAAGCTGCTTGCATGGCCCGCACCATTCCGCCCAGAAATCGAGCAGCACGAGGCTATTCATCGACGGCTCGATGACTTCGCGTTCGAGCTTCTCGACCGCCGCGCGCTCCGCTTCGCTCAGTCCGAGTGTTGCCACGATTTACCTTTTCGCCAGTTCGGTCCCCATATGGGCCGCACAAACTAACGCCACAAGCCGCGCTTCGGGTGCTTGTGGGGCGCTTCCGCCCATGCTAGGCGCGCCGCCACCTCGCTGCGATGGCTGCGCTTTGGCGCCCCACGCGGCTCAGCTGTTGAGCGGGCGTAGCTCAGGGGTAGAGCACAACCTTGCCAAGGTTGGGGTCGAGGGTTCGAATCCCTTCGCCCGCTCCAGTTCCACAAACCTAGATGGGCTCGCCGGAGAGGCGCTGGCAAATCATGTCTAGCTGGTCCAGGTTGGAATAGTGGAGTGTTACTGTTCCATGGGCTCCGTCGTGCGAGACCTTCACCTTCAGCCCAAGCAGGTCTCCTAGTTGGCGCTCCAGTGCTGCCGCGTCAGCATCAAGCCGCCGTTGCTCGCGAGTTGCAGCCGCTCTCGCGATCGGATGCATTGGCGCCGTTTTTGCTTTCTGAGCGAGGGCCTCGGTTTGCCTTACCGAAAGGCCTTTGCCTACGATTTCCGGCAGCAATGCCTCTGGATCGGGAACGCTCGCAATGGCGCGCGCATGGCCCATATCGATATCGCCTTGCATTAGCGCCTGCTTAACTCCAGTGGGAAGGTTAAGCAGTCTCAATAGGTTGGCGACATGACTGCGGGATTTGCTAACGAGTTTCGATAGCCCGTCTTGTGTATGGCCGTGGCGCTTGATTAGCTGCCGGTATCCTTCCGCTTCTTCGATTGGATTCAGATCGGAACGCTGGATATTCTCGATCAGGGCGATTTCAGCTGAGGCAGAATCATCAAGTTCCCGAACGATGGCGGGTATCGAATGAAGCCCCGCCCGCTGCGCCGCGCGCCAACGACGTTCCCCCGCAACCAGTTCGTAGCCGCTCTCTGCGGGCCGGAGCAAGATCGGCTGCAGGACCCCCCGCTCACCTATAGATTCGGCAAGCTCCGCAATCGCCTCTTCGTCAAAATGCATGCGCGGCTGTCCGGAATTCGGCTGGATCCTGCCGATCTCGATTTCACGAACGCCGCCCGCCGGAGCCTCTGCCGCTGCCTCGCCCGGGGATTTCTGCCGCACCGCCTCATCCAGTAGCGCCGCCAGTCCCCGCCCGAGACCCGACCCCGGCCGTTTGTCGCTCATGCCGCCTCCGCAATCTGCGGCAGCCGCCCAAGCAGTTCGCGGGCAAGCCGCACATAGGCTTCGGAGCCTGGACATTTCAGATCGTAAAGCAAGGCCGGCAGGCCATGGCTCGGCGCCTCCGATAGTCTGACGTTGCGCGGCACTACGGTTTCGAACACCGCCTTGCCCAGACAGGCGCGAACGTCATCGGCAACCTGCTGCGACAATCGATTGCGTTTGTCGAACATCGTCAACGCCACGCCCAAGATGGAAAGCGGCGGATTGAATGCGGCACGGACTCGCTCGACCGTTTGCAAAAGCTGGCTGAGCCCTTCTAACGCAAAGAATTCGCATTGAAGCGGAACGAGCAGCTGGTGAGCAGCGACGAGACCATTGACAGTCAGCAGTCCAAGCGACGGAGGGCAATCGATCAAACAGATGTCCCATCGGCCGACCGGGGCCGAAGCAAGCGCCTTTTCAAGCCGGTGGGCACGGTCCGGCAGGGTCACCAGCTCAACTTCTCCGCCGGACAGGTCCATTGTCGCCGGCACCAGGTCCAGCCGCGGAACTCGTGAAGAGACCGCGGCGTCCTGCACCGAAGCTGCTCCAATCAGAATATCATAGCTAGACCGCTCGCGGCGCGACGGAGGAACCCCAAGGCCGGTGGACGCATTCCCTTGTGGATCGAGATCGACGAGAAGCACTTTCCAGCCGATCGCCGCGAGGGCCGTTGCAAGGTTGATCGCCGTTGTGGTCTTGCCAACGCCGCCTTTCTGATTCGCGATCGCAATCCGGATCATCCTGCTCCCCTTCGCTTGACATCGCGCAGCACCAGGATTCCGGAATCCGGATCGGTGCGGCTGGGCACGATCTCCGCATCACAGTGCCAGTTATGCCGAGCTTCGGCCAGTTCCGATTGGGCCTTGCGGCCTTTGGGCAGGACCCAGCACGTATTTCTTGTGGACAGATGCGTGGACATCTCAAGGAGTTTCCCCAACGGCGCTACGGCTCTCGCGGTAATCATCTCGAATCGGCGTTCGATCTTTTCGGCCCTTGTACACTCCACCGCCGCATTCTTCAGACGAAGCGCCTCTACGACGCGCGCCAGGAACTCGGCCCTCAGCCGCCGAGGCTCGACCAGCGTGATGGGTCCGGAAATCAGCGCTGCGACCACGATACCAGGGAGCCCCGCCCCGGAACCGATGTCCAACCATGATGCGCCGGGGCGAATCTCAAATCGCACCAGCTGAGCGGAATCGAGGATATGCCGGTCCCACAACCGCTCCATGGTAGAGGCGGAGATCAGGTTTTGCCGGGAGTTTTCCTCTCTCAGAAGGAGGCAATAGCGCTCAAGAATGTCCTGTGTTTCACGTGGAACATCGCGCTCAAGCAGCTCCGCGAGGCTGGCGGTCATGCGGCTGCGCGGACAGCCGCGACATGCAAGGCGGACAGTGCGGCGGGCGTAATTCCTGGCAATCTGGAGGCCTGGTCCAGCGTCTCGGGGCGCGCTGTGGATAAGCGCTCGACCATTTCGTTGGAAAGCCCCGCGACCGAGCTGTAATCGAAACTGCCGCCGAGCCGGATGCGAGTGTCGCGCTGGACCGCTTCCCACTCCCGCCGCTGCCGCTCAATGTAGGGCGCGTAAAGAGCGTCAGCCTGACCCTCCTCGCTCTCCGCCCACTCCAGACGCGCGCGGGCGTCGAAGTGCGCCTCGATCTGGCGGCGGCGAGGCTCCGAAACACAGCCCGCGGCAAGCGCGGCGTCGCCCAACCGTGTGGTCGCATTGTCCGCACGCAGCGCCAACCGGTACTCCGCGCGCGCGGTCATCATTCGATACGGTTCCGTCACGCCTTGCAAGGTCAGGTCATCCGTCATCACCCCGATATAGGAGGTGCGGCGGTCAAACCGCACCGGCTCAATCTCCAGTGCGTGGGCAGCTGCGTTCAGACCGGCAACTAGCCCCTGCGCCGCGGCCTCTTCATAGCCGGTCGTTCCGTTGATCTGGCCGGCAAGGAATAGCCCGGCGATTTCCTGCACCTCCAGAGTGGAGCCGAGCCGGCGCGGATCCACGAATTCATATTCAACCGCGTAGCCCGGCCGAACGATCTCGGCCTGCTCGAGCCCGGGCACAGAGCGTACGAAAGCGCGCTGAACATCCTCCGGAAGTGACGTGGAGATCCCGTTCGGATAGACGAGTGCGTCATCCAACCCTTCCGGTTCGAGAAAAATCTGGTGCCCGTCACGTCCACCGAATCGCTTCACCTTGTCCTCGATCGAAGGGCAATAGCGCGGGCCACGGCCCTCGATTGCACCCGCGAAGAGCGGCGACCGGTCGAAGTTCGCCGCGATGATCTCGTGGGTGTGATCGCTCGTCCGCGTAATGGCGCAGGCGAGCTGCGGGCGGCGCACGCCATCGTCCAAGGCGGACATTGTCCATGTTTCAAAGTCACTCGGCTGCGGCTCGAGTCGGGACCAATCGATTGTTCGTCCGTCCAGCCGAGGCGGAGTTCCGGTCTTTAGCCTCCCCTGTCCCAATCCGATCTCGCGAATCTGGGCTCCGAGAAACAGCGCCGCCGCGTCTCCGCGCCGGCCGCCCTCAATCACCTGCTCACCGATGAACATCCGCGCGTCGAGGAACGTGCCCGTCGCGATTACTAACGCCCGGCACTCAATCTCGCCAGCACCCGTCTCCAAACCAGCAATGCGGCCACCGCGGAGTACCAAGCGAAGAGCTTCGCTGACGATCACCTTCACGCCGCTCTCCGTCAACAGCTCAACGACCGCCTCTCGATAGAGTCGCCGATCCGCCTGCACACGCGGTCCCTGAACTGCAGGGCCCTTGCTCCGGTTCAGCATTCGGCGGTGAATGGCGGCTCGATCAGCAGCTCGAGCCATCAACCCGTCAAACACGTCCAGTTCGCAGACCAGATGCCCTTTGCCCACGCCTCCGATGGAGGGATTGCATGACATCTGCCCAATATCTTCGGGCTTGAAGGTGACCAGTCCTGCGCGAGCGCCACGGCGCGCAGCCGCGGAAGCAGCTTCGGCGCCGGCGTGTCCGCCACCAATGATTAGAACATCGTACATCAGGCGCTCGCTTAGCTGATCACTGCGCCTGCCGCCATGCGCCTCAGCGTGGCTGGATGTTCCACGTGGAACATGGCCACCTACTTTCCGAGGCAGAAGCGCCCAAACAGCGCGTCCAATACGTCCTCGACCCCGGCGCGACCCGTCAGTCGGTCCAGTGCTCCGCGTGCATTCCTCAGGAATTCCGCGAGGATGACGGGATCGGTGGCCAACGACGCCTGCTGTAATGCGGCCTCAACTTCTTCGATGTGCGAAGCCTGACGGCGATTGAACGCCAGTTCACCATCCGTCGGCAGAAGTGCCTGAACGTGAGAGGTGACCGCCTCCACCAAGCGCTGCAGCCCCTGTCCGCTCCTGGAGGAGACTGCAATGGCGCCGGGCGGCGCAATCCCGCGATCTGGCAGATCGCAGCGCGGATGAACCAGGATCGCCCGGGGATGGCTTGGAACCTCGTTCGGATCACCCAGCCAGACCAGCACTTCGGCAAGTTCAATCAGCGAGCGCGCCCGGTCCACCCCCAACTGCTCCACCCGCTCGCCCGACTCGCGTAAGCCCGCCGTGTCGGTGAGACGGATTGGCAATCCCGAGATCGAAAGTGGCACCTCAATGTGATCTCGAGTGGTGCCCGGAATATCCGTTACGATGGATCGCTCGAACCCAGCTATCGCATTGAGCAAACTCGATTTCCCGGCGTTTGGAGGGCCGGCGATCACCACCCGCACGCCTTCCTTCAAAGGCTCCGATCGCGGCCTCCCCAACCATTGCCGCAGTTCGGCAGCAAGTTCGGCGCACTCCCTCGGAAGCTCCGGATCTGGGTCGACCGAATCGTCGTCGACGTAATCGATGGCGGCTTCCGCCCGGGCCGACAGGGCAAGGAGATGCTGCTGCCATTCACTAATCTGCTTGGCCAATCCGCCCTCGGCCATCAGCAGCGCCGCCCGCCGCTGGCTTTCCGTTTCCGCCTCGATCAGATCGGCCAGGCCCTCGGCTTCGGTCAGGTCGATCCGCCCATTCTCGAACGCGCGCCTGGTGAATTCGCCAGGTTCTGCAAGGCGAAGGCCTTCGACGTGCGACAATGCAGTCATGACGGCATCGACCACGGCTCTTCCACCATGACATTGAAATTCCAGGCAATCTTCTCCTGTGGAGCTTGCCGGCGAATCGAACCGCAGCACCAGAGCCTGATCGAGCAGTTCGCCAGATCCCGGATCTCTCAATTCACGCAGCGCCACTGAACGCGGCTCCGGAAGCCCACGCGCCAGCAACTCTCCGGCAGAGTGGGCTCGCGCCCCGCTGATGCGAATGATTGAGATCGCCGCAGGCGATCGGCCGCTGGAGAGGGCGAAGATGGTGTCGGGTTTCATTGTCGCCGTTTAGCTGAACACTGGTGCGACCTCGTGCCAGCCTTCCCAAATCATCTTCCCAGCCACCCAGACGATGACGGCGAGGCCGACGTAGGCGATCCAGTGATAGCGCTCGATATATTTGGCGATGAAATTTGCCGCGATCCCCATCAGCCCGACCGAGAGCACCAACCCCAAAGCCAGGATGTACGGATGCTCCCGCGCAGCGCCCGCGACGGCGAGCACATTATCGAGACTCATGCTGACGTCAGCGATCGCGACGCCCCATGCGGCCGAAACGAAGCTCTTGGCTGGCCCCAGACCTCCACGGTCGTGAACCGCAGCGGGGGTATCCGTACGAAGCTCGCGCCACATCTTCCAGGCAACCCACAGCAGCAGCAAGCCGCCGGCGAGAACCAGCCCGACGATTTGCAGGAGTTGGGTAACAATCAGCGCGAACGCGATCCGAAGCACCAGCGCGGCGCCAATTCCGATCAGGATGACCCGGCGCCGCTGCGCCTGCGGGAGTCCGGCAGCGAGGGCGCCCACGACGATGGCGTTGTCGCCAGCCATCATCAGGTCAATGAGAATGACCTGTCCGAGAGCCAGAAGCCCGGCGCTGGTGAAGCTATCAGCCATAGAACGCGCCGCTAGTCATAAGGCGGTCGGCTCTACTGATTCATTGAGGCGAAGAAGTCCTCGTTCGACTTGGCATCCTTCATCTTGTCGAGAAGGAACTGCATCGCGTCCACCGTGCCCATCTGCATCAGGATCCGGCGCAGGACCCACATCTTGCTGAGGGTGCCCTGCTCCACCAGCAGCTCCTCCTTGCGGGTACCGGATTTGCCGACGTCAAGCGACGGGAAGATGCGCTTGTCGGCAACCTTACGGTCGAGCACAATTTCACTGTTGCCGGTGCCCTTGAACTCTTCGAAGATCACTTCATCCATCTTCGAACCGGTATCGATCAGAGCGGTGGCGATGATGGAGAGGGAGCCGCCTTCTTCAATATTGCGTGCGGCACCGAAGAACCGCTTCGGACGCTGCAAGGCGTTGGCATCGACACCGCCCGTCAGAACCTTGCCCGAGCTCGGAACGACCGTGTTGTAGGCACGACCAAGGCGCGTGATCGAATCGAGCAGGATCACGACATCCTTCTTGTGCTCGACTAGCCTCTTTGCCTTTTCAATCACCATTTCAGCGACTTGGACGTGGCGCGACGCGGGCTCGTCAAAGGTCGAGCTGATCACTTCACCCTTCACCGACCGTTGCATGTCGGTGACTTCTTCCGGCCGCTCGTCGATCAGAAGCACGATCAGGATCACTTCGGGATTATTATCGGTGATCGCGCGCGCGATGTTCTGCAAAAGCACCGTCTTGCCGGTCCGAGGCGGCGCGACGATCAGCGCGCGCTGGCCCTTGCCGAGCGGCGACACGATGTCGATTACTCGGGCCGACTTGTCCTTGATGGTCGGGTCGAGCGTATCGAGCTTCAGCTTCTCGTCGGGGTAGAGCGGCGTCAGGTTGTCGAAATTGACCCGGTGCCGAACGCTCTCCGGGTCATCGAAATTGATCAGCGTGACGCGGGTCAGCGCGAAATAGCGTTCCCCATCCTTGGGAGCGCGGATTTCGCCTTCGACGGTATCGCCGGTACGAAGCCCGAACCGCCGGACAATCGACGGAGCGACGTAGATATCGTCCGGACCTGCGAGATAATTGGCCTCGGGAGAGCGGAGGAAGCCGAAGCCGTCGTTCAGCACCTCGATGGTGCCCCCGCCAACAATCTGGGCGCCGTCCTCAGCCTCAACTTTCAGGATCGAGAACATCAGATCCTGCTTGCGCATGGTCGATGCGCCTTCGACCCCCAATTGCTCGGCCATGTTGACCAGCTCGGCGGGGGATTTCAGTTTCAAATCTTTCAGATGCATGGTGCGATCGCTTCTCGGGCGTTCAGTGGGGGCTATTCAAAGCTCGGCGGCAGGACGCCGCGACTGGAAATGGA
>Ga0157371_10001795_pt1 | contig 21712 bp, 21 predicted proteins | sample C45metaG_FD_113462 | JGI IMG/M metagenome (GOLD analysis project Ga0157371, IMG submission 113462) | Corn rhizosphere microbial communities from Kellogg Biological Station, Michigan, USA - C4-5 metaG | ecosystem: Host-associated > Plants > Roots > Rhizosphere > Soil | place: USA: Michigan...
AGGCTGTCCACTTTTAATCCCGGAAATGAAAGTGAATTATGTTGTGAAAAATCTACTTTTCTGACGCCGGCAATCCCATAAATATATCTTCCGGAAGGTTTGTGGGCAATGGAATATTTTGCTGTTGTAGTAGAATCTAATGAAATGCCACCGCTGCCTGTGTCTAAAATAAAATTGAAAGTGTCGGCGATATTATTAAACCTTGCTTTTAAAAGAATTACGCCACCATTTAATTGTTTAAAATGAAATTCCGTGATCAGTTTTGCCGGCTTTTCCCAATACATTTCCTGGCCATATAAGCTGATAGTTGTAAAGAAAAATATGAAGCAAAATAAAAACCTCATAAGGATCAAAAACTAAATTTAAGATTTATGACTGTACTTTTGCTCAAAATTCTTTTTGAAAATTTTATCTCGGCGATAAGAAACCAGCATCATGAATACATCAGAATTATTACAAAAAGCCTTACGTTTTGAAGTTTTATCTGTTGAGGAAGGCACCTTTTTATTTAAAAATGCTGCTTTGTCAGAGCTGATGCTGGTAGCAGACGAACTTAGAAAAATACAGGTGCCTCATGGAAAAGTTACCTGGATCATCGACAGAAATGTGAACACTACCAACGTTTGTATTGCCAATTGCAAATTTTGTAATTTTTACAGAATCCCAGGTCACAAAGATGCTTACGTGACGGACATTGAAACGTACAAAAGAAAAATCGAAGAAACTTTCAGATATGGCGGCGAACAATTGTTGCTGCAAGGTGGCCATCATCCGGATTTGGATCTGAATTATTACGTGACTCTTTTCCGGGAATTAAAAAAATTATTTCCACGGTTAAAACTTCATGCACTCGGCCCGCCGGAAGTTGCTCACATTACTAAAATTTCAAAATCTACTCACCGTGAAGTCCTTTTGGCTTTGAAAGAAGCGGGTTTGGATTCAATGCCCGGTCCGGGAGCAGAAATATTAACCGACAGGGTGAGAAGACTGATCAGTAAAGGAAAATGTGGCGCACAGGAATGGCTTGATATTATGGTAGAAGCCCATAAAATCGGTTTGACAACTTCTGCCACGATGATGTTTGGACATGTGGAAACGATTGAAGAAAGATTTGAACATTTGGTGAAGCTGAGAGAAGTTCAGGCAAAAAAACCTGAAGGCGCTGTGGGATTTTTAAATTTTATTCCATGGACTTTCCAGGATGTAGATACGTTGCTCGCAAAAATTCGCGGTGTTCATAATCTTACCACGCCCGAAGAATATATCCGGATGATTGCGATGAGCAGGATCATGTTGCCCAACATAAAAAATATCCAGGCAAGCTGGCTTACAGTGGGCAAACAAATAGCACAAATTTGTCTTCATGCCGGCGCCAACGATTTTGGAAGTATTATGATCGAGGAAAATGTGGTAAGCGCTGCGGGTGCCCCACATCGTTTTACCAGCAAAGGAATCCAGGAAGCCATACGGGAAGCGGGTTTTGAGCCACAATTAAGAAATCAGCAATATGAATTCAGGGAAATGCCGCAACTGATGGAAGAACAGGTAATTGACTATTAAACAAAGAATTCAACAGCAACCGCATCTGCAAATAATTTGCCTTCATCTGTCAAAATGATTTTATCGTTTTCCAGAAAATAATTTTCTCTTTTTATTTTTTGATTTAATAAATTTTCAATTCTGTTTCTTTCTTTTTTTGAAAAATTGCTTTCAATAAAATTCAAATCCAATCCTTCAATCGTTCGTAAAGAAGTCATTACGTATTCATTCAGCTTTTGGGTTTCTGAAAGAATTTCTTTTTCAAAAGGAATGATATTTTCTCTTAAAGATTTGATGTAAATCACATTATTGGCTTTGTTCCATGTTCTGATCTTTCCATTAAAAGAATGTGCGGACGGGCCGATGCCGATATATTTTTTTGATTGCCAATAGCTGCTGTTGTGTTTGCTTCTGAAACCCGGCTTTGCAAAATTGGAAATCTCATAATGCTCATAACCGGCACTCCGTAAGGTTTCCATTAGCATTAAATATTGTTTCGATTGAACGTCGCTGTTGATATTTTCTTTCTTTTTTAATTCGATCATTTTCTGCAAAGCCGTTTTTGGTTCAATGGTTAAGGCATAAGAAGAAATATGAGGAATATCAAAATCAATTACCGTTTGAATATTTTTTTCCCACTCCTCGTCAGTTAATCGCGGTGTTCCAAAAATAAGATCAATGGAAAAATTTTGAAAGCCGGCTTCGCGCGTAAGATGGATTGAATTCAAGGCCTGTTCCGCATTGTGCGCCCTATTCATCCATAGCAAATCTCTTTCAAGAAAAGATTGAATTCCTAAGCTCAATCGGTTAATAGCTGCATTTTTCCATTCTATTAATTTTTCGAAAGTAATGTCATCCGGATTTGCTTCCAGCGTGATTTCTACGTCAGCAGCAACGGAATAATTTTTTTTTATGGAAGAAAGAATGGAAGAAATTTCCTTTTCTGACAACAAGCTAGGTGTTCCTCCGCCGAAATAAATCGTTTCAATTATTTCCTCTTCTGCTGAAATTATTTCGACATCATTTTCCAGGTTTTGTTTGGAAATAAAACTTCTTAATTCAATTTCTTTTATCAATGCCTGCACCATTTTTTCTTTGTTGGCAAGAGAAGTTGAGAAATGAAAATTGCAATAATAACAAGCTTGTTTGCAAAAGGGAATATGAATATAAATGCCGGCCAAAAAGTAAAATTTATATTGTTTTTTGATATCAGAAAAGTTGGATTCAAGAAATTCAATTTAGATTTGAAAAGTCAATGAAACCAACCGCTACAAAATACTTGAGCAAAGTTCTGCTGCTCTTTTTTTTAATCCAGTTTTTGTTGCAACAAAATGTTTTTTGTCAAAAAAAGTTTTCAGTTTTCTATCATTTTTCAGGCAAAGATAGTTCGTATAATTTTCAACATTTGGGTTTAACAACAAGTTTTGAAAATAAAGAAACATCCGAACAATATATTGACAAATTGCCTCAAACACTGTTGAGCAAAGGATTTGCAGCAGCTTCTGTTGATTCTGTTTTTTACGATTCTTTAAAAGCAGTTGTAACTATTTATTTAGGAAAGAAATATAAATGGTCAAAAATTATTACAGACAGCATTCCTAAAAATGTGTTGGATAATACCGGCTGGAACGAAAAAGAGTTTAACAATAAAGAAATTAATTTTTCAAAATTGCAAAATCAACAACAGAAAATAATTGCGTATTATGAAAATGAGGGCTATCCTTTTGCAGAAGTTGCTTTAACAAATGTTAACATCAAAAATAATCAGATAAGCGCGCAATTAGAAGTAACGAAAGGCCCTTTGTATCATATCGATAGCATTAGGGTTTATGGAAAAGTGAAAATTAAAAAATCATTTCTTCAACATTATTTGGGCATTAGCAACGGCAGTGTTTACAACAATGAAAAACTACAACAATTAAGTAAACTGATTCAACAACTTCCTTTCTTGCAAGAGCAGCAGGCCTGGAACGTTACCATGCTTGGAACCGGCGCCACCATTAACTTATACCTTGAACCTAAACGAAGCAGCCAGATCAATGTGTTGATTGGTTTTGTGCCGGGCAACACTATTACCGGCAAAGCGCAAATCACCGCTGATGTTCATCTTGATCTGCAAAATTCTTTTGGAAGAGGCGAAAGTATTTTGTTCAACTGGCAACAACTTCAACCCCAGTCGCCGCGCCTGAATCTTGGTTATTCTCTTCCCTATATTTTTAATTCAAACTTCGGCATTGATCTTTCTTTTGATCTTTTAAAAAGAGATTCCTCTTATCTGCAATTAAATGGAATTTTAGGACTGAAATATAACATTTCGTCATCAAAAGCTTTTAAAATATTTTATGAAAACGAACAGAATTATCTGCTTGCAGGAGGAGTAGATACCAATCAGATTATTTACACAAAAAGATTGCCGCCCAATATTGATGTAAGCTCTTCAAATATTGGAATCGGGTATCATTTTGTAAATACCAATTATCGTCTGAATCCGCGAAAGGGAAATGAATTGGATATTACTGCAACCGCCGGAATAAAAAAGACTTCTAAAAATAATGACATTGTAAATCTTAAAGATCCTTCTGATCCTTCTTTTGATTTTAACTCATTATACGATTCTATTAAACCCAAAACTTATCGTTTTAAAATCGTTGCGCAAGGATCGCATTATTTTCCTTTAGGAAAAGCAGGTACGTTTAAAACAGCTGCCAGCATTGGTTTCCTTCAAAGTCCTCAAAACTTTCAGAATGAATTATTTAGAATTGGAGGATATAAAATTCTTCGCGGTTTTGATGAAGAAAGTATTTATGCAAATAAGTATTTAGTGTTAACGGCTGAGTACAGGTATCTTGTTGGAATCAACTCTTATTTTTTCGGATTTTCGGACGTCGGTTTTACGAAAACAAATTTTAATACAACGAATTATTCCAACTCATTTATCAGCGGCGGAATAGGTTTGGAGTTTGAAACAAAATTCGGATTATTAAATTTAAGTTATGCGTTAGGAAAAAGAAATGATGTTCCATTCGATATCAGAAATTCTTCTAAAATTCATTTTGGATATATCAACTATTTTTGACAAAATAAAAATGAAAAGGATCTTATTTTTTATCATAATTACTGCATCATTTTTTTGTAATTCCAGTGCATTTTCGCAAAGTAAAAATGACAGCTTGCATCCTCCCAGCCGAGCGGTGACAAGCGATACAGTAAAGCAACAAAAAACATTAAATCCTGTTCTATCTTCTAAAAATCTTGCCGATACAAATAAACTGAATTCTGTTTCCAATAAAACTTCTGATAGTTTAATCCATAAAAAAGATAGCGCAATTGCTGCAATTCACAAGTCGGCATCGAATGGAAATATTATCAATAAAGTTCTTTCACAAAACCGGTTTATTAATGTAAAAAAACGTGCACAATTTTTTATTGAATCGCCACACGAAGTTTCAGGCAAAGAATTTTTATTTTATTCTTTATGTGTGATCCTTTTGATCCTGGCGCTTTTTAAAACTTTTTTCAGAGGTTATTTCAATAATTTATTCAGGGTTTATTTTAATACTTCATTAAGACAAACCCAACTTGCAGACCAGCTTGAGCAGGCAAAATTGCCCTCATTTATTATGAATATCTTTTTTGTGTTAACCGCTGGGATCTATATCTGGCTTCTGTTTAAGAATTATCACCCACCCCGGTTGATCAATAGTAAATTGTTGTTGCCTTTTTGCATTATTGGTGTTGCAGCACTCTATTTTATAAAATTTTTGCTGCTGAAATTCATGGGCTGGGTTGCGGATATTCGGGAGACGACCAACAATTATATTTTTGCAATTTTTTTAGTTAATAAAATCACAGGGATCATTTTAGTTCCGATAATTATTTTGCTTGCCTTTGTAAATGCCGGTTTGTTAACAGCAATAACAAATCTTTCTTTGATGATTTTTGCACTGTTATTTTTATCACGTTATGTAAAAAGTTACGGGGCTATTGACAGAAAGTTTTCCATAAATCCTTTTCATTTTATCATCTATATTCTTGGAGCAGAAATTATTCCATTGATCATTATTTATAAAGTGGCAGTGGATTATCTGATCTAAAATTTAGCACATCATTTGAAATGCTTTTGAAAATTTTCTTCTAAAAACCTATAACTTTGCCTTCTACTGCATGAACTCTAAAATGGAAATAAAAACTGCACCTAAGGAACAAAAGACAGTAAAGGAAATTCAAAACATCCTCATTACTCAGGCTAAACCGGAAAATGAAAAATCGCCGTATTTTGAGTTTGCCAAAAAGTATAAAGTGAATTTGAATTTCACTCCTTTCATACGCGTAGAGCCTATTCCATCAAAGGAGTTCAGAAAACAAAAAATTGATATTCCATCCTACACAGCTATCATTTTTAACAGCCGCAATGCAATTGATCATTTCTTCAGAACCTGTGAAGAAATGAGAATCAACATATCACAGGATGTGAAATATTTTTGCATTACCGAATCAGTTGCGCTTTATCTCCAAAAATTTATTCTGTACAGAAAACGTAAAGTTTTTTACAGCTCCGATGGAACCAACAAAAACCTTTTTGAAGTAATCAATAAATACAAAGAGCAGGAAAAATTTTTATACCCATGCTCTCATTCGTTTGACAGTGAAATAACCAACTGGCTGATTTCTAATAATTGTATTTATGCTATTCCGGTTTTGTATGAAATAATTTCAAATGATGTGAAAGAGGTTTTTAAAAAACATGACTTTCAGATCATTTGTTTTTTCACGCCGCTAGGCGTAAAAAGTTTTACAGAAAATTGTCCGGATTTCAAACAAAACGGAACTCTTATCGGTGCGTTTGGTGATAACACGCGCAAAGCGGTGATAGCGGCAGGTTTCAATCCTGATATTATTGCTCCCCAACCCAAAGCTCCCAGCATGGTTTCTGCTTTGGAAAATTATCTTTCTACTTTGAAAAAGAAATAAGGTTTTCGGTTTTTTATTCAAAAGAAGAAATCAACATATTTGTTCGTTTACTAAAAAATTCTAAATAACAAAGCCTTCCGTAAAAAGAAGGCTTTATTGTTTATTTTAAAAAACTGAAAATTTATTTCGAAATTAATTTTCCAAAATAATGAACGGTGCGAACAAGTTGAGACACATAGCTCATTTCATTATCATACCAGCTAACAGTTTTTACCAATTGATTTTCACCAACGGTTAACACCTTTGTTTGTGTGGCATCGAATAATGAACCATAATGCATACCAACAATATCGGAGCTTACAATTTCATCTTCATTATAGCCGTAACTCTCGTTTGCAGCAGCTTTCATTGCAGCATTCACTTCCTCAACCGTTACTTTTTTGTTCAAAATAGTGGTAAGTTCTGTAAGCGAGCCGGTGATAACAGGAACGCGTTGAGCAACGCCATCAAGTTTCCCTTTGATTTCGGGCAAAACCAAACCGATTGCTTTTGCAGCGCCGGTGCTATTAGGAACAATGTTCGCAGCAGCAGCTCTTGCTCTTCTTAAATCTCCTTTTGGATGTGGAGCATCAAGTGTATTCTGATCATTGGTGTAAGCGTGAATGGTGGTCATCAAACCTGTTTGAATTCCAAAAGAATCATTCAAAACTTTTGCCATTGGTGCAAGGCAGTTTGTTGTACATGAAGCGCAGGAAATAATCGTTTCACTTCCATCAAGAATCTGATGATTTACATTGAACACCACTGTTTTTTCTACGCCTGTTGCCGGAGCGGAGATTACAACTCTTTTTGCTCCTGCTGTAATGTGCGCCTTTGCTTTTTCTTTGTCAGTAAAAAATCCGGTGCTTTCAATTACAACATCAACGTCATGCTTTCCCCATGGAATTTGTGCAGGATCTCTTTGCGCATAAATATTAATTTCTTCTCCGTTTACAATAATGGAATTATCAGTGTATTTTACTTCTGTTTCAAATCTTCCCTGTGAACTATCGTATTTTAATAAATGTGCTAATTGTTTTGGACTGGTTAAATCATTGATCGCCACTACATCTATGCCTTCCATGTTATAGATCTGCCTGAAAACCAAACGGCCGATTCTGCCGAAACCATTGATGGCAACTTTTACTGTGCTCATAGTTTATCTGTTTTTTAAATTTTAAAATTAGGGTGCAAATTTACAACATTGTAAAAGATTCGTGTTGATAAAAATTATTTTAAATTTTAATAAGCAGCCTTATGAAAAAAATAAAATTTAATTATTTATTGAAATGAAAATGATTTGCTTTTTATAAATCATAAAAAATCAGGAATTTTTGCCGCTCACATATTGATTGCCTTTTACATAAAAACGATAAGGCAACAATGCATCTGTGCCGGCACTTTCAACGCCGATTCTTTTGCTGATTCCTATATTCTCGTCCGGAATTTTTTCGCCATTATCCATCAAAAAAATTTCGTCATCGAGAAGAAACAGACCTGAATGATGTTTGAAAATTCCAAGTGCTTTTCCAACATTTCCAGGGCCGCGCGTGAGTGTTTTATCCAACTTATTTTTGCCCGTTCGCTTAAGCATTATTTCAATTCCTTCTAACGGTTCTATCGCGCGAATCAGGATTGCATCCGGAATTTCTTTTTCATTGGTAACGATGTTCATCATCTGATGCATCCCATAACAAATATATACATAAGCCGTTCCTGCCGCGGAGTACATGTGTTCGTTCCTGCTGGTTCTTCTTCCTCCAAACGAATGAGAAGCTTTGTCAATAATGCCAACGTAAGCTTCTGTTTCCACAATTTTCCCTGAAGTAATTTTTCCGTTGAAATTGGTCACAATTATTTTTCCCAATAATTCGCGCGCAATCTTTACAACGTCTTTTCTATTATAAAACGATAGTGGAACTTTCTTCATCTTAAAAATATTGATGCGGCAAAGTAAATTATATTTGTTGGCAACGTTTTTCTAAAAAAAATTTCAAAATGGTTTACCTGGTTCCATCTTTTTTAGCAGAAAATGCTGTTGAAACAATTCCTGGATATGTGATTGCTGCTGTGAAGAATTGTGCAGTAATTTTTGCAGAAAATGAAAGAACAGCTCGAAGATTTTTAAAAGCGATGGACAAAGAAATTGTGATTGATGATTTTGAGTGGCATGCAATTCATAAAGTAGAAGCAGAGCAAATCAATGTGTTTAAACAAAAAATAAAAGAAGGAAAAAATATTGCTATCATTAGCGAGGCTGGTTGTCCGGGCATTGCAGATCCGGGACAGATTTTGGTAGAAGAAGCACAAAAATTAAATGCAGATGTAAAACCTTTGGTTGGACCAAGTTCTATTCTGCTGGCATTAATGGCAAGTGGTTTTAATGGACAGCATTTTTGTTTTTTGGGCTATTTGCCAATTGAGGATGCTGAAAGAATTAAGAAGATAAAACAAATCGAAGAAGAATCTTTAAAAAGAAAATGCACACAAATTTTTATCGAAACACCTTACAGGAATAATAAAATGTTGGAAACAATTTTGCGACATTGTCATTCTTCAACAAAACTGTGTATTGCAGCAGAACTCACTTCGCCAAATGAATTCATCAGAACAAAAACGGTTGCTGATTGGAAAAAAGAAACGATTGATCTTCATAAAAAACCGGTTATTTTTTTGATGATCGCTTAAAAAAATTTTTGAAACTTTTTTACAGTAAATGAAGAAATAAAGCGAATTTTTTATTTCATTCAACTCAACTTCCTTTCATTTTTTTGAATTGTTTTTCTTGAAAAATCGTGAACATTTTATTTCTGTTCATTTGTGTGAATCTTTTATCTTTGGCACTAAACATTTTTTATGAAGTTTATCGTTTCCTCAACGCAATTGCTCAAACACATTCAACAAATAAGCGGTGTGATCAGCGCCAACACAGTTCTACCGATTCTTGAAGATTTTCTTTTTGAAATAGAAAAAAACAAGCTGACAATCGTAGCTACAGACCTAGAAACAGTGATGAAAATTCAGATGGATATTGAGGCAAAAGACACAGGCAGGGTTTGTATTCCCGCAAAAATTTTGCATGATTCACTAAAAAATATTCCTGAACAACCACTCACTTTTAATATTGATAAAAATTACGGAGTAGAAATTACAAGCGATAATGGAAAGTATAAAGTGATGGGCGAAAATCCTGAAAATTTTCCAAAAGAGCCCGTTGCGGAAAGCGCCAATTCTTTCACGATGCCTTCTTCTGCATTGGTAACAGCGATCAATAAATGCATTTTCGCAACAAGTTCGGATGAACTTCGTCCTGCAATGACAGGAATTTTCTTTGAGCTTTCTCCAAAAGGAATTACAACCGTTGCAACAGACGCGCATCGCCTGGTTCGCTATTCAAGAAATGATATTTCTTCTCCTGAAACTGCATCGTTTGTGGTTCCTAAAAAACCGTTGAACTTATTAAAAAATGTTTTGCCAAATACTGATGCTGAGCTAACGATTTCATACAACACTAATCATCTTTTTGTAAAACAAGATGGAACAGAATTGGTTTGCCGGTTGATTGATGCAAGATTCCCGGATTATAAAGTGGTGATTCCTGCAGACAATCCGTATAAGCTTACCGTGAATAAAAATGATTTTCAAAATGCGTTACGGAGGATTAATGTTTTCAGTAATAAAAGTACCAACCAGGTGGCTCTGTCTATTTCCGGAAGCGAGTTACAGCTTTCGGCGCAGGATGTAGATTTTAGTTTTGAAGGAAACGAAAGAATGACTTGTCAGTATGATGGCGAAGATTTGCAGATCGCTTTTAACGCAAAATTTTTAATAGAAATGCTTGGCGCTGCAGACACAAATGAAGTCGTGATCGAACTAAGCACTCCAACAAAAGCAGGAATTATCAAACCAACAGAGCAGGAAGAAAATGAGCAATTGCTGATGCTGGTGATGCCGCTGATGCTGAACAGTTAATAATTGAAATCATCTTTTAAAAAATGGAGTTTGCAAAAAAAGTAAGCTCCATTTTTATTTTCTACAAACTTTTAATTTGCTTTTACTTTTGCTTCCAAAACTTTTTGGTATTTTTAAAAGAAACATCTCGCTTCAATGAACCTCGTCACCATTCGAACTTTTCAAAATTATTTTACCGCGCATATTATATTGACAAAATTGCAATCTGCCGGAATTGAATGTTTTCTAAAAGATGAATTTACTGTTACGGTTGATCCGATATTGTCCAACGCTGTGGGAGGAATAAAGCTGGTTGTGAGAAAGGAAGATGAAGACGCAGCAAATAAACTATTGAATGAATTTGATGAAGCTTACAGGCAAAGCGCCGTTTGTCCAAAATGCGGAAGCAAAACGATAGAGCTGGTTCCCAAACAAACAACTGCTAACATTGCAACAGCAATATTGACGTGGCTTTTCGGCAGTTATGCTATCTCAGCAAAAAATATTTACAAATGTTCTTCATGCGGATATGAAAGTGAAAATCTTACCGAAAATTTTGAACATGAAGGAGTAGGATTTGAAGAAGAAAATCTGAATTAAAGAAATTAAATCATGAAAACAATTGCATTTATACCTGCGCGTTATGCTGCTATGCGTTTTCCCGGAAAGCTGATGCAAATGCTTGGAAATAAAACTATTATTCGTCACACTTATGAAAATACCGTGAACACTTTATTGTTCGATGAAGTGATTGTGGTAACCGACAGCGAAATTATTTTTAAAGAAATTACGCATTATGGTGGTTATGCAATTATGAGCAAACAATCACATGAAAGTGGAAGCGATCGCATTGCTGAAGCGGTTGCTGATATTGAAGTTGACATTGTTGTAAACGTTCAGGGCGATGAGCCTTTTGTAAAAAAGGAACCACTTAAACAGCTCTTACATGTTTTTGAAAATGACATGGATGAATCAATCAAAGTGGCGTCATTAATGCATTCTACAGTAAACGAAGAAATAATTGCAAATCCTAATCACGTAAAAGTTGTTGTTGATAAATACAATGATGCATTGTTGTTTTCGCGAAGCGTAATTCCTTTCCATCGGGATAAAAATATTCAGCCTTTTTATTACAAACACATTGGTATTTATGCATTCAGGAAAAAAACTTTGCTGGATTTTACACAATGGAATCCGACGCCATTGGAACTAACTGAAAAACTCGAACAACTTCGCTATCTTGAAAACGGCGTGAAAATAAAAATGATAGAAACTGATGAAAGCCCAATATCCATCGATACTCCGGAAGATCTGGAGCGTGCAAGAAAATTAATATAATTTTTAAGATCGTTCATTTTATCTTTAAGGCAGTTTTCACTCTTTAATTTTTTTTGATAAAATGTTGCTAAACCGAAATTTTTATTTTTTCCTCGTATTCTTTTCGTTTGTTCTTTATGCCTGTAATCAACAAGATAAAATTGAAATTGAAAAATCCGCTTCAGCGTTTGATATCAAACAAGGAGAAGCATCGGTTTTGCAAAGCAATCAACATTTTATGAAGGCCTTTAAAGCCCGCGATTCTGTTGAAGTGGGAAATTGTTTTACGATGAATGCAAAAGCAATGGCAACTAACCAGGCGCCGGTAAACGGAAGAGCTGATATCATCGTTTTCTTTGCCAATATTATGAAAGGCGGCGTCGAAGCTTTTGATGTAAAAACTGTAAAAATCTGGGGCGACAGCAGTATTCTTGCTGAGGAAGGAACTTACAAATTATCGGACAAAGATGGTAACCAAATTGACAAAGGTGAATATATCGTACTTTGGAAACAGGAATCCGGAAACTGGAAAAGGTATCGCGATATCTGGACAAGCAGCATGCCTGTTTCGGCAATAAAAGTGGAAGCAAGAAATATGCCGATGCATTAACTAAATTTTCTGTTGCCTCAAAATATTTAAACTAATGAGAAGCGAAAGGTATTTGTCATTGTTGAAACCTTTTGAAACGCGTGCAACAAAAAAAGTTTTGCAGGTAAATCCAACGATTCCTCCTGTAAGAATTGAACCTGAAAAGACAATCATTTTTGTTTTTGAATATGGTGCTGATAACGCAACTTACCGCCAATTAGATAATGTTGAGGATTGTTACCAATATATCAACAGCTCTAAAAATACATGGATCAATTTTGATGGTTTAAAAAAAGAGGATGTAGATAAGATCTGCGCCCACTTTGGCATTCATCCTCTCATTGCGGAAGATATTTTAAGTTCAGGACAGCGGCCAAAAATGGATGAACTCAATCAGTTGTTGTATTGTCTTTTAAACATGCTTTATTTTAATGAGGAACTTTGTTCTGTTGAAAGCGAGCAAATAAGTATTGTTTTAGGGAAGAATTTTGTATTAAGCTTCCAGGAAGATGCATCTCGCGATGTGTTTAATCCTTTGCGTGAGAAAATAAAAATCGCTGGAAGTAAAGTACGGGAAAGCAATGCCGATTATCTGTTTTATTCGTTGCTCGATTTGATCGTTGACAATTATTTTGTGGTAATGGAACAGGTTGGTGAGAAAATTGAAAATTTAGAAGAAGATATCACCAGGTGGCCCAACACGAATACTCTTGCAAAGATCAACATGGTTAGGAAAGAGATGATTTATTTAAAAAGAAATATTTCTCCGGTTCGCGAAATTATCAATGGAATTTTACGAAGCGAAAGCAACCTGATTGAAGACAAAACAGAAAAATATTTTAAAGACATTTACGATCATATTGTTCAGGCAAATGAGCTTGCAGAAAATTATCGTGACATGATGATCAACCTTCAGGATCTTTATTTGAACAATGTGAATTTAAAGATGAACGAAGTGATGAAAGTGATGGCTGTAGTAACTTGCCTGATGGCACCGGCAACGGTTATCGGCGGAATTTTTGGAATGAATTTCAATCGCATTCCATGGCTTCATAATCCGAATGGCTTTTTTATTGCCGTTGGTTTGATGCTGATCATTCCGGTTTGGATGATATGGATGTTTAAGAAAAGAGGCTGGTTTTAAAAATTATTTGCTTCTAAAATATTTTTGATCTGCAGAATGGCTTGCACATTGTTTGATCTTTTTAAAGAAGCCTTTACTTCTACTTTTTCACTCGCTGTCAAATGGAAATTTAATGGCGCTTCACCTTCAGGATTTTTGGGAATATACATTAAGGATACACGATGAAGATCTTTGCCAAATTCATTTTGCAAATAAGAAATTTCATCATCCTCAAAATAATCCTGCAAACGAAACCAGTTGGTTTGCAACATTGTAAATGGCTTTATAAAAATATCAGCAATTCCGCCTGTTTTATATTGACCATCCCAGCTTCCTTTTTTTCTTGAGCGAATCTGGATCATCAAAATCCCTCTTGTATTTTGATGAATCCAATCTTTGAAAACATTTAAAAAACGAAGCGATGTTTCCGCGCCAATATTATCTCTCAAACCCGCGTCCATAACATCTATTACAGGTTTGGAAGGAAGCCAGACATTTGGTAAAATATAAGGATAGGTTGCATTCATTCTCAAAGCTGTCAACATTCTTAAATTCATTGGATCCTGATTTTTAAATAATGCTGCAAAATCAATTGCATCAGGGCCAGCCATTTTTGTTGTGCTGTCTTGAAAAGAAGGTTGCATCATAAAGCTGATTGGCTGCGAACAAACCATCATTTTTTTAAAATCACGCGTTACTGTTGAATTCAAAATCATTAATGGGATTCGCGCATTTTTTTCTGCCTCTTTATAAAAACCGATTGGTTTGTCTAAAATGTTTTGTGTATTATGATTTAATTTTTCTTCAAAAGCATAACCACGATCTTTAACATAACGGTAATGCCCAAAAGTAAATTTTTGTGAAGGCGAAATCAGGTCTCTTGCAATCAACGAAGAGAATACCGGATTCAAAAGATCTTCAGAAATATTGTCAACATACTTTTTGTTTTGAAGATTGATATTGGCACCATTTTCTTTCAATCGTGCCAACTCACGAAAGTAAGCAGCAGCAAGCATTCCGCCGGAAGCGCCAGTCATCAGCATGGTTTTTTTCATGATCGTTCCATTCGTCAAACTGTCCAATTCCTGCAAAACATTCATTGCAAAACTTGCGCTTCTTACACCGCCGCCACTAAAATTAATAAGTACCATTAACGGTTTTTGTTCCTGCTGATTTTGTTTCCAATTATTTAAAATGGAAATCATGTTGCTTTTATCAGAATCAATTTTAGCCGGAGTGTTTAATGATTCAAGACTTTCAAGAGAATAAGCAGGTCGGTTTTTGTTTGAATAATCAAGACCGTAGGCTTTATTTCTCGGATCGATAATATCATATTTATAAAGCATGTTCAGGATGATAAAAACAAATATCATAAAGATCAAACTCCAGCTTTTCAAAAAATAAGAAAGCGCGCCGATCACAGCATTCATGATTGCAAAAAACAAAAGAATACTTGCTGCTGCCGGAATTTGAAAGATTTTATTATCCAAAAAAAATGCAATGAAGATCATGAAAATAAAAGCCAGCAAAACAGTGATCATTGCAGAAAAATGATGACGCTTGAAAATGATGTCTAAAAAATTCTGGCTGTAATGCTTTACTGATCTGACTTTCTTAACCTTCAACCTGGTACTTAAATAATTTGTTACTGGAAGACCAAAATCATCAATAATTATTTTCTCTTCTTCTGTATCCGGAATTTTATTTTCATCAAAATTGATAAGCTTTGGTTGAAAAGACCGGATGATTCTTCGATCCGCAGTAAAAAAATAGAGAAAGGAAATCAAAACCAAAAGAAAAAATCCACCTAAAAATCCGCCTACTATAAAAAGGAACTGTGAAAGCGGAATCAATTCTTTTACCCTATCAAAATACAAAGCTTCTAAAAAATAAAGAACCAAAAATGCAAGTGGAATAATTGCATTGTTCATGCAATATTTTAAAAAAGGCTTTGAGCTTGTTGCCAGAAAACGAAACCGTCCGCTATGCAGAATAAACGTGGTGATGTTCCAGCTCATGATGAAGATGCCGACGCAAACACCAGTAATGGCAGCACCTGCAGCGTTTACATTGCCCAAATATTCCGGAGCAAGAAATAAAGTGTTGGCGCCGAATGTTTCCATAAAATTTCCGGAAATTGTCAGAAAAAGAATGAACCATAAAATCAATAACACCTGTGATTTTCTGAAATGAAGCAGCAATAATTGTATGGGAAATGAATAATAAAAATTGTGAAAAAACTTTTTCATTTTTAATTATTGCAGTTGGTTTTTTAAAAATACCTTTTTTCAAAAACAGAAGCTCGGATAAGATACAACATAAAAACAATTGACATTAAAAATAAGATGGCAACAAGTTGATGTGCAACGCCAAACCAAACAAGATTATTGCCATAAGGAGAAGTAAGGACAGTAGTAATTCCAAGCAAAACCTGTAATAAAACCAAAATGAGAGGAAGGATTTTTGTTTTTGAAAACAAAAAACTTCCCACAACTTTTCTCGCTTTTATAAACCAGATTATTACAAGAATTAAAATAGTATAAGCCAAACCGCGATGGATAAATTGAATGGTGATCTTATTGTCAATTAAATTTTTTGAAAACGGCGACAACCGGTTCATCACATCCGGAATCCACTGTCCATTTATGGTTGGCCATGTTGGCGCTGCTGTTGCGGCATGAAGCCCGGCCATAAATGCGCCGTAGATCAATTGAAAAAAGAGAACGATTAAAATGATCCACGTTAATTTTTTTAAAGATTTGTTGATCGTTTTCATTGATGCGGGAACAGAAATGCTGAGTGCGAACCAAAAGGTATAACAAAGCAAAACCAATGCGGTCATAAAATGTGTTGCCAGTTTGATATGATCCACAAATAATCTTTTGGGAACCAATCCGCTGGCAACCATGATCCATCCAATCGCGCCCTGGATAGCGCCAAGCAAAAACAAAATAATGAAAGGTATTATCATGTCTTTTTTAAATTGTTTTTTTATCAGGAAATAAAAAAATCCAATCAAAAAAACAACTCCCATCAGCCGCGCCCAGGTTCGATGAAACCATTCCCAGAAAAAAATAAATTTAAAATCGCTGAGAGAAAAATCAGAATGGATATATCTGAACTGATCTGTGCCTTTGTATTTTGCAAACTCGGCCTGCCATTGGGCAGTGTTTAATGGAGGAAGCGCGCCTGTAATCGGATTCCATTCTGTAATACTTAATCCTGATTCAGTCAGTCTGGTAATGCCGCCCAGAACAATCTGAATTACCAACATGAAAACACCGAGATAAAGCCAGCCAGCTACATTTTTATTGGATTTTTGCAAAACAATTTCCGCCATTATTATTTCCTTTAATTTCTTTTGAGGTAAAGCTTTTGGGTCACAAACATTGCAAAGGTAACCACACAACGCATACATTTCCCTTTCAGATTATTCTAAAAATTTATGTTTACAACTTCCTCAATAAATAATTAAAAGGGACGTTATTTTTGGAAAAATTTTTCAACGTTGTTGCTTCCTTTTTTCCATAATAAATTTCTTGAAGCTGGTGTCGACGAAGTGGGCCGCGGATGTTATGCAGGGCCCGTTTATGCAGCAGCAGTAATTCTTCCGAAAACGTTTTATCATCCTTTACTGAATGATTCAAAAGAACTGACGAAAGAAGAAAGAAATTTATTGAGACCAATTATCGAAGAAGAAGCGCATGCCTTTGCAGTAGCGAGTGTCAGCAATGTTGATATTGATCGTATCAACATTTTGCAGGCATCTTTTAAGGCGATGCATCTTGCGTTGAATAAATTAAAAACCACTCCGGAACTGTTGCTCGTTGATGGCAATCGTTTTAAAAAATATAAAAAAATTCCTCATCATTGTGTTGTGAAAGGCGATGGAATGTATGCTTCCATCGCTGCCGCAAGTGTGCTTGCAAAAACATACCGAGATGAATACATGGAACATCTTCACGAAAAGTTTCGGATGTATGTATGGAACAAAAATAAAGGCTACGGAACGCGTGAACATCGTGCTGCTATTGATGTTCATGGCTTATGCCGCTATCATCGGAAGAGTTTTAATATCTGGCCTGATTTTGAAAATGGAGATGCGGTGATAATAGAAAATTAATAGCTCGTTCCGTCAACATAAAATCCGCTTTATTTGTTTCTTTACTGCAAAAAACAATTCTATGCAGCCCATTCTCCCAATCCCTGGCGGATTACAGACCATTCATCAGTGGTGCAATCAATAACAGTTGATGGGATAATTCCTCCGGGACCACCGTCAATTACAATATCCACCTGCTTTCCAAAAGTTTCATAAATCATTTCCGGATCAGTAAATTCTTCTACCATTTCTCCGGGCAGGGAAGCGCTGAGAATCGGGTTATCCAATTCTTCCAAAATAGAATGACAAATAATATTATCCGGCACACGTAAACCGATCGTTTCTTTTTTACTTTTCAAGATTTTCGGAACCTGTTTGCTGGCAGGCAAAATAAAAGTGTAAGGCCCGGGTAAAGAATTTTTTAGCATTCTGTAAAGCGGCGTGTCAATACTTTTCGTATAATCGCTGAGGTGGCTCAGATCGCGGCAGATGAACGACAACTGCGATTTTTTCGGATCAATATTTTTGATTCTGCAAATACGTTCAACCGCTTTCGGATGATGAATGTCGCAGCCTAATCCATAAATCGTATCAGTAGGATAAATAATTACGCCGCCATCTTTTAAACATTCAACCACCTGGTTTATCAACCTCTTTTGCGGATTTTCTGGGTGAATTGATAAAAGCATAATTGAAAAATTGAAATCCAAAGATAGCCCTTATTTAAGATAGTGGATTTGATGATCCGGCCATTCAACTATTATCTTTTACATTTGCAGCGATTTTTAAAAAACAAACACTCTATGGCAATTATTTCTGTTGGCACGATGGCTTTCGACGCTATTGAAACACCTTTTGGTAAAATAGATAAAATCATTGGCGGCTCCGGCACTTACGTTGCGTATTCAGCAAGTCATTTAACCCAACCGATTCAACAGATCTCAATTATTGGAAACGATTTTCCCCAGGAAGAACTGGATGAATTAAAAAAACGTGGCGTACAATTAAGCGGCGTAGAAATCGTTCCTGGCCAAAAATCTTTTTTCTGGAGTGGAAAATATCATCTGGATATGAACACGCGCGATACGTTGGTTACTGATCTTAATGTACTTGCCAATTTCGATCCAAAAGTTCCTGAAGAATACCAGGGCGCTGAGTATCTGATGCTTGGAAACCTGATGCCCAAATTGCAATTGAGCGTAATAGAACAATTGAAAACAAGGCCAAAACTTATTGTTCTTGATACCATGAATTTCTGGATGGAAACAGCAATGGAAGATTTAAAAAAAGTATTGTTGCAAGTAGATGTATTGTTGATCAATGACAGCGAAGCACGACAGCTAAGTGACGCATATTCTTTGGTGAAATCTGCAAAAAAAATTCTGCAGATGGGACCTAAATTTTTGATCATCAAAAAAGGCGAGCATGGCGCTTTGTTGTTTCATCAGGATCGTGTTTTCTTCGCGCCGGCATTGCCTTTGGAAGAAGTTTTTGACCCGACAGGCGCTGGTGATGCTTTTGCCGGTGGATTTATTGGTCATCTTTCTCATACCGATAATACCAGTTTTGAAAATATGAAAACTGCAATTATTGTTGGCTCTGCAATGGCCAGTTTTTGTGTGGAAAAATTTGGGCCGCAAAGATTGAAAGAAATTTCAAAACGAGATATTGATACGCGTTTGGAACAATTTGTTCAGTTGGTAAATTTTGATATTTCACTTGTGTAAATGATCTCAGAAATGCTCGATTTAATTGTACTCATATTTTTAACCCGCGAAATTGGAAGACTGGCTGCAAGGAAAGGCCTGAAGCCGCTCACGTGGAGAATTTACAACGTTACAGGCTGGCTTTTTTTTGAAATAATCGGTTTGGTTCTGGGCATCTGGATCTTCGGAAAAGACAATCTGATCAGCATCAATTTATTTGGATTTATGTTCGCCATCACCAGCTATTTTATTATCAGGGGGCAGTTAAATAAATTACCCGATCAGGATATTGACGACGATATCAATAATATTGGCAGATAGCATCTTCATTTTCGGAATGTCTAAATTTGTGTGATAGCGATTGTAAACAAACTATCACATTCTTCTCTTTTTAATTTTTAAAAACTTTTTATGTCTGAATTAATAAAAGAATTCAATGATTATCGCGAAAAAATGAACGAAGTTATTTTGAGTAAAAATAATTTAGTGATGAAGCGTTTGTGGAATCTTGATACCAACACTTATGAAGAAGGAGCGTTGGATAAAAAAACCAAAGAAATGCTGGGACTTGTTGCCAGCATGGTTTTGCGCTGCGATGATTGTATCAAATATCATTTGGGAAAATGCAGCGAACTGGAGGTTTCTACAGAACAGATGTATGAGATTTTTGCCGTAGCAAATATTGTTGGAGGCACGATCGTAATTCCTCACACAAGGCGTGCCGCAGAATATTGGGAAGAATTGCAGAAGTAAAATTGAAGATCTACAAAAGATAAAATGAATTTATTTCTTACTTTACTATCAGATAGACGAACATTTTTTTAAAGAAAAATTAAGGTTTTCTGAATTTCTTTTAAGTTCATTTTTCACGGAATTTATTTTCTTAATTTTAGACAATAAAATTTTCAAATTCAGAATAGTGGGGTTTTTAAAAAATATTTTTCTTTCTGAGGAGAAACGCAATTTTAGAAAGCAACTCCGTAATGTGTTGGGATTTACTCCTCACCGTTTGGATCTTTACAGAACCGCGCTCAGCCATCGTTCGGTAAGAGAAGGAGCGGATGAAAATAATGAAAGGCTTGAATATCTTGGCGATGCAGTGATCAGTTCGATCGTAGCGCATTATCTTTTTATGCGCTATCCTTATAAAGACGAAGGATTTCTTACAGAGATGAGAAGCAAGATGGTAAACCGCAACCAATTGAATGATATTGCTGTAAAAATCGGGTTGAAAAAAATTACTTTGTACAATCATTTTGATCATTCTCTGAAAATTTCGCAGATTTTTGGCAATACACTGGAAGCCTTAACTGGTGCGGTTTACCTTGATAAAGGCTACAATGAAACTCAAAAATGGGTGACAGAAAGAATTATCAATCCGCATTTATTTATGCAGGATTTGGAAAACCTCGACATCAATCAAAAAAATAAATTATACGGTTGGGCAAATAAAAATGGAAAGATCCTGGAGTTTGAAACAATGGGTGAAACGATTGAAAACGGAAGAAGATTATTTACAATCGGCGCGATGGTTGATGGCGTTTTGATCGCGGAAGCAAAAGCATTTAATAAAAAAGATGCCAGCCAGATGGCAGCGCAGATCGCTATTGAAAAATTAAACTTATCATGAAATTTGCAATTATAGGAAGTGGCAGCTGGGCAACGGCTCTTGCAAAAATTTTGACAGACAATAAAAATAAAATCAATTGGTGGCTCAGAAGCGATTCCAACATCAACAGTTTTAAAAACAGGCGACACAATCCTCAATATTTAAGCAATACTTTTTTTGATACAAGCCTGATCAGTTTTTCTACAAATGCTGAGGAAGTAATTCAAAATAGCGATACGGTTATAATTGTTGTGCCTTCAGCGTTTGCAGCCGAAGCACTTACCGGATTACCAAAAAATATTTTTGAAAATAAAAAAATAATTTCTGCAGTAAAAGGAATTCTTCCTGAAGGAAACGAATTATTAAATGAATACCTGAAAAAGGAATTTGATGTAGAATTAAAAAATTATTTTACGGTTCTTGGCCCATGTCATGCGGAAGAAGTAGCGGCTGAAAAGCTTTCCTATCTTACATTTACCGGGATTGATGAACCAATGACGAAAGAGATTTCCTATCATTTTAAAACGCCCTATTTAAACACACTTCACAACACAGATATTTATGGAGTTCAATATGCAGCAGTTTTAAAAAACATTTATGCGATAGGCGCTGGCATTGCTCATGGATTGGATTATGGAGATAATTTTTTAAGCGTTTTGATCGCGAACAGTGCTGATGAAATGGCGGGTTTTTTAAGAAAAGCAGGAATCAAAAATATTGCTGTTGGGTCGATAGAGCATTTTCCAACAGCTAAGGAAAAGCCGCGAATCAATTATGCGGCATCGGTTTATCTCGGCGATCTTTTGGTAACTTGTTATTCGTTATA